>Ga0209728_1001093_pt1 | contig 17960 bp, 20 predicted proteins | sample RifGroD1_FD_183997 | JGI IMG/M metagenome (GOLD analysis project Ga0209728, IMG submission 183997) | Groundwater microbial communities from Rifle, Colorado, USA - Groundwater D1 (SPAdes) (version 2) | ecosystem: Environmental > Aquatic > Deep subsurface > Groundwater | place: Rifle, Colorado... | reverse complement strand
TAATTCAGGTATGTCAATGGAGGATGTAGTTTCTATTATTATGAACAAAATGAATGTTGATCATAATATTTTAATGTCTCGTATTCAGACAGATGGTAGCATTGAGGTTTCTAAAAATAGTGTATTGTTAAAAGAGAAGGATATGCTTTAGATTAGGTTTTATTAAAACATAAATAATTAATTTAACCTAACAAATAAAATAAAATAAAAAATAAAAGCGAGGAAACAAAAATGCGTATTTTTCAAACTCAATCTATGTGGGATGCTAAAGAAGGTCGATGGTATGAGGTATTTTCGGTTGATGGAGAATCTTGTTCTGGAGAAGAATATTTCAGAGAATTAGAAACTGAGCAATGTTTGGAAGATGATGAAATGGATGAATCTGAGGAAACTTCTTATTGTATGTGCTGTGAATGTAAGGATAATGAAGATTGTCCAGATTTTGAATGTACATGTTGTGATGATAATTGTGAAGTTGAAAATGGTAATACAGATGGATATTTAGAATTCCCTTGTCAGTGTGATGATTGCTGTGAATCTCGTGGAGAATTTGATGATGAAGAATGTTTTTGTCAAGAATGCAATCAAGAAAGAGAAGAAGATTTAATTGATCAATGTGTTGAAGTCATCCTTAATGGTTGTACTGATTGTGCAATAAAATGTGTGGTTAATACATTACTTACTTTTAAAAAACTTGGGAAATTAGAAATGAAGCAAGAGATGAAAGATTTCTTAGAGGATTAGATTTTGCTTAGAATTTATAAATAAAGTTTTGTGGATAAGTCGATATCTCAAGCAGGAATGTTTGAGATATTTGTTATTCACTGAAATATGTGGATTGGAAGATAGGTTTTTGGGAGTCATGATCCCATCTCTGCACCCTATCTTCTATTTACTTTTTAGTGGTTAGTGCAGAGGGATATATAATTTGCAGAAAGAAGGGGTTAAGGATGGAAGAAACTAATCAAGAATCAAAAATGAGAACGTGTACTCAATGTGGAGAAGAAAAAGAACTTACGGAAGAAAATTTTTACAAAGAAGAAACTGCAAAAGAAGGGTATCGAACAAAATGCAAAGAATGCGTCAAAGGGAAATACAAACAAACTGATGATTTTAATATTTATAGTTGGTATAAAGATAGATCAAATATATTCAAAAACAAGTGGTTATTTGAAGATATTAAATGGATATACGATAACTATTTAAAAATAGGTAGAAAAGAATTAATTAATAAATTTCCAAATTCGAATTATAAGACACTAACTAATATAATTTATCAATGGAATATTAGAAAGACAGAAAAGAACGATAATTGGAATGACGAAGATATTAATTTCTTAAAAATTAATTATCCAAGTATGCCACAAAATAAATTACAAGAAGGACTTAAAGATAGAACATGGGACGCTATAAAAAATAAGGCTACTAAATTGAGAGTATGTAGAAGCGATGAAATGTTATTTAAAATAAATAGCGAGGCACATAAGGGTTATATTATGCCAGCCGAGCAAAGAAGGAAAATAGGTATAAATAACAGAGGATCTAACAATAAGAATTGGAAAGGCGGTCTAACTCCTTTACACACTTATTTTAGAAGCATTTTGAATGAATGGAAGAATGATAGTTTAAAAGTGTATGACTATAAATGTGCATTCACAGGTGAAAATAATAGAGATTTACAAATACATCACGCCAATGAAAATTTTAGTGATATTATTGCTGAGACATTAAACTTATTAGAATTGCCAATTTATGACAACATGCTTAAATACTCTGATGAAGAAATTAAAAAAATAAATAAATGCTTTTTGGATTTAAATTATAAGCATGGTTTAGGGATACCACTTAAAAGAAAATTACATAAGCTGTTTCATGTTATGTATGGTCTTACAAATAATACTCAAGATCAATTTGAAGAGTTTAAAAGTAAATACTTTGATGGTGAATTTAAGGAAATTCTAGAAATAAAAGAAAAAACTATTAAAAATAAACAAAGAAATATAAAAGAATATAAAAGACTAACAAGAGATGAAGTAATTAGAATTAGAGAATTATTAGACAAAGGGTTCCCAATTACCTATATTTCAAAAGAATATGGTATGAAAGACACTGCAATTTATAATATAAAAACTAATAAATCTTGGAAAAATGTAGTTTAATTAAAGGAAGTGACCTTGTGGCAGGAAGACCTAAAAAAGTGGCAAATAGTACCTTGCCACAAGTTAAAGAAGAAAAAATATTATACAAATGTGTATGTTGTACCAAAGACAAACAAAAAGATAAAGACTATTATAAATCTAATTCTATTATCCTAAAAGGGAATGATCATAGGATGGTAGTATGTAAAGAATGCGTAATTGAATTATATTCATTCCTAGTTAATAAATATGAAGATACAAAAATTGCATTGTATTTTTTATGTAGATTATTAGATGTATATTTTGATTCAAACTTGTATCCAAGTGTAGCACAACAAGCTACCAATGGAAATACAAATATAGCCGGTATTTATTTTCAAAAAATTAATAGTTTGCCTCAGTATAGTTCAAAAACATTTTTTGATTCTACTCTTATTGATGTAAGTGGAGAAAGAAATATATTTGAAACAGGAGAAAATGTTGAGTGGACTGAAGAAGACAAACGTAATAAAGATGATGTGATTAGGATGGTTGGTTACGATCCATTTGAGAATGAAAATCCATTGGATCAAAAGGGATTGTATAACTCTTTAGTTGATATGTTAGACGAATCAACTCTTGAGGATTCTTTTAAATTACCTATAGTTATAGAAATAGCAAAAAGTTTTAACCAAATAGATAAAATAAACCAAGCATTAGCATTAATGACTAGTGATATAGGATCTGTACAAAGTCAAGTTGGTGGAATTAAGTCTTTATTTGAAGCAAAAGACAAAATGTATCGTGCTATTCTTGCAATGGCAAAGGATAATGGTATTTCTGTAAATCACTCAAATAAAAAATCTAAGGGTGCTGGTACATTATCGGGAATAATGAAGCAACTTCAAGAAAAAGGTTTTATGGAAGTAGAAGTTAATCTTTATGATATTGAAACATGCGAAGGTATAATGCAGGTTGCTAATATAAGCAACGAAAGCATTAGAAAACAACTTCAATTTGATGAAAATGATTATAGTGCAATGATAAATGAACAGCGAGAATTAATTGAAAAATTAGATTCTAAAAATATCGAACTTGAAGAAGAATTAAGGTTATTGAAAATAAAAAGTGGTGACATTATTAATGGATAATAAAATGATGTCCCAAAGAAAGATTGATGGATATTTAAAACTTGCTGAAATAATTCAATGGGGACGTAAGTGGCCTCTGAGGTTCGTCGAATTAATGTTTGGAATTGATCTTTTGGATTATCAGAAATATGTTTTTATGGAAAGTTGGACAACTCCTTTCTGTGTTTGGTGTATGGGGAGGAATGGGGGCAAAACTACATTAGGTTCTCCTTTTATAATGACAAAATCAATGCTTATACCAAATTTTAATACATATATATTGGCTGGTGTCGGAAGTCAGAGTCAAGAAATGTTTATGAAAATTGAAAATATTGCTAAGAATAATATTGCTTCGTTTACTGGTTTGACAGATGTATTCTTAAACGAAACAGTAAAATCTGCTGCTAATACAGATGGTTTTACTCATAACCCTGCTAGTTTTAAATGTTCTCTTTATAATGGAAGTACTATTCATTCTCTAAATGGGGCTGTGGACTCAAATCGCTCAAAACGCTCAAATTTAAATTTTTACGATGAGTCAGGATTTGCTTCAGATGAATTGTTTACAACTTCTGAACCTTTTACAACTCAAAATGCTGACTTCAAATTAGGTGGAGATATTGATGTTACATTATATCCAAAACAATTTCCAAATCAATTAATATATGCTTCTTCAGCATCTAGCATTGATACATATTTTTTTAGAAAATATAGAGATTTTAGTAAAAAAATGTTTTTAGGGGACAAAAGATTTTTTGTGGCAGACATTAGTTCTGATATCGTAATGAATGCTACATACAATGGAAAATTGTATCCAGTTGCATTATTAACTCAAGATAAAATTGATTCCGCAATGAGGGAAAATAAAATTAAGGCAGAGCGCGAATACAAAAATATCTTCACAACTGAAGGAGGCAATAATCAGATTGTAAAACGTGCCACTATTATAAAAAATTCTGAATTAAGAGTTCCAACTTTATATAATAATACTGGTGGAAAATTTGGTATTATGTATGATCCTGCACGTAGTTACGATAACTCTGTATGTGTGGTTGGGGAATTTGTTTTAGATGATATTATAGGATATAAGTTAAAAATTAGTAGTGGGGTAAGTTTTGTTGATATTGCTAAAAAGAAAAAGACTCCTATGAGAACACCTGAACAAGTAGAATTGGTTAAACAAATGTTACTTGATTATAATGGAAAATCATCAGCAGATTATGAAAATCTTGAGATATTGGGCATTGATGCGGGTTCTGGAGGAGGAGGAGTAAATATTGCTGACTATTTCATGGAAGAATGGGTGGATAAACAAGGTAACAAACATAGAGGATTGATTGATAAAATTGAATCTATAGATTATGTGTCTAAATTTCCAAATGCAGTTGATAAACTTAAATTAATATCTCCTCAAAAATATAAAAAACAACTTTTTGAAGCATTAATTGAAATGATGAATTTAGATTTAATTTCTTTTCCTGAAACATATGATGGTAAAGGTTATTTAACTATAAATGAAACAGAAGGAGAGGAAATAAAATCAAGTATATATAAATTATCATTTGAGGAAGAAATGGCATTAGTACAAATTGACCTTCTTAAAGAAGAACTTGTTAATATTTATAGGTTTGAAAGTTCAAATGGAAATTGCAGATATGATTTACCATCAGATAAAATACATAAAATGAATGATGATAGAGCATATGCTTGTGCAATGTTAGCTTGGCATTTATCTGAATTAAGAAGAAAACATGTAACTGGTAAAAAACGTCCAACAAACATCTCCCCTTCATCATACTTCGCAATAGCAAATAAATCAAGCAGAGCAAGACGCTAATAAAAAAATCATAAAACAAAAACAGAAAGGAGGTCAATACTTGTCAGATCAAAACAAATCCCAACCCCTCTCCCCCTCCCTATTCGCATTAAAAGAATCATGGGAACCATCTAAATCAAAAAACTTTTCACTCTCTCGTATTGCCTCATTCTTTTCTAATAAAAAATCTACAAAAAATAGCAAAAATATAACAATAGATAAAATAAAATTATGGTTACATAATCCAATTAAATATCAAACAGAAATTCTTGATTTATCAGATTTATTATATGCTCCTGAAGGAATTTATAAAACATTAGTAAATTTAACTTCAAATATGGCAACTTTAGATAATTATCTTCAGCCAACAAAATCAACAATGAGAAAATTAAATTTAGAGTTAAAAGCAAAAACTAAATTTGATGAATTAGGGAATCCAATTGATCAAGATGCATTTGATAAAATATTAAATAATTTTGAAAATGAATTTGATACAGTTAGAGATTATATTGAAAATATCGATATAAAGAAAACTGGAAGAAGAATTATTGAAAGTATAGTTAGATATGGAGCGTACTGTGGATTTGAGAAAAATGATGGGAATTTTCCTTATCTATGGGATTTACCAATAAAGTATATTAGATTATATTCGATTCTTGGAGGACAATATAAGGTTGAATTCAATTTCAAATATTTTGATGATTTATCAAGAGATAATGAATTATCAGAATTTGCGTGGGGAGTATATCCTGCTGAATTTAAGGTGTTATATGATAGATATAAAAAGAATCCAGACAAATTGAGATATCCTGAATGGCAACCATTACCTAGTGAAAAAGTATGTTGTATTAAATTAGGTGGAGATAATGATACATTTTTCTTACCTTTATATAGTCAATTGTTTACAGAATTATTTTTATTAAATGATTTGATTGATGAGGAAATTGAGAGTTCTAGGGATCAAAAATTAAAAATGGTATTTATTAATTTTCCAACGGACGAAGAGACTGGAATCCCCTTAGTAGAGCCTGAAGTTGTCTCTTCATGGGTTGACGTTGTAAGTCAAGGTTTGCCAGAATCGGTTTGCGTGGTCGGCAGTCCTTATAAATTAGAAGAGATTTCCTTTAAAAGTGTACAAAATGAAAAGGAAAGTTTAGCTGAATTTGCAAAATCAATGGCATATATGCAAGCTGGAGCTAATCCTTTGTTGCTTGGAGGTTCTAGTACAAATTCATCAGTAGGTGTAACTCAAAATTTGGTATATATTCAATCAAATGTATTTAGTATATTAGATAAAATACAAAGTTGGTTTAATTATAGGATTAGTAATGTGAATTTAAGAAAAAAATACACATTTGAACTAAATATATGGAAAATCACTTGGTACAATAAAACTGAAGAAGTGGAAACTGAATATAAATTAACTACAATCGGAGGAAGTTTAGCGGTTTTATCTAGTAAAGTTGGACATAATTCTGATTCTTACGATGCAACATTGCAATATGAGAATCTTGTTAAATCTAAGGATAGCTGGCGCGCTCCTGTGAATATGAATCAAGCAACAAATTCTGACAATAAAGGAGGAGCACCGAAGACATCTACGCCTTCAGATTCTACCATTATTGGACAAGATAAGGAAAGTAATATTCGATAAAAGAAGGTGATTATGTGAATTTTATTCACTGTTTTACACAAGAATTAAAAAACAAATTACTAAAAGATGGATTTAAACTATTATCTGAAAATAGTAATTTTTCTATTTTTGAAAACGATCAATTATTAAAATTTAATTTCAATTTAATTGATAAAAAGCAATATATTTTTAGCAACAAAATAATATTTTAGAAAGGAGGTGAGAAATATTGAGTAAAATTAAAGAGTTACAACATCTTTCACTTGCTACTACATATGAAGTGGATAATGCATTTGATTCAGATAAATTTATTAAAATGAAACTTAGGGTTTGTCATGATGGTATTAATCCAAATAATTCTGCTTTTGCACTAGGAGATATGGAAAAAGCAAAAGATTCAATTGTGAATATTCCAATTCTAGCAAATGTAATATTTGATGAAGAAGATAATCCTCAATTTGGTGGACATGATATGGAAATTGAGGAAAATAAAACTTCTGAAGGGGAATATAAATTAATTTATAAAGAAACTCCAATTGGATTGGTTCCTGAAAGTTGCAATTATACAATTGATAAATTTAATGATAAAAATTATGTATTTGTAGACTGCTATATATGGAAAGAATATAGTAATTATGCTCAAGACATTGTTGAGAGAGATAAAGATATTAAGTTGTCAATGGAAATTATGATTGATGGATATAGTTTTAATTCCAAAGATCAAATTTACAATATTACTGATTATAGATACCAAGGAATTACATTTCTAAATAAAGATTTTGGAACCGGAATGGAAAATGCGTTGGCAACAACTGAACAATTTTCAGAAGATAATTCTAAAGATAAGTTTATTATGATGATGCAGGAGTTGAAGAATACTCTCTGTCAACATAATATAAATAATACAAATACTGAAGAAGGAGGTAAAGAATTAGTGGATAAAAAATTAGAATTGTTACAGAAATATAACCTTACATTAGAAACAATTTTGTTTAGTGTCGAAGAATTATCATTAGAAGAAATTGAAAGCAAAATAATTGAGCATTTTGCATTATTGGTTTCCCAAAAACGTGAAGAGATTGCTAACGCACTAAAAGAAGAAAAGTATACAGATAGATGGGGAGATCAGTATCCCAAATATTCATTTGAGGACAATAGTGACTCAGAAGTGTTTGCTTACGATAGGCAAGATAATTACAAACTTTTTGGATTTACCTATTCTATGACAGGTGATTCAGTTACTATTGACTTTGCAACAAAAAAGAGGAAGAAATTTGAAATTGTTGACTTTATTGATGGAGAAACTGCAACCATGTTTAATTTATTCCCTCAAGAGGCAATTGATTATGCAGTAAGTGATAAAGAAAAAGAATTAACTGAGCAATTTTCAAAACCAGATGATAATACAGATGCATTTTCTGAAATTACAGAAAAATTCAATGTATTACAAGTTGAAAAAGATGAAGTTATAGAAAAGTTTGTTGCTCTAGAATCAGAAAAAAATACTATTTCTGAAGAATTCGAAGCACTCAAAACTAAAATAACAGAATATGAAACTAACATCTCTACTCTAACAGAACAATTTAACACAATTAAATCAGAAAATGAAACTCTTATTCAATCTAACCAATCTTTAGCAGAATTTAAATCTAATACAGAAATTGCTCAACAAAAAGCATTCGAAAATCAACAAATTCAACTTAAAGCAGAATTAGTAGAAAATTTTTCCAAAGTATTGACTGCTGAAGAAGTTAAATCAATACAAGACAAAGACCTTTCTACTGAAGAAATGGAAAAAGAGTTCAAACTAATTTATGCAGATAAAGATTTACAAGTAAAATTTAATAAAAAACCTAAGAAAGTAGAAACAGAAATTCCAATAAATAGTTTTACTTGTAAGAAAAAAGACGATTGGACATCTTGCATTAAAAAATAAATTAAATTAATTAAAAGGGGGAAAATGAATAATGGCTAATGTAAATAATGTAGTAACTGGTCGGTATGGTATTGTAAATCTTCGTAAAGTGGCAGGGGTTAAAACAGGGGAACATAATATTCAGTATGCTTTGAATGCAACTGATTTTGCTGCTACAGCTTGTCAAAATGGATTTCTTTTAGAGGAAGAACACTATACAAAAACTCTTGGTCTTCCTAGTGGCCCTACAATCAGATGTGGTTTGGTAGCATGTGTAGAAAAAATGTATGATGAGAGTGATATGTCTCTTGGTAATTTCAGATTGAATCTTGGTGAATTTTTACCTCGTATTTATCGTTTTCATATTGGAGATATGTTTGATACTAACAACTTTAAATATGATGATGGGGACTATGCAGATTATGCTGCAATTGTTACTGCTATTACTGCTGGAACTGCTGTATACGCTTATCCATCTACTAATGGTCAGATTGAATTAGAACCTATTCAAAATGCTGGTGCAGCAATTGAATTACAAGCAACTAGAGTTGTTACTTTGCCTGCTGGAGAATCCGCGCTCATGTTTACTTGCACTAAAGCTTAATAAATAAAATTAATTAGAAGGAGGAATTAAATTAACATGGAAAGAAAATATTTCGAACTTGCAAAACAAGCATATAATCGTAAAGATACTGTAGAGAATGGGGTTACATACACCTCTGATGAGAAGAATAGTGCATTAAGAGATGCTTTTAAAGAATTAGTTCCTGATGGTAGAGATAGATATAATAGTTTTCGTCGAAATAAAATTGAAATCTTTGAACTTGTTGAGGAAAACGTAGATGAAATTCTACCTAAGAGAGTTGATGATGCTTATGGTGGTTTTGTTGAATATCAAATGTTAGATCAAGGACAAAAACCTAAATTTAAAACTAAAAAAGGCAAACGTGGATTGCTTAATTTTATTACCAAAGTTGGTTTGGGTGGAGTAATTGAACGAACAAGACTTGATATTGATTATATAAATATGACAATGGAAGCTTTTGGAGGCAGTGTTTATGTAGAATTCGAGAGATTTTTAGACGGGGTCGTAGATTGGGCTGACTTGGTTAATGCTATTATTGATGGCATTATGGAAAAAATTAATCTTCAAATACAAGCTACGTTAATTGCTTCATTCACTGGTTTATCTGCCAATATGAAAGTTCAAGCAAATGCTTTTGTTCCTAGTCAAATGGGTCAATTAATTACTAATGTTCAATCATATGGAGATAATGTTGTAATTTTTTGTACGCCTACATTTGCAGGAACAATTGAAGAAACTCCTGGTTTCATAACCGATATGGACAAAACTGAACGCAGAGAATTTGGTAGAATTGGTAAATTTAGAGGTGCAAGTGTAATTGTATTGCCTAATGCTTTTGCTGATGATACTAATACAAGCAAGGTACTGAGTGATCAATATGCAATTGTAATTGCTACAAATGAGACAAAAATTGTAAAAGTTGCATTTGAAGGTAATACACATATGAAAGATGTTGAAAATTCAGACGATAGCATGGAGTTCAAAGCTAGTAAAAAGTTTGGAGTTACCATTGTTTATAGTAACCAATACACAATGTATAGAAATACCTCGTTGTAAGTTAAATTAAACATTATTATTATAATTTAACTTAAAAGTTTTAAGGAGAGTGAAAACCACTCTCCTAATTATTATATTTAAATATAATTAAATATAATTAACAAAAATAAATATAAAGGAAATGATAAATTAAATGGTAAATAAAAAAACACAACCATTAGACGCAGATACTAAAGTAAGGATAATTAATAATTCTAATAGCAAAATTCATTGGATTCAATTAAATGGTAGACCTATCACTTTGTTAAAAATAGGAACACCATCAACTTTACCATTTATTGAATTAGAAAATATGGCATATACCAGTGATTTAATCCAAACTGGTGATATCTATGTCCAAGACAAGAATGTATTTGACACTTTAGGACTCAATGTAAAATATGAAGATATTAAACTTCATACTCAATTAAAATCAATGTTGGCAAATTTAAGTTCTGAAGAGTTAAAAGAAGAAATTGAAAAACTTCCTAATGGTAATAAAGAACTGTTAGCTGAATTGGCTGTTGAAAACTACAATGATTTAAAAGGATCTGTAGTTGATACAATTGAAGATGGTACAAAAGTAAAAGTAACATTAATTAAAGAAGATGAGAAAGCAAATAAGCAAAATCAACAAAAGAATGATAAATAAGGGATGTGATTTAATTGGGAACATCCTATGACTTAGTTTTTCCAAAATTCATGCATGAAATTAATGATTTTGATCTAACATCTTTGAACGAATCACAAATGAAAGTAGAAAATAAATTAACTCTATCTAAAGCTGTAACATTATTTAAAAAATGCAAACAAGTTTTAACCAGAGATGATGCTACTGAAACATTTACAAACACATTAACTGAAGAAGAGATGTGGATTTTAGCTGATTACATGCGTAAAGTTTGGCTAGATGAGAAAATTAATAATGGTGAATTATTAAAACTTAGATTAACAGATAAGGATTTTAAAACATTTAGTCCTGCTGATCAATTAGGAACTATGAATAAAATTAAAACTGTTTATGATAAGGAATTAAAACTAAAAGTAAATGATTATCTTTATGATGGTTATTTGTATTCTAAGTTTTATAAATCTGGGAATTAGCGAATTAATATTATAGAAAATATTTAATATAAGTTAAGGAGGAAAATAATGAGTGATTTTGATTATAAAGTAGTTTCGGAATCAGAATTAAATGTACTTGATGGACTTACTGTTACAACTGCTAAAATTAATTTATTGACACAAGGAGTAGCATCAGGTTACAAAATTGCACGAGGAGTTGCTACTATTGGTTCTGCTTCTGATACTATTGTGACAGGTTTGGCAACTGTTGTTGATGCTGTTGTTTCTCTAGTTGGAGATCCATCAATGACACATATGTATAGCACATGTACAGTGGGAAATCAAACTGGTCAACCAACAGCAGGAAGTATTGTAATTAAATCTTGGAAACCAACTGCTGTAAATGATATTACGCCTATAGCTGCCGCAGATGTATTTGCCAATGTTGCATGGATTGCTATAGGCACTTAATAAATATAGCAAATTAATTCATTGTTAGAGAAATTATCTCTAACTTTTTGTAATTTATGGGGTATTTTAAGGAGTGTAAGCCTTAGTATCTCATTCAATTTATTATAAAATAGACAAATAATTAATAAAATTTAGAGGAGGAATAAATAATGGCAAATATAACTGGATATGTATCTAAAAAATTGACTGCAAATCAAGCAGAACAAAATGTAGCACTTGGGGTAAATATTTTTCAATTAATTAAAAATGAGTCTGCTAATGTGGTCACGATTAATATTGATAATTTAACGACTGAAGAAAACGCTATAGAATTAGTAGCTGGTGCGAGTATTGAAAATTTTGAAACGTATTGTAAAACTTTTTATTATAAAGCTTCTGCTGATGGTTCAGTTTTAAAAGTTATTGGTCTGCGTGAAAAAGAATAGTTTTTTGTTTAAGGAGTAGAATTAATTTCTGCTCCCTTTTAATTATAACTTGTAAAAAAAATATAGAAAGGATGTTGATATTATTGACTTGGTGGACGGATTATCAAGCAAGGCGAGGACAAGACAGAAAAACTTTGTTTACAGATAACATGAAGAATTTAGTATCAACTGAATTTGAAAATTCTACAAGTTATGAATTAGTTAAAATTAGTGATTTTGATAAAAAAACTCGTATAGTAGAAGAAAGTTCAATTATCAAAAATCCTAATAGAAAAAGATTATTATGTTTTCCTGATGAAACTATAAGCATTGGTGAAATTGTTGAATTTGATAATTCGAATTGGATTTGTGTAATGAATGATACAACTTCAAATATATCTGATATTGGGATTATTGAGAGATCCAACAACACCCTCCAATTCTACGACTCAACATCAACCCTCCACTCTATCCCCTGCATAATCTCAAAAGGTTCAATCTCCCTAGATGAACAAAAAATAATATCAACATTAGATTCAGAAATTGCAATACAAATAAGCAATACATCTATTACTAGACAAATTCCAATGAATTATGTGTTTAAAATTGGAATGAGGAATTATACCATAGTAAATATTGATGATATTATTATTCCTGGTTTGCTGATTTTAAAGATGGTGTATAGTGAAGTTGAGCAAGTATTTCCATCATATTCTCTTACTATTTTAAATGGAGATTCGATTCAAGTCAATGAAAATGATTCATTAACAATTAATGCACAAGTAAAAATAGATGGAGTAATTATTCTACCTACTCCTAATTTAGTGTTTAGTAGTAGTGATATTGCTAAAGCAATTATAAATTCTAGTACAGGAGTTGTGACAATTATAGGTATTGGAAGTGTTGTATTTAGTTGTAAGCTTGCTTCAGATTTAACAATTACAGATACGATTAATGTTGAAATTGTTGAAGTACCTATAGATAATTTTACATATTTAATTACACCTGAAGATACAGAAATAAAATCAGGATCAACTAAGATTTATACAGCACACAAATATAATAATGGTGTTGAAATTGTAGGAGCAGAATTTGTATTTTCAATTATTGCAGGTAGTACACCAAGTAGTGCTTATACTTTTGTTAGTGCTTTGAGTGTGAATAGTTGTTCGATTAAATGTAATAGTTATACTTATTATATTACTTTGAGGGGTACTGATGTAGGAAATGGTGAGATTGTTGAGAAGGTTATTAAATTGAGGAGTATTATGTAATTTAATTAAAGTTAATTGAAGAAGGTGAGAAATGAGTAGGTTTGCGGAATTAGGTACAAATAAGTTTATAATTTTAATGAAATTAATCGAGAATGAAGAATTAGTTAAATGTTTAATAAATAATCAACCTAACTTTTTAGATAGTCCTTTGCCGGAAGGTTTTGATCCAAGTTCTTGCATTTACGATTTTATATATCCATACAGATATATTCCAACTGTACAAACAGAACCAAAAACATTCATAACAATGTCTTTTAGTTATAAGCCAGATGGAATGACGTTTAAAAATGGTTCAATCTATTTTTATATTATAACACATAACTCACTCCTAAGAACTGATTATGGGGTACTTCGATATGATTTCTTAGTAAATAAAATAGATGAAGTTTTCAATTCTTCAAGAAATATAGGAGTTGGGAAATTACCATTTTATGAAATGGGCGATATTCCTATTAATGAGAATTACAGTGGAATATATTTGGCGTATAAAACTACAGAATTACAATAGGTGATTATATGTTAGAAAATTTAAATGAATTAGATTTAAACATAGAGTTATTCTTAGACAACCATATAGAAATACCCAATGCAGGTAAATTATATTGCCTAACAAACAATGAAATAAAAAAGATTAAATACTCTAAATATAATCAGTATTTAGGTTTGCTTTGTTTAGATGGAGACAATATTAAACAAATGTTAGCAGAAGATAACAAGGATGATGAAATATCTACATTTAGTTTTCTAGTTTCTGGTGGATATCATGATTTAAAATTTAGACAATTAATAATAAATGCTTTATCTACATTTTTTAAAGAAGATATTGTATTCTCAGAAAAACTTTTATGTTTTTTTGTTGGGTGTTCATATGGTAAAAGAGTAATTTTTGCAGATAATTATGAATATATGAAGTTCATTCTTAAAAAACAGAATGGGATTAGAACAGAAGAACCAGAAAAATATGCTAATTCAATCGCTCAACAAATGGCAGAAAAAATGAGAAAAATGAGAGAAAAATATAATAAAGCTTTAAACACAGAAGAACAAATGTATGATTATTCGGATATTCTTTCTTCTGTTTGTGCTAAACACAATAGTATAAATCCATTTAATTTAGGAAATTTAACAGTTTATCAAACTATAGATCAATTTAAAAGACTTAATATGATAGAAAAGTTTGAAATTGATATACAAAGTTTATTGCATGGAGCAAAATCAGAGGATATTAAACTAGAAAACTGGTTTAATAAAATAAAAATAATTTAGGAGGTAATAAAATGTCAAATCAATTTGTTTTTAAGGAAGTTATTAATTATACTGTTCAAACCTATAGCGCAACTGGATTTGGTGGTGCAGTTCAGTTTTTTGTTGATTATGCAAAGGATTCTGCTGTTAGTACCAAAAGTGAACGTCTTAACATAAAAGGTGGGCAGGGGAATTATAGTTTGGCTTCAATTGACCACTCAGCAGATGCAACGTTTAAAGCAACCTTGCCAATTCTTGATACTTCTGCTTTAGCAAGTATGACAGGTAAAGCATTAGTTACTGGTGCTACTTCTATTCCCAAGAAAGAAATAATTACAATTACAGTCGCGGGGACTATGACTCTTGCATCGCCTCCTACTACTGGGAGTTTAAAAATCTATAAAATTTTAAATGAAAGAGATATATCCACAGAACAAACGGTAGGAGTTCCTGGAACTACTGTTGACACTTATACGATTTCTTCAGCAACAGTAACATTGCACACTACAACTGCCGCAATTGGGACTAAGTTTCTTGCTGTTTATAATTATACTTCAACTGCCTTGGCAAGAAAAATGACTGTTACAGCAAATAATTTCCCAGGATTTGTAAGAATTACAGGAGATGCATTAGCTTTGGATCAGATAGATGGTCTTACATATCCTGTTAAGTTTGAGATTAAGAAAGCCAAAGTTAAACCAGGATTTGAATGGACTTTTGCTAGTGACAAAGCTACAGAAATTCCATTTGAATATGATTTATTCCCAGTTGTAAATGCCAGTGGAGATATGGTATTCTTTGAGACCACTGTACTTGGAGAGTCCATATAATTTAATTATAATAATTAAAGATTGAGGTAATATAAATGGAAAAATTGAAAGGTGTAAAAATACAATATCTTCATCCTGCTTCTCCACCATTGGATATTAAAATGGATACAATTTATACAATTTGTTTTGATAGTAAAAAATTGTATATTAGCGATGGAGATAAAAGGATAGATATTGGGTATGAGGTATTGATTCAATTGTTTCAGCCTGTGGATGGTGACTGGGATGAATTGTTGAAAGAAGATAAAGAAGAAGAAGTTAAGTTAGAGATTAAACTAGATAAAAATAATAATTAATTTTAAAAGATAGGGATTAATCTTGAGTCGACACTTGATTAATTGCTGATAAGAAGGGATTCTCTCATCCCTTCTTCTTTTATGTCTAAATTTGAGAGTAAAAACATTGAGAGGATGTTGATAATGGCAAACATAAATTGTATTCAATGTAATGAACCAATGATAGATGTTCATTCATCTAAAAAATATTGTGATATTTGTACTCGCGATAGAAAAAATAATGGTCAATTAAGGAGAAATAAAACCAAACCAATAAGTGAATTCACAGATGATATTTTAAAAAGCAATTTCTATTCAGTAATTAATGAAGATCGTCACTTAACACCAAATGGTTTTGATGATGTATCTGAATACAATAGTTATACATATTTGAATTATTATAATATCTCTTGGTGTGAAATATTGAAATTATTTGGCAAAGACAATGATTTGCTTGACTACATTATAAAAGAATTTAAAATATTTATGAATAAAACAAATTCAAAAAGTATTATATTATTTTGCAGAAAACATAACTATCTTTCAGAAAATCTTATAAAATATTATGGCAATCAAACTATAAGTGAATTATCTGGTATTAAATATGCTAAAAAAAATTACACAGTTGAAAACTTAAATAATAATTTTATTAGTTTAATAAATGAGATTGGTAGAGTTCCATTATTTGCTGAATTAAAAAATATATCACTAATATCACTCTCAGCATATACAAGTATATTGAATTTAAAAGGTGATGTCTATAATCAAATAGTTAAAATGTTTAGTTCTGAATTACAATATAAAGAATATATAAATGTAAGATCAGAATATAAAACAAAAACAAGTAGTCGAGTAGCAAATATGAATAAAACTATCCTATCATCAGATGATTTAGAAATTGAATTTAGGAAAATCTTTGATAATTGTTTCATAAACACAGGAGTCTATCCATCTACAAGATTATTTGATAAACTATCAAAACATGATTCTAGTACATACCGCAAAAAATTAAACATGAACTGGACTAACATTTGTAAATCATACGGATATCCAACTCAGCATAAACAATCAATATTTGAAACTTATGTGTTAAAACATATGTCAATAATATTAAACGAAAATTATGAATCTCAAAAAGTATTTCCTTGGTTAAGAGGGGTTAATGATTTTCCATTATTTTGTGATGGATATTTTAAAAAGCACAATTTAATTTTAGAGGTAGATGGTAAGCAACACAGAGTTCCTATTTTAAAATTTGGAGGAGAAAAAACATTTAAAATATTACAAGCGAACGATAATGTAAAAAATGAATTAATACCAAAACATGGGATTAAATTACTCAGAATTGCTGATAACACTAATTGGCATGATGTTGAATATTTAAGAAGCAGATTAGAAGAAGTTTTAGGAGTTAGTTTTGAATCTCTTCTATCAGCAAAATAAACACATAACAACAAATCAAAATCCACAAATAAAAGGAGTATAACCAATTAATGAACAATAACCTATCAACAATCAAAAGAAAACTACACACTAAAAAACATTCCAATCTCTTGAAAAATATTGTAAGACATGTTGGTAATTTAACTTCTGATGATATGGAAGAAGTATTAAACATTTTCGGCAATGATTTTATACTTGGCATTAAATATTGGTCAGGTAGAAAACCTTGTAGTGTAAAAAAGTATTTTGAAATGAAAGATGAATATTTATTATCAGAGAACAAAGAAATGGTTAATATTGAAGATGATTTTGAAGATAATTATCTAAACATAAGAGAGGTATTTATTTGTGCTAGTGATTATGATTATCTGATAAACAGTGAAGATGAGCAGAAATATAAATATAGTGAAGATGAGAAAGAGGAACTTAGGAAAATATATTTAGTAAAATAATTATAGGAAATGTACAATCCTATAATTATCCCACACACCAAAACCCCAAAAACATCAAAATAAGGAAAGACAGACAAAACCAAATTGTCTTTCTTTCCTTATTTTTTTACTATTTCCATCCAAATAAATCACTGATTTTATACTAATTCTCAATATTTATGACTTATAAAAGTCCTTGTAACACAAGGGTTTTACAAATCAAATAATCCCAAAAAAGAAAGGAAGTGCTCCAAACAATGGCAAATGAATCAGGAAACATGGAACAAATA
>Ga0209728_1001092_pt1 | contig 17967 bp, 38 predicted proteins | sample RifGroD1_FD_183997 | JGI IMG/M metagenome (GOLD analysis project Ga0209728, IMG submission 183997) | Groundwater microbial communities from Rifle, Colorado, USA - Groundwater D1 (SPAdes) (version 2) | ecosystem: Environmental > Aquatic > Deep subsurface > Groundwater | place: Rifle, Colorado... | reverse complement strand
GTATTAATAATATCTTGCATGATTTACACCTCTCATGCTCTTATTATACTTGATATTGCTATGATTTTCCAGTGATAAAGTCTATAAATTCGCCATTTCATCTTACTTTCCATAATAAATATGCACAAGTGATAATGTTAGTGAATTTGGAAACTTCTTGTTACTGATAAGTTGGTATCCAATACCGATAGAACCATCATAATGATTAAAACCATAATTATAACCATCTCCACAATCTCTTGAAAATCTATCTGTCAAATAAGATTGATACTCACTTAAAACACTCATAATGTATTCAATAGACTTACTTAGTGTGTTTTCTTCATTAAATAACTTCCAAGGCTTATAACCATTAAAAAAGGATTCCCTCTCATTATCTTTCGATTTATACCATCCTTCAATTAATAGAACTGGCAGAATGTTTTCTTTGCCATAAATTACCGAAGGATAATATAAACTCTTATACTTATCATCATGGTCAACAACCTTTACTGCGATTTCCTCAGTAGAATTAAGCACAGTAGACAATGCCAATTCCAAATATTGTTTTAATAGTTTTACAGAATCAACTTCTACAACAAAATTCTGAATTAAATCTATGGACATATTTTTTAACTCCCTTCTTTTCTAGATTTAAAATCACCGTTCTATACCATAATTCTAACCTTATTTCCTGCACTAAAAGACGTTAAAACCCTATATCTTACGTTATTTACCTCAATAATGCTCTCGTCATCCAGATTATTGATACCCCATAATGTAAAAGCATCTTCCCTTTTTGAAATATCTAAGGTAAAAGTATGAATGGTTTCTGAGGACTTTATTACCGATATTTCATATAATTTTGATGAAATTGGTTCAATTATCTTAAAAATATTATCATCTCCTTTATATTTTATTAGGTTTAAAATGCGTGTTCGATGGAGTCTACTTATTTGCCCAGTTTACTTCAACCTTGTACTGACCACATAGTTTTTTAAAGTCTTTAAGGGATACAAAGAATCCATCTCCTTGATGAAAATTATTACTCCAAATACCAAGATTACTAAGATAATCATTAACAAATATCTCACATAAACTTCCATCATAGTCAGTAAACCCACCATACTTCACTGATTCTGCAAAACTTTCTCCATCTATTAAATCATAAATAATATATTCAACCTTAAGCATTTCTTTTTCATATTCATCGAAATCTTTATAATATCCTTTAATATTCCCATTTTCAAAAACAAAGTGGCATTTTCCTTCGATGGTTTTTACTTGATCTTTTTCAACCATTTCTAACTCTTCCTTTGTTAAATCAGGTGCTTGTGTAAGTGTAAAATCTTTCATTATAATTTATACCTCCTCTATTTAAATTCACTTCAAATATCTATTTCATATTTCCTTCTTCAATTAAATTTGCAACATATTTTCCAAAGGATTCATAATCCATACTGCCTTGATTTATTTCTATTTCATGAGCATATCTTCCAATAATTTGCCATATTACTTCTGTTTCTTTCCCATTAATATTTGAATATCTTTTATAAATCTCTCTAAGATGTTTTAAATAATTTATATCCAATTTTCTTCTCCTCCTTAAATCACAGCAAACTCACCTTTAAACTGTAATTCCTTTTACTATTTCATATTCTCTATCTTTAATATTGGTAATTTTGACTACATATCGCGGAAATAGATTTTTGAAATAATTATTAAGAACGCCCCACGCTTCGTCAAATGTTTTGTAAGTAAATGCTTCATTTAATTCGTTGCTCCAAGATGAAAAATTACCTCTATTTGAACGATAAAAATTTTTAGTGTTTTCTTCTGAAATATAAGGTTTATCTACTAAAATAGCATACTGGTAATTTTTGTTTTCATCATACATTTCTCTTTCCTCCAATCCTTTTAAACTTTTGTTTCGATCTATTGCATATCAACCAAAGCATTCATTAACTTCTCTCTAGCTTTACCATATTTGACTACACGTTCATAATCTTTACCTGTTGGATTATTTATCCTAGATATGTCCATGTTGTCTTCTAAATCTGCTAATTTTACTTGTATAGCAAATTCATCTTTGCTTATACGGTCAATATACTCATCATAACTTTCATCTCTGCTTTTACTTAAAGTCAAAATTGCTTTTGCTAATTCAATATCCAACCCCTCAACTACTAAATCTATGTCAGTCACATTAGTATTTTCAATTACATCATGTAACACAGCAACAATTCTCTGTTTTTCATCTTTAAGTTTAATCATAACTCTTAAAGGATATAAAATATAAGGTTCTCCACCTTTGTCCAATTGGCCTTCATGTGCTAATGATGCTATTGATATTGCTTGCTCTAAATTCATTATTCTTCCTCCTTAGTCATAATTCTTTCCATTTTCTCAACAATTTCATCTTCTGAATAATTGTCCATTAAGTAATACATTTCTCTGTCTAGTTTATTTAAAATTTCCTTCTTGTTTATAACCTTAACTGCTCCTACTTTAATTAAATTGTATAATGCTACAACAGCATAAGATTGAGCTTCATTATTAGTCATGTTAAAACCTACCTCCAATTTTTTAAAATAATCCCCAAACGAATCTTCCCCAATAGGGTTGTAGTTTCTTTAATGCTTTTTTAGATACTATGCAATTAATATACTCGCCTTCGCCATACTCACCTAATATTATACCAAGTTCTTCAAGTAAATTTTTATCATCTTTATTACACGCTATCCATCCTTTTAACATACTATTAAAACCTACCTTTCATCCTATTCATGATCAATATTTTCACTACAATGTATCCAACATCCTGTACAAGTTTCATCTGCCTCGCACCGAAAACATTGACATTCTCTGCAATTTTCGTACTTAAAGTTTTCATCGCATTTAATAGGCATGGTTAAATCAACTCCCTTCGAAACCCTTCTTTTAATGGTTATTTTGGAATATATTCATGAGATAATACTAAGCAGAACCCATTTTCCTCATATGAATATTCATCAAAAAATGAACCTTGTTGTAACATTCTTTTATCAAATTCTCTTTGACTCATATTTTCTAATTCTTCAATACATTTATTTAGAATTCTTAACGAGTCTTCTTTTGTCATGTTTAATCTATCCTCCTTTAAAAGCAAGATTTCATTCTATAATATTTAAAAATTCACAACCATAACAACTAATTTTATCACATTCTGCATGTGTAACGTGTATTGTGAGTTTCTTATAAAAAGTACACATCATATTAAAGAATTTTTCTTCATGCTTATCCATTGCTACTCCTCCTTTTTTTAATTTAAACTCTTCAATTTCATATAAATACACAGTAATTTATCCTATAAAATTTGCTATATTATCTGGATATCTACTAAGAAATGGTATATTCCAAGGAGATGATTTCCCCTTTTTCTTAAAATCCTGACTACATTTATATAGATAATCTAAGTAAACAACATTTGATTTTAAAAATACCATAGACCTATCATCATGTACATAAGATAAAATTAAATCATCTCCTTTTAGATTAGAATCATTTATTATCTCAAATTCTATTTTAAATCCTAATTCTCTTGCTGCTGCGAAAGTATGATGTCCATCTTTCAATATATATAATCTTTTACCTTCATCATCTATGAGTTTAGTATCTTCAACTTGAAGTTTAATTTTTTCATCTGGTATATTAATAATAGCATCTATTTTCTCTTCAATTAGTTCCTGATCTAAAAATGTTTGAACTGTAATAATTTGTGTATAGTCTATGTTGTTCATATAAATTTATCTCCTTAAAATATAAGATAAAAACATCATTTCCTTGGATAAAATCTTTCTTCATCCATACTCATATAGTCATTAATATGATATATCATATCTCGTAAACATTTTTGATAACCATTTTCATGATCAGTTAAAATATCATTATTTGACTTATTGCTCATTTTAGTATCTGCTTCTCGTAACATATTGTATAAAAACACTATGAAATTTTTATCATTGTTCTCCATTGGTAGTTCTCCTTTTTCATCTTTAATTTTACAAGAGAAACAAATATTCTTACCATCTTCTGTACAATATGACCGTGATTGGGATTCACCACATTCAAAGCATTTTAAACTATCAGATTTAATTCCATCTGGGATTATGTTTCTACCACTTTTGTATTCATATTTCATTATGCACACACTCCTTCTATTTTCCATTCACAATATGAAAGCAACATTTAATGGTATGATTTACATAATCTTTCAAAACTTAAATTAATTAGATGTATTTATATGCAACCCAATATACATCATAATTACCTTCATTCCATACCCAAGGCAAATCTAATTTTTTAGGCAATATTTTATTCTTAGAACAATGAACCACACGGTTTGCTTCAATATATTCACATTCTTTGTTAACAGTTAACCATTCTGGCAAAGATTTAATTAAAACTGATTCATTGTTTAAGCATTTAAGTTCCTCTAAAGATAATATGATTTGTTCTTTTGGTTCAATAAATTCAAATTCTGCATCCATATTTTAAACTTCTCCTTTCATAATAGCATTAAATATAAGTTCAAGCCAAGTTATAAATCGTATCTACTCTTTAAACTATTTTCTTCTTTAATTGCCTCTCCTTTTGAGAGGCACATAAGTAACATCTCCAATTTGACAACCTTCTTGATCTTTTAATTGCACAATCCAATTTCGAGTATGTTTATCGTACCATCTAATTAACCGTTGTTGGAATTTGCTCTTTTACCTCACGATCCCATCCAATGATTTTCATATGTACTTTCATCCATTAATTTACTATCTGTAATTATTATACACCTATCACTAAAAAACTGCAATAGGTGTATAATAATTATTTTACGTTTATGTATTAATGTGTTTCAATATATGTACAATCGTGTCTATATTCCATCCGTTTCCAATCATTTTATATCTTTGAGTTGGGCTAACTCCTTCGGTATAATTATCATCTAAACACTGAAGACGTTCACATTCTATTGGGGTGAAATTTCCTTATACAATCCCAATCTTTAAAAACATTATATGGAACACCTTTAAAGAAATTAGCTACAACAGTTGATGATTTATTATTCCTTATATCTGAGTGATGAGCAAAATCCCAATGATTCCTACCATCTTTTACAACCCTATTCATATACTCGATTGCCTTTTCACTATGAAACAAATCCTTCTTTACAAACGAAGGTATATGGCCTCCACCTGCTGCCGTTCTAATGGTCGGACTTTTACTTTCAAATACCCTTACAGAAGTTTCTTTAAACCCTCCATATAAATTATGTAATGCTACAGGTTCTACATCTGATAATATAATATCTTTTAGATAAATATGTTTGTCTTCTGGTTGAGTGATATTAGGAATATTAGTCCAATACAGTCTTACTCTATTTTGAGCCGATACTAATGATGAGTTAATTTCTATAGGTTTTACCCCTAAATGTTCTGTAATAATATTTTGCCATTCTTTTTTCATTTTAACATTTTCAAGTAAGAAATATTTTGGTTTAATAGTATTCAACGCTTCAACATATTTGAAAAATAGTTTACTTCTTGGATCATTGAAGTTTAATCCCTTACCCGATCTGCTGAACCCTTGACATGGCGATCCTCCAATCAACATATCAATTTTACCAATAAATTGAGTAAAATCAATGTCATTTACATCACCTATATGTATTGTATCTGGATAGTTTTTCTTTGCTATTTGTATCGCATATTTATCTATTTCACTTGCGTAATATTTATCTACTTTTATTCCTGCTCTTTCTAATGCTGCTCTTCCACATGAAATACCGTCAAAACATGACAGAACATTAATCCCCATTTATTATTCTCCTTTTTATTGTAGAATGTGGAACATTAAATATCTTTGATATTTTATTTATGTTTAGTCCAGATTTATATAATTCATTTATTTCATCAATTGGTAGATTTAATCTTAGTGGTTTACTATGCTTTTTATATTTACTATCCATCAAATAAACTTAAAACATCCAATATTAATTTCCTCCTCAATATTATTTTTATTTAACATAATATCAAGGAGTTAACCACCAATTATAAGGTATATATTCTAAAATAATCACCTTCTTTCTTGTATTTAATTACTTTAAAATATGAAATTTAATTGCTTTTAAACTCATATGTCGGACTAATTTTAATTGAATCTAATGGTTTGTCATAAGCCCACAAAACCACAGATACATCTTTTGCTTCTGGATATCTAGATATAAGTAGTTTTTTAATAAAATTTACAAATTGTTTTTCAGACATCTCAGTTACGTTAATATTAATATCCATTAATTATTTATCCTTTCATTTAGAATCTGGATTCTTAAAGGAAATCATACATTGTAATTTTATTCACATTTTTCTACTAAAACCCATTCTGCTGTAGAATTTCCATAACGATTAGGCACAAATTGTAAAACTTTAAATCCATGATTATTAAATTCTCTTAAAGCTAGATACCTCTCGGACGAATACATGGTTTGAGTATCTTCTTCCCAATAAGCATTTTTATCTTTTAAAATTTCATCATATGGCATTACAAACTGTAAAATCATCATATCTTGTTCAATCATATTATTTCCTTCCTTCTTTTATTTATTTTCAATTAATGCAATTATCTCTTCCGCATAATCCTCTTCAAAGTCATATTTACAATTATATACATATTCATATTCTCCATTTTCATCAACCCATCCATCACTTGATTCATACAAGGGACATTCTGTACAAATATCATTATATTTTTTACACATATTTTCTCTAAACTCATACCATTCTTTAACGAAATCTATTTTATCTTGTTTTGTCATTGTTTCATTTCACCTCCTTTTTCAACAATCTATAACTGTCAACACCATATACATCCTTAATAAACCTAAAAACCATATTGTATTCCACTTCATCCCACATATTTGCAAACTCTTCTAACGTATGACCATAATTATGTGCTAAACTATCATTTAAACCCAACATCATTTCCAGTTCTATCCTCGTATCTCTTTCCAACTTAATCTTACGATAATTATTCAAATAATATGGTTGAGCAGTATCATCAAACTTTAAACCCATAGCTTTCCAATCTGCTATCATTTGATTTAGATATTTACTATTTATCCTTTGCGGAATTCCATTCTCGTCTAACCAATAATTCCAATGATGAGGATTGTTTTTATAATGATGTTCCCATGCTTTATCAAAATCATTTTTACATTCTAAATAATTATTGCTTATATATGACATTCCATTATTTAATTGCTCATGATTATAATCTTTTTCAAGTTTTACACCATGATATCCATAAAACCATTCCGCATATGGTATGAATTCTTTTGGACTAAATTTACTTAGATCATGAGTGATGGCGTGGAGATATAGTTTTCTTTTCCAACATGTTTTAAATACATTCTTTTTATGTTCTAATATGTATTTAAAGTAGTTGTAATATTGTTTTTTCATTTATTTGTCTCCTTCATTCTTATTGTTTTAAGTCAATTTATTTCCACACATTGGACAATAATTAATTTTTACTCTAACATCTGTATGAGTGCCATCTATTCGTAAAGTAGTATAGTCACGATCTAAATCATAAAATATATCTACTTCAAAATATTGATGTTTGCCATCTATTAAAATTTCTAAAGGCATATTTTCACAACAAGAATTAGTGTTGCAGTATTCACACATTTAATTTATTACTTCCTTTCACAACTACATAAAAATTGACTTCTAAAGTATATTGGTGTCATATCACAAAATAATACGACACCAATACAAATGATCTATTTTTAAATCACACTAAAAACATAATCCTCAACCTGTAATCCATCAATATCCCTACTCATTACCGTATCAAATGAAACATCATATGTCTTAATCAAATGTGTTTTTATCTCGCCAATATTATCATAGCTCTTAACCTCTACAATTTGGTCTTCATGCCAGTCTCTACACTCTTTAACTGTCAAAGTAAGTCCACTTAATTTAATTCCTAACACACTAATAATTTCTTTAACTGTCTCATCCGTTGACCATTTTCTCAGAATAATATCAAATTCTTTCTCCTTTAATAATTGTTGAATATGATAATCATCTAGCAATTTAATACAATCCAATGCTACATCAAACAAACCACAATTCACTAAAGCAATAATTAATTTTTCATGATAATAATCTCCCTCCTTGAAATATTTAATCAATTTATTATCCAGTAAATATTTAATATTATCTTTAACTATTTCATACATATTGCTTTTTATAAATTTATTTCTAATATCATGTTTATAATCATGAAGATTCAACACTATATCTGATAAAGAAATCTCTAATTTATCAAAACTATCATTAATATATTTAAAGTAATCAAACAATTTCAAGTTATAATCTTCATTGGCATAAGATAATTTATCAAACATTACTGCTGAAAACTCAGGCAACAATTTATCTTTATGAATTTGATCAATAATTTCATTTGTATCTTTGAACTTTTTCACAATATTAAATTCAGATACTTCATATGTTTTTATTGAGTCATAACTTCTTGATCTCTCATAAGATGCTAGAGGTTGAATTTTATAGATTATATAATTTTCATAATCCCTTAAATATCCTACAAAAAATGAATCAAAAATAGAAGATAATTCAATTTTATGATTATGTAAATTACAGTAACCAGTATCTAATTGTTTAATAGTTTCAGTTTGTGCAAGAAGTCTTTCTTTTTTATTTTTTGATTCCTCTGAAGATAATTTCTTACCTTTTTCTGGTTGAAAGTTTTTATCAGTATATTTTGCTATTACTAAATAACAGCATTCCTCTGATATTTTTGCATTGTTCTTTGTTAGTGGTAATGAATGATATGCCATTTATTATCTCTCCTCATTATTTTTGTTTATTAAACACATTAGTTATATTAATAGTATACAATCCATCTTCTTCAAACAGGAAATCTTTACAGATGGTTTTAATTGCATTAAAGTCTTTCACTACTATACCATTTTTATCTAATTCACTTACTAATTGCTCTTTAGCGAAAGGGCTAGGACAATCCCATATCGAATCAAGCAATGTTCTTAACTTTTCTTCTGATTCTTTTTTCAATATTTACACCTCCCTTATACTCACTAATGCTTCGATTTACTCCATTTTTCAAGACTATAAATGACATAAAACATACATTTTAAACTATGCTATTTCCAAAATTGATACCATTTCTTTTCATTTTTCTTATCATATTCTTCTCTTACTTGTTCTTCAATATTTTTTATCGTCTTATATAAATTATCTTGTAATTTATCCTTAGAACTTTCATTAAGATCAATATTCAATATCTTATCAGTATAATAAACAATATCACCATTATCTCTCCCTTCTACTTTTTCAATTATATTACCTTCAAACTCCTCGCCAGTATGTAACCTATAAGGAATATCATCTAATTCAAAATAAGTTTCATAAGAAACAAATTCAGGTATAGTTTTAATTTTAGTTGATCTATGATGATTTAATTCTCTATACAAATATTGGATGTATTTGTTGTCTCCAAATGGATTTAGATAACTAACGTAACAATCACTAAAATCATATTGATATATGTTTATTATATTTTTACCTTTTATGATTGTTTTCATTGTTTGTTCATCTCCTTAATCAAAATAGGCACTGGAGCAATTCCAAAGTCCCACCTAGACACTAAGCCACACTTACTACATTTATAAGTTACTAATTCCTCATCACTGACAAAACTATCACTACTTATTAATTCATTGAAGCATAAAGGACAATAACAAAATGTTTGTTGGTTGCATTTATCTAATTTTTCTACATAATAATTCAATTCTTTTTGTTTATTAATATTGAATTCGCCTGTGATATTTTCATAATATGCTAAGTCTCTTTTTAGTTTGTAAATTTTTAAGCGATAATATAGTTTAAACATTTATCTCACATCCTCTTCAAAATCTTCCATAATAAGTCTTTCAAATTTTTTTGACATTTCCTTGAGAAGTTTCAATTGTTCTTCAGTGAACTTACCTTCGATCTGCTTTCTTAATGTTTCTTTATCGATAACATAATAACCACTTGGTATTTTACTCATCTTATAATCCTCTCCTTATCAATAATCATAACCTTAATAACCCTACCATCTTCCTTATGACATCCATATTTAAACACATCTTTAACTAAAACACTCTCAACCACTAAACTCTCATCTGCCCTTAAAATATCTTCTATTTCATCAAATATTATCTCAGTTGATTTATTTGTATGATATTGCAATTGATATGTTCCCTGTCCCATAGATATAATATTCGAACACATATAACCTTGATCAACTTTAAAATCAGTGATATAAATTTCATCTTCATATAATAATTCATTATAAATATTTCTCATTATTTTCTTATATATGGTTTTAATTAATCTTTTCTTTTGTAAATCTGAGCCATCATATTTTGAGTATGCTAGGCGTAATGGATAGAGAATTATGTCTAGTGTTTTGGTAATAATTTTATTGATTATTCTTTTGATATTTTGTTTTCTCGTGTAATTTGATATATTATTGGTCATTTACTTATTCATCTCCTTTAATTCATCTAATGCTTTCTTAACTAGTCTTTTTGCCTCTATCCATTCTGGTTCTGGAAAATCTCCAGTTGCTTCTTCTAGATCGAATAGAAAATTAACTTGTAATAATGCATCTAAAACATTTTCAAATGTGGAATATTTCATTGTTTTGGGCCTCCTTCAATCTCAACAACATTAAACCCTAATTCCTTTGCTTCATCAAAATCAAAACCTTCATCGGTATGCATAATAAAAATTTTACCCCTTAATTCTTCAGGAATCAACTCTACAAGTCTTCTCAATGACAAATGTACATTTCCGTCATAATCTGCTTTACAAGTATCTTGATAAAGATAATTAATTTTACCACTCACAAACGCTTCCAAAATGTTATCTTCTATGTTGCAACTGTCTCCACTGTAATAAATAATATATTCATGTTCTTCTAATGAAGGATTTTTAACTAATAATATACCAAATGTCATAAGTTCTTTAACGTGGTTATTCTCCATAAAATATAAACCTAAATCTAAACTATCTATTACTACAGTAGGATCAAAAGCACAATTATCAAATTCACAATGTTCCTCTGTAATTTCCATAATCTCAAGCAATTCAATAAAATCACTATTGGCTGCGTGGAATGTCGGTTTAATTTTCTTAATGAAATAGCAGTAGAATATAAAACTCCCCAAACTACCTATATGATCTGGATGAGTATGAGTTACAGCAATATGGACTTCATTAACATCTGATAATAGATTTAGAGATAAGATTCTATCAAAAGTTAATTCACCGCAATCGATAAGTAATAATGTGTTGTTTTCTTTGATATAGGCACTTGTGTTACCTAATTTAGTATTGAACGCTGAACCTGTTCCTATGAATTTTAATTTCATTTATTTTTTACGCTCCTTTAAATTTAATTTATTTTATCTCATGTTCTTTTCTCCAAGCAATAACATTTTCACAATTATTAAACTTCCAAGTCTTTATTTCTTGTTTTGATTTATTACATTCAACATAGTCAAGTTCTACTAGAATAGTTAATTCACTATCAGGATGGAATTCATCACAATGAGGACAATATAACATTTAGTCACCTCCTTAGCTTATTTTACATGAAAATAATTCTTCATTTGTTCAATTATAGTTCCCAATGCAATAGCACATAAAATAATTATTACAATATATTGAAATATAACAGGTAAAGAACCAAGAATATTTTTATTTAATGAAGTAACTGTGATTGACGCTATCCCATTAATAATTAATAGTTTAAAGTTTTTCATTCTTGTTTCCATACTAATTGAATGATCAAAAGAAAAATATATAATAATCAATAATAAGGAAAAACTTAAACCAGTCATAAAATAACCTATCATTTTTAAAGTGTATATGTCCAATGTTTAGTCTCCTTTCTTATAGAATTGGGACGGAATTAACCGCCCCCTTTATTCAATTAATTATGTATTATAGATTAATAAAGCTGAGTACATATTATTCACATTGAAATTAGTCTGTATATTAATAATACTTGTAATGTTATTTTTTAATATGTATTCATTAATCTTAGCATCCAATATATTTTCCTCTAGATATTGATTTATGTCAGATATAAACAATTTTGTTTTAATTAATCCCTTTGTTACAATTGGAATTATTTGCTCTCCTGCCTTAATGTTATTACACTCTTCTACAAATTTACCATGAAATTTAGCATGGCACTCTTGACACAATACAATTAAATCTTCATCTTTCTCATCACCTCTATTCTCATATGTTTTATGATGGACATTTAAGTTGTCTTTACTATTGCATAAACCACATTTATAATTAGCCAGTTTTAATTGTCTCTTACGCATAGCCTTCCAATGATTTGACTGGAGGTATTCTTTATATGGCATTGTTTTCAAATCTTCTATTTTCTCAATAATATCTTTTATTACATTATCTACTTTTGTTTTAGAGTTTATTTTAATTTCTTTAATTTTAGCCTTTCTTATATTTAAGGCTTGCTTAATTAATTCCATGTTAAATTCCTTATATTCATCCTCTTGAATTTCCGCACCTAATATAATAAATTCTATTGATTTTACATGGTTTTCAGTCAAGTCTCCCCACACATTAATTGTCATACCTTTTTTAACATTGTTAATAATTTCTTCACCAAAATCAAATTCATTTCCTTCGTCATTTACTGTAATTCCTGCAACAACTTTAATTGGAGTAATTCCATTATGTATAGGAATCCACCCACGTATAATGGCTCTTCCAGTTATTTGATCTCGAATCTTTTCTTTTGTTACTGAATGAACAAATATTTCTATATCAAATTTTGCTTTATAATTTTCAGTAATAAAATCATCAACCATAATATTACGAAAACGATAAGTCTTAAATACTTTAACTTTTCCAGTATCTTTTTCTTTATATAAGAGTTCATCTAAACTGAGTAATATCTTAACTTTAGTAGTTATATTTTTTATATTATCTTTACAATCTTTAATAGTAATATACTCTTTATCAATAAAGTTTTTTAATATCTCGAAAGTCTCTTTCTGTTCACTATAAACCTTTACATAAGTAAAAAATGGATCTATAAATTCTCTTGTTTTAATCCTTAATGATCCGATAATATATTCTTCATTTTCTTTAATTTTATATTCTAAATTGTGATCAAAAATATCTCCAACTAGAATGACATTATTAATTGCATGTCTTAATAAAACTTCTTTCATTCATTACATCCCTTCTAAAAAACCTATATTGTGTAATTTCCAAAATATGGCGGTACGTTTTTACACAATATAGGTTTATTTATATACTAACGTTGGGTTCTTCGTAACCTCGTTCCTACTCCGTTGGGTAACTCCTTCTCTTAATCCTTTTACTATTATATTAGAGTAGAGTATTATTATAAGATATAAAGAATAGGGTATTAAACATTAACATTATATTTATTATCCTTATATAACATTATTTCAGTATAGTGTCTTTTACTTAATATTTGTTTTATTTCCTTATCATCATAAAAGTCCAATAGACATTCATTAAATGATTTTATGTAATTAACTTCCTTATCTACATTAAATACTTTATTATCATCTACTAACTCATTTTCTTTAATATCCAATGTTATTTTATATTTATTTGTCTCCTTTCCTGCAAATTGACCATTAGTGAATTTATTTTTATTTCTTACTATAATCTCAATGAATCCATCTTCTTCTAGTTTGGTTACTATTTTTATTAATGTTTTTCTAGTCAAATCTGTTGCAGTAGACAGTACACTATATGCCATATAAAATACACCAGATTTAAGAGCATACCTTTTACTATGAATGAGTAAGGAGTATAAAGTTAATTTCTCATTTTTACTTTTTGCTTTAAGAATTTCCTTCATTTCTGTATATGTAATTTCTACTTTATTAACTCCACCGACTAAAGAGAAATTATTACTATAAACATACTTAGAAATTTCATCTATATCTTCTAAAACATCTTTCCATTTGGTAGTATAAAATTTATTATCTTGGATTTCCATCCATTGAATTAAATAGTCTTTATTATCTTCTTGTGACAATCCTAGATATCTATAATATTTAGAAATATACAGTAAAGAATCATGTCTAGATCCTTTTCTTTTTAACCCATCTGTCATTAGTTTTTGAATTGTTTCAACGGTATAAGTTACATCAACATTTTGATCATATTGTTTTGGTGGAGTATATTCCTTTTTTATATATTTGTAATCAGATATGTTTTTATTTCCTATATCCTCTTCTTCAATATCTAAAATTTTATCAAGGATAAGTCTGAATAATATTGTGTCAATCTTTTGTATTTTAGTAATAAGTAATGGATCTTTAATTTCTTTTAAGCCATTTGAATACTTAACAAAATAACATCTATTATTGTCTGGATCTTTATTCTTAAAATTGTGTCCTAGTGGTATCTTTACTCCTTGTGTGGCTGTTGGGCGAAATTCTACCTTTCCAAAGTCAACAGATACTAAATCCTCTTCTGTAAGAACATATGTGTAAAACTGATGGAGTAAATTTACTTCTATTGGAGTGCTAAAGAATAAATCTATATGATAACCTTTATTTCCTGACGAAGATATATTTATATAATCATCATCTATTCCTATATCCTGAAGAACATGGACAACTTTAGATACAGTCCATTCTGCCAATTTTTTATCTTCTACATCTACGTCAAATGTGATGAATTTACTAATATCTATTCCATTATTTTGACCTGCAAATACACCTAAAGTATGCTTCCCGTTAATATGATGATAAACCATCCAATCTGATAATGGTTTTGGTTGAAATTTACCATCCTCTACTGGAGGATTATTCTTATAATATGTAATAGTATTATATTTACCTTCTTTACTTAATATAAGATATTTCCATCTATGAAGAATGTACAAATCATTAATTGCACTAACAATTGCCTTTTTCTCTGGATTTTCTATCATTGTTTTTCTTAGTCACTATTCCTTTCATTTTCACATCATGGTTAGTTTTTAAACCATAGGTCTCCACCTATTGCACCATTCATCAAAAGCAGACTGTAATTCATTTGATTTTGAAAATTGTACAAAGGTATCTCCTTTAGTTCCTACGCCAACCCTTAGTGGAGTAATACCCTTACTAAAATAGAATTCAGCTTGTGTTAAATTGTAAACGAATATGTATTTTCGCTCAGTCATAATTGAAATGCTCCTCCGTTTGTTTAATTTGCTCCTAAGATTTGTTTAAGGAATAATTTTATTTATTACCTAAGTAAACCCATACACAATCATTTTCTTACTCATCCTTACCATTTCTCCCCTCCTACTTCTTCATCATTCTAACTCTATCAATTGCTCTATATCTTTTCTTGTCAATATTCTTTTTACTATATCTTTCTTTAACTTTTTCATATTCTCTTTTGAACTCAGGATCTTTACATTCTTCTTTAATGATTGCATCAATATCTATTTCTACAAAACACATAATTATCACATCCTTTCATCTATATTTATACCACATATAATTATAACATACTATCAAATTCGTGTCAATATATTTTATTTATTAATTTATAGAAGGGAGAATAAACTCCCTAATATTTACCTTTCTTCTTCCATGTAATTGTCATACATAGGATTTCCACCTCCTTAAATTAATACCAATCATATCAAGGTTCCCACACAAAAGGAACATAATCATCTTCTTTCAATACAGGCCAAGCAGTATCTCCATCTCTAACTTGACTTTGCAGAAAATCACAAATCAATTTACTATAATAACTATTAAGACCTTCTGCTATGACATATTCACTATAATCATCTAAGCTATAATTACTTGTTGCTACAATTTTCATTAATGTAATTTCTCCTTTATTATTATTTTATCTGTTTCAAAGAAACTTGATCCGGTATTTCTCTCACTTAATTCAGCCATATCAAAAATATCTTCATCTGTTGGCGTTGGTATATATTCAGGCCAATCTTTTCTTGTATTACCAAATATCTTCTCTTCACATTCATCGCAAAACACAGGATTAATCGGCTGCCCCATACATGCACAATGTTCTCTTAATCCACTACAACACATTTCGGGTTCGTATTCATCATAAACTTCTATGTCTTTATAACATGCATTACAATTCCATTGTTTCATATTGTATTTTTTATCTCCTAACATTTAATTTTAACACCATACACATAAGATCCTCCATGTAAAACTGGGATAAATTTATATCCGTCATATTCATCATTAACAATAATACCAAAAATATTTCTACTTAAATTCTTATCATATTCAAGACTCCACTTATCCTTTTGTGATTTAATAATAAACCATTCCAATGTATCCAAGCATTTTGTCTTTTGCATGTCTCCACCTCCTTTCCCACATTTAATTATACTATATCTCCAAACACCTGTCAACTAAAAATAATTTATTTCCCTCAATTAAAATGACAATTTTATATGGTAAATAGGGTTCTGAAACACGCTTGTAGCAACACTTTCAGAACCCTTGTATTTTTAATTAACCATCATAACCAGAATAATTTCCACTAAAAAGAGTTTTTAATGAATTATGTGATACATCATATGCCATAGCTGCTGAACAAGCAGGTTCATCTTCAATGTCCTCATAGGCAAACAAATATTCTTTATCATCTTCTACTAAAGCAACATCTGAAGGATCTATATACAAATTATCATTTATTCGTCTACATGATTGTTTAACTTCTTTACCACTTACAATATAGTTTAGAATTCCTTTCCCTCTGCGACCATACTCTTCTAATAAATATTCAGTTAATGCCTTTTTATCAATAACCTCACTACAACAAATAATATAACTACTACTGGACGAATTACTAACGAAATCCAAACGTATCTTCATTATTTAACATCTCCTTTTAAATATTCTTTAAATAAATCATATGTACCAAATTTTATTTTTATCTCGTCTAAAATTTCTTCACTATTTAATTCTCTGGATTTTAGTAAATAAGCCAACATATTTCCATCTGTGTAAGTTGAAAGATTACAAATAGGACAATATTTATGTGGAAGATCATATCTAAAATCATAATCCATCGCCAAATCTTCTATTTCGGAATCATCCATATCATCAAGTTTATCAATTAATTTTACTCCATCGGATGTGTACTCATCATTGTCAATAACGCTTTGAAGAAACTCTTTCCAGTCGATAGACCCAACTTCTCCTTCACAAATTGTATGTCCATTTTCACATTGATACATACCTGCATCACTTAATCCCATGTCCCAACCTGATGCAGTTTCTCCACAAACATCACATACGAATGACGAAGAGCTACTATTAGTTACAAAAGATAAACGATATTTAGCCATTATTGTTCTCCTCCATTATAAATTTCTTTAATAAATTCAGATGGTATATGCTTTGCTAACCAAGCATCATTACCCTCAGAATCACCTTCATTAGTCCACTCAATAAAATTGGCTGACAAATAATGTTTGTTGTCATCAATTTGATCATCTTCCAGATAATCTTTTACATCATGATATTTCTTTTCTTTAATATCTTTGCCCAATTCAATATATGTACCTGCAAGTTTTAATCCGTATTTTCCAAACTCTTCTTTAAGATAGTCTTTTAATGTTTTATTATTTTCAACCTCATATATTACTACAAAAGAACTGCTACTAGAATTTGTGATGAAATCTAAACGCACCTTACTCACTATATTAACCTTCTTTCTAATAATTATTTCTTAAATCATGAATATCTTGAGAACCATGATAATCTTTTTCAATAGATATAATTTCAAAAGATTCGTCTTCTTTTACATATTCTTTTAACTCTTTAATAGTAAATACACAATTTTC
>Ga0209728_1001090_pt1 | contig 17973 bp, 36 predicted proteins | sample RifGroD1_FD_183997 | JGI IMG/M metagenome (GOLD analysis project Ga0209728, IMG submission 183997) | Groundwater microbial communities from Rifle, Colorado, USA - Groundwater D1 (SPAdes) (version 2) | ecosystem: Environmental > Aquatic > Deep subsurface > Groundwater | place: Rifle, Colorado... | reverse complement strand
TTCTATAAGAATTACCTAATTCTTTTACTTTATTAATTTTAATTTGCATTAAATCATTCTCTTTAAACCAATTTGATTCTACTTTATATAACATTACACATAATTCATGAAACCATTGATTTACTACATGTTCTCCAGTGTATTCCATGCTATACTCATATTCTGTTGAAGGACATTTTATACTAAGTGATTCAAATCTTCTTTTAAATAAATAATATCTACCAATTTTAAATTCAATATCTATTTTATTTAGAGGATCATTTCTCTTAATCCATGCTTTAACTGATACTGTTTTAGGATTATCCCATCTATCTTTAGGCAAAGAATCTTTTTCATTATCCCATTTAATAATAATATCTAACATGTATGTAGCAGTATTGTTATCGAATATATCAATAATTTTTATTTTATCTTCTAATGATAATTCTTTTTCAATTTCAAATACTTCTAAACCACTACTCATGTATGGCCTAATTTTATAGATACTATACTTTTTCATATTTAAGAATGTCAAATTTTCAGAATAATGTTTTCCTTCTTTAAGTGATTCGATAAGTTTTATCATTTTATCAATCTCCTTTTCTCATATTGTATTTTACTATTTGTCAATAACCTTAGTCAATACTATCTGACCATATTCATTTACTTCCATTAACATTGCATCACCTTCGGTTATACCTGTGTTTACCTGTTCTCTTATTTCTTTCGGAATATGTATTCTACATAGATCATCAAGTTTTCTTACTACTTTGTTTACTGTTTTATTATAAATTTTATTTTCTATGTTTCACTCACCACCTTACAATAACAATTATATTTTATTTCTGTTTATAAGTCAAGAAAAACTTCACTGATATTTTTGATTATTTTATGATTTATTTTTATATATTATTTACCACCAAAAATTGCTAATAAGATAATACCAAGTATGATTGCACCCATTTTGAACACTCCCTTATATTTGTTTGGTTATTATATATTATTATTATTATATATTATATATTACTTTATTAATCCGCACATTGAAAATAAAATAATTAATCCGAATACAGCAGCCATTTTTATCACTCCTTATTATTTATTTTTTAAAAATATTATATTAGATTTATTATATCATTATTCAAATACTTATTGATTTGATAACTTAGTTTTTCTTTATATTTACTTGCTTTAATATTGTTAACAACAATTGTTAATTTTTCTTTTGAATCATTAGTAAATATTTTCTTATAACTTTCTATTAATTCGTAAAAATGTTTTTTAATTTGACTGGCAGAAGATAAACGTGTTAATTTTTCTAATGTACCTTCATAATCATAATAACTATTCTCATTATTATCTTCTAATATATTCCAACAATCATTAATTACAATCTGGAATTGATTCAATATATTATTTTTATCTTCTTGACTTAAATTAATATTATTATTTTTGAAACAATTTTCATTTACAATTGTAAACATATTAATAGTAACAAGTTCTAATATAGATTTATACCCTTCAAAGCACATAGTATCAACTGCAATGTTTAAATATTTTTTCATGTGTTTATTTTCTCCTTTGTAATTTAATTATTATTATATTTACTTTCTATAGGTATTATATCATATGTGAGGATTGGATGCAAGATAAAATTTTTAGTTTTTAACATGAAATTTTGTATGACAATTTTCGCATAATACAATTAAATCTTCTAGTCTCTCATTACCTCTATTTTCATATGTATTGTGGTGAACGTGTAAATTATTTTTATTATTACATAATTGACATTTATATCTTGCTTTTGCTAATGCCTTTTTCCTTATATTCTTCCAATGCTCCGTCTGTAAATATTCCTTATATGGCATTGTTTTAAGTATATTAATTTGATTTATTTTTTCTTGTGTTAATATTTCTTCATTTTCTTCATTAATATTTTGTTTATTTTTATAATATTCGTTTCCTGGTAATTTATTATTTATAATATAGTGATTTGGCATATATTGATATATATTATTACCATGTTTATCTTTCCCTAATAACACAGGTGATTGTGGTAATATCTTAATTAACTTATTTTCTTGTAATAAATATAAATATACTCTTACAGTATTAATATCTCTTTTAATGATATTTGCTAAATATTCTTCTGATGGATTGGCAAATTCATTAAATAAATTGGTTAATACATATAGTAAACTAAATCCTATGTGCCCTATTTTATGTATCCTGTCTAAAATTAAATTGCAAGAAATATATGTATATCCCTTTTTATATTCTATCTCTGCCATCTTAATTATTATGTAATCAGCAATCCTAACTTCATTAATCTTTTCTATATTATCTTCTATTTCTATTAAGTTTTCTTGACATAATATTTTTAAATACTTTTTCAATGTTCTTGTATCTTTGTTTACATTGATATAATTTGATTTATTTGTAGAATATATTATTTTAGGTCTCTTATTATAATTCCTACATAATATATTTTGTATTTCTTTAATTGTTGTTTGAAATTTATCTTTATTACTTTTTATATATAACAATGCACAATATATAGTAAATCCTTCTGTACCTATACGTCTAAATAAATTATCTTCGTTTTTATTAATTAACCATTCATTGCTTATTTTTATAATATTACTCAATAATATCATTTCTCCTTTCTATTTATATTTTTATTATTCTCCTATTGATTTAATATCAATTTCATTATTATCTTCTTCTTCTTCTTCTTCTATATATGCTCTTTTAGCCTTATTCTCAAATCCCATATCATCATATATTTCTGATAAATCTTTATCTGGATATTTATCCTTTAATTTATCTTCTTCAAGTTTTCTAATATTAATTCCTTCATCATATTCTACTTTCCATTTATCCTGTTTTCTTTTTAATTGTTTCAATTCTTTATTCTGAGACTGTGTTAAATTTTTATCTTTAAATAACTTTTCCAACATATTAATCTTTTGAGTTATTGACCTCTTTTCATTTGCTGAAATTTCTTTTTCTTTTGTTAAGAATGACCATCCTACCTCTCTTTTTTGACTTCTGAATAGAGTTATTGCATTTTCTAATTCATTCTCCCATCCTTCTTTGAATAGTGCATATGTAAAGTTTGCTTTTCTCCTAATAGGTTTATCATTGCTATTTTTAATAATCATATCTCCTGCATAATCGAAACGAACAAGATCTAATCTAACTAACTCATCTATATATTTTCTTAATGTTTTATCAGATTCTAAAAATATATCATTCATTATAGTATTGTAACTAGGATATGATACCTCTGGTTTCTTTTCTGTAAGAAGAGTATCAGCAGAATTAATAAAAATTCTACTTTTAATATTGCAAAATAAATTGAGTAAATTATATTTATCAAAATTTTCAGAATACTCATTCATAATCTTATTATATTCTGAATCTAATAAAATGAAAAAATTAATTTTATATTTTTTATTATCTTCCTTTTCTTTATAATCATAAATATTTAATTTAGAAACAAGAAAATCAGAAGAATTTATCTTCTGTAAATTGATATTACTATTAAAATTAATAAGAGAATTTTTATGTATATTTATTAAGAAATCTTTAAAATATTTTCTTTCTTTTTTAATATTCAGACTGTTTTTAATCCCAATTTTCCATAAAATCATATCAATAGAATAATTAATATCTTCTTTAATATTCTGCAATTCAATTAATTGTTTAAAATAAGTAACTGTTCTTTTGCCATATAATTGAATATAACTAGGTTTATTTATATTATCAGAGATAATATTTTGAACCATATTATTAGGTATTAGTGTATAATTTTGTATTTCATTGCTCATTATTATTTGTATTATCCTTTCTTATTAGATTATTTTGTGTGAAAAATTCTGAAATATTTCAGAATTTTATAATACTTATTATATTTTTATTATTTATTATTTCATCTTATTATATATTAGTTACTATTATTACACTTATATAGAGTACCCTAATAGGGACTACAACTTACTCATTATTTGAATTAAAAGTCCCTGATGGGTACTCTAAGTTAATTTTATACTTGTATTTGAAGTACCTAGTAGGGACTTTTGAGAAATACACTCCTATTTTTTAATTATTTTATGTATTATAATTTTGCATCGCATTACCAATCTTACCTTCAGTATCATCAAATACAAATACTGTTCTTTTATGATCATCTCTTAATGGTTTAAGGTCAATAATTCTGAAACCTTGTTTCAATAAATATTTAGCCATTGTTGATGCGACAATACATTTTACTTTATTATCATTCATAAAATCATTTTCCTCCAATCAGTATTATACTTTATTTTTATTAATATTTTGCTATGTCATATACAGTCACATCCTTTCAACTCTATCTGTATTATACAATTATATTTACTATTTGTCAACAACTATTTTCTTATCATAAATTTATATCGTCTGTCATTCTTGGTATTTAGTAACCGTTGCCTAATATTATATATCTTTCATTAAAAAATACAAAATAGTTGATACTAAGCCAGTCCCTACAACTCCTGCACCTAAACAAATTATTGAATTATCAATATGTAATCCATATATACCTAATCCTAAAAATAATAAATCAAGTATTACTAACAGATATATTATAATCATAACTTCCACATCATTCTTCTATTATTTTATAATTTATTAATGCATCTGTAAGTGCATTAATAATATCTTGTTTTTCTTCATAATTCATATCATCCCATCCTCTAAGATACCTTCTCTTTGCATTAAGATTATGGGAATTGCTAAATTTCTCTGCAATTTTTATAATTTGTTTTTCTTTCATAATTGTTTTTCTCCTTTTATATTATAATTTTGCAAACATTTAATTTATTAACCTCACAATCTAAGACAATTTTAATAATAGTTTTCTTGCATTATCTTTTTCACCTTCAGTTGTTGCATGGTCGTTAATCATTGCTAATAATTTTTCACGTTTACCTTCAATTTTCTTACGTCTTTTTCTATCTTCTATTATTGCTTCGTCCCATTCATATGAAAAACGCAATTAATATCACTCCTTAGTTTGAATAAACTTTCTTTGGTTATATTTCACTCCACATTCTTATAAATAAAATCACACATCCAAATTTCATACTTATCCATATATTTTACATGAACAACTTCCATCTTATCAATAGAAAATATATCTTTTTTATTATAAATAATATCATTTCTCGGACAAAATGTTGGTTTGCCATTGACAGATTTTTGCATTCTACAAACGCAACCTTCAATATCATTTCTATAGAATCTATTAATATTGTAAAATGAACATTCATTGCAGAATCTTGATATGGTATTTGACATTATATCACCTCGTTTTTATTATACATGTGCAGTTACCCAACATAAAAATATAATTTCGTCTATCTCATACTCAAAGTATTTATTTTTACAAACTGTTAAAGCCTTAACTATACTTTGAATTCTATCCTGTGCATTATAACTTCTATCATATGTGGTTTTAGGAATTAAGATTACAAAATCTTCATCTCCATTATGACTACCTAAATGTTTGAAATCAGGTGCATCTTCCCAATTGTAAATTTTAATGTCGTGTATCATTATGTATTCCTCCTTCGATTTTTACTGCAATTATATTTATAATTTATTATAGCACTTATCAGATAACAATACAATAGTATATTTTAAATTTAAGAATAAATTTTTACATTACTCCTCTCGTTAATGCACCTAATTGATTAAATAAACCAAACATCTGAGATAAGTTTTTATCCTTTTCACATGCAATTTTAATATCCTTCTCTGATAACTCAGTATATTGCAATAGTCTTTCAATCCATTCTTTTTGCTGTTGATTTTCTTGTTTTAATGTATTATTTTCTTTTTGTAATCTTCTTATTTCTGTATAATAATCTGTATTTTTATTTTCCAAATTTTTAACGTGTTTCTGAAATTCTATAATTTTACCTTTATAATGTTTCTGCATTGCTGATTTATTTTTCATTTATGATTACTCCTTTCTATATTCTGCATAAATATCACATTTTATTTTATACTGTTTTTTGATTTTATAAACCCTTAATTTATAGGTGTTTAGAGGACATGGTATTTTTGACTTTTCCATGAAATTCTATAAATTTACTATATGTAGTATTAATATCATCAAATTGCTCTTTACAGTTTAACAAAAATTCTTCTTGTTGAGAAAATGATAATTTTGATAAACCAGATATAATTTCTTCTGGTTTAAAGTTTAGAATAATTTCTAAGTGATTCATAAATCTTAATTCTTCTGTTAGATTCATTTTATTTCTCCTTCATTTAATACCAATTTCTGACCATAACCTACACCTAATTTAATTCCAAAACATTTATGATCCTCACAAACGTATGCCCAATAACCACCTCTAGCTAATTTCATGTCGTAACATGCTCTGTTGTTACAGAAATCGCATTTAGGAAGTTCATCAACTATAATTTCGTTTTTAGTGTTGTTATTGTTCATTGTTATTCCTCCTTATTCCCAACCTAATAATTTTAACATATCGTCACACCATTTTCTACTTTCTATATCCCTTCCATAATCACTACTACCTCTACCACCATACAGCCAAGCATCTGAAATAGCACAGGCATGATTATTCTCCATACAAAGTTTATTTTTATTAACTCTAACTCTAGGAGATTTCTCTATAAATGCCACTCTGTCAGAAACATTTTCTACTTTTCCATTTTTGACTATTCTTGTTGCACAATAGTTATCTATAACAATCCAGTCAGATAATTCTTTGAATTTTGGATGATTGTTAAGAGGATTGTTATCTACTAAAAAATATTCAGAACATATTTTTAAATCTGGAATAAGCATTAAGCATAATTCATTGTTGTTTTTAGAGCAAGTGTAGTCTTCTGAAGGATTTTTTCTTTTTGCATATTCACATTTCATTTTATGTATTCCTCCTTAAATTCTTATTAATTGTTTCCCAAAATAAATTTCACCATTTTCAAAATAAATCTTATCAATAGAAAATAAGTAAACTTGATTATGATATGCACTTTTTCTACCAATGTTAATATTAAATCCTATGTTTTTGAAAACAATAGATATTTGCATAGTTAATTCCTCCTTATAAAGTTATGACCATATAACCATTTCATTCAAATATTGACATTTGTAAACCCTTATAAATCAATGGTTTAGAGCATGTCACATTTTAAAATTAAATAACTTTCCTATTAATTGGTGCAATTTTATCCATTTCTATACTTTCTAAAACTTTAGGTTTATAATATTTAACTTCTTTTGCTTTTGTTAAATTATAATCTTGTTTCTTTATTCTTTCATGTGTTTCTTTTAGCAATTGAAAATTCTTATCACAAAAACTTTTCTTTAGATTGTCTAATGTATAAAATTCATTTTTAATTTCTCTACGTTCTGCTCTTGTTTCTTTGATTCTCATAGCAAGTTTATAACCACGTACAACATTAAAATTACCATTTTCAATAGCATGTAATATATCTTGTTGTATTAAATCTAATCTACTTATTTCTGAATTACAATGATTTATGTCTTTATTGATGTTGTCATATATTTCAATTAGTTGCTCAGTATAATGTTTTGCTTTACACATTTATATAACTACTCCTTTTGTTAATTGTTAGTTTGTTATTTTATTAGTCTATTAACTTGAAAACTATCAATACTTAAAATAAAACCATAATCCAATGTCATATAATACACCAATTCCAACATATACACACATAATTAATATTTCTTCTTTCGTGATATTTTTAATAAACCTCTTAATACCTTGCAACATATAAATACCGTCCTCTATTATATTGAATTGTATCAAATGAATTATAATAAAAACTATGAATATGATTATTATATCACATTAGCAACCTCTTAATAGTTTCTTCATTAAATTTATACCTCTTTCCATCCTGAGAAATTGCAATAACTGGCATCTTAGTGTTTCTCGGCTTAAACCTACTATGGTATATGTTTTACAATTTGAAATAAATTTTTTTAGATAGTCCTCTGGTTTAAATCCATAAAGAAAACAATACTTTTCAAATTCTACTTTTTCAAATGATTCACCGTTGACTTCTTTCTTAGTCATTTTTAAATCAAGGTTGAAACTATTATCATCATATCTAATTTTACCTGCTGTGATATTTATATTATATTTTTCTGATAATTGCTGTAAGGCTTTCTCCGTTTCCAATCTAAAAGATGCAAATTCAGGTTTAGTTAACATATGTATGTTCCTCCTTTACCATTTACCAGTTTTTAATTTGCTATTAATTCGTTTAACAATTTTCATATTCTGTTCATAATAATCAAGATTAAATTCCTTATCTAATCCTATAATTCTTAAATACTCTTTATAAGTATGTTTTTCTGGCATTGGATTAGTATTGCATGAATTATGTTTTCTCCATAATATAATTTCCATAGTTAAAGGATTGAAACTTACTTCTAACCATGCTTTTGTACCAGATAGTGATATTTTATAAAATCCTAATTGATTAGAACAGGTTAATGTGGTCATATGTATTACACTTCCTTTGTTACAATTTAAAATATACTTTTATTTACTACTTAATGTATTATATCATGGTATATAAATTAATGCAACAATTATTTTTTAGTTTTGTTAAAGTTATTATGGTGTTTATAGTGCTTCTGTTATGCTGTTATACAATCATACAACATCTCTATACTTCGGACTAATACCAATTCCGTTGCTATCTATATTATCTTGGATCATCTTATTTATCTTTTCTACTCCATGCAGATTAACAACATCCTTCAATTTATCCATAAGTTTTTTCTTGGTATCTGCATCAATCATTAACATTCCACTTTTGGCTTCGGATAATTGATATGTTCCATCTGAGAATTGTGTTATGAACATATCTAATCCGTATTTGCTTAATGGAATACCTGTACACTCTTCATAATGAGGTGAAGGTTTTCTGATTGATTTATAAAATGTTTCTGTTATTGGTGCTTTTGATTGTGTCTTAGTATCGTTGTTATTGTTAATTTTTAGTTGCTTCTTTTTATAAGGAATAATACCTTGATAACTTGACAAGGTTAAACCATCTAATATCTCCATTGTACCTTTATCAGTTACAGGTAATTTAATTCCTGTCACATGATAAAACACTTTCTTACTCGTTTTGTTATGACTATACAAGGAACTTTTAAGTTTCTCTTTACAAGCAAAAATGTCTATATTGTCTATTGTAACAAGAAGTTTGTATAGATATAATTCATTGTAATCACCTTGTTCAGATTCAAAAATAGTTTTGGCAAGATCAAGTTTAGTATTGTTATTATAGTTTTCAGCCTGTTCGGATAACCATGAATCAAATTCTTGTTTTTGTCTTTGGAGATTCTCCTTGTCTAGTTTCTCTTGTTGCTTACGGTTAAATTCAATTTGTGCTAACTGAGCAAGTTTAATTTGTTCTGCATCTATGTATTGTTTAACCTTTACAACGTCTAAGAAGTCATTCTGAACAAGATAAACAGCAAAATTATACTCAGTCTTTGTTATTGAATAGTAACTACCTTCTTGATTGGATATCCTATACTCTGACTTAGGTTTAGTATAATCACCTAATTTCCTACTGTAATATGAAACATCTTCTTCTATGATTGGAGTATAGTCTTCATTGAGTTTATTATAGATGAATTGTTTCTTAGGCATGATGACATTGTTGTGTTTAATTTGTGTGTCTAGTGTTGACGATACTTTGGATTTTTGAAGTGGTGTAAGGGAATCTGTAAAGCCTAGATATGTGGATTGTAGATTGATTGTGGGGTTGTTTAATAGCATTGTGGTCACTCCTTATGTATGTATGTATTGATTGATAAATAGGGAAAGAATAACTCTCCCTATTTTAAACTTATGCTAATTTTTTCATCATTAATTCAAACCTCTGGTCAACTATTTCAGGTATTCTAGACATCATTCTCTTTTCCCTTTCAATTGCCATATCTCTTTCTAATTTAGCAGAAGTAACTTCTTTATTCTTCTTATCAACTAATAATTTAATTATCTCTAATTTCTCATCAACTGTTTTTTGAATCTCTGTAAATATTTTCTCAATGTCTTCATTAGAAATTCCAATAGTATCAGCGATATTAACTTTAACAATGTTATGTTCCGTATTAGATATTTTTACTTCACCATTCGACATAAGTTGCCCTAACTTTTCAATTGCCCATTTCTGGAATTCAAGGACAAGTTTCTTTTTATCAGGTGATAACCTATTATATGATATTTTCATTAATAGGCCGATTACTCCGTCCCTGGTTAGACATCTACTTATTGGATTTCCTACTTTATTGGTCAATGTAACATTGACGAAAAATTCTTGAAATAATTCTTCATTTTTACTAATTAATTGATGGATTAATTGTCTATCTACATTTAAAGCAACTACAATATTAGATATAGGCATAACATAACCTTTTTCGGTTTTATAAAGTCTCATTGACATATCATTAAAATGTTCTTCAATAAAGTCATTTACGTCAATTTTACTATGTATTTCTTCATCTTTCTCTATATTGCTTTCATTTTCATCTTTAATGTCACTAACTAAACAACCAACTATTTCATATTCTGCTGGAATCCACTTTTTACCTTCTTTTGTAGTTTTCTTAATCATCTTTAAAAATCCATCTTTAACAAGCAATCCTAAATAATAAGGAGTTGAACCAGAACCAATAATCTTATTAAATGTATATCCATTAGCTGAAAATTTACCGTCAGGATAAGTATTGAATAAATGTTCTTTTAATTTATTTACCTTGTCAATTGTATTAGTTCTCAATGTTAAATTCATTATCATATCTCCTTTTATTTTTATATTTTTATTGGTTTAAAGAAATAGGGAAGGAAGTTTTACCCTCCCTATTTAACTTACTTCTTCATTATCCATTTCAACATTTGGTATATCATCTATCGTTAATTTTGGTATATCGTTTTCAGGTTCATTCTTAAATTCATTTAATATAGCACTAATTTCCTCATAAGTCTGTTTTACTGTTGCTGTCTCTACAGGTACTTCCCTTCTCATTTTAATAATTTCAGCATCAATGGCTAATATTCTTAAATCAACCATTTGCAATTCATAAACCTTATCAACCATACCATCTTTATAATCCTGGTTAGGTTCTTTGAAGAAATTATATGCCCATTTAGCAAACTCAGTAACAGGTACATTGTTCTTAATGGCTTTATCGGCTGCCATTATCAACATTACAGTATTAGTTTTATTAAAAAATGAAAAGCGATAAGTTGAATAATTAGAAACTTTTTTACCCTTTTCTCTTTTTGAATCTTCTAACTTTTTATCTTCAATCCATATTGATGTTGTTTCATTAAGATAGTTACAAATATCAATAATATCATTACTTAAATTCTCAGGTACTCCAGCATCTCTAAAGGAATAAATAACTTTATCAATATTTTCCTTAGATAATTCTACTGCTGATTTGTTATGCATTAATGTTAATGCTTGAGATATAATTTCACTCCCTATATTGCCAGTAGCAGATTTTTCAGTTAAACAATGTAATACCCAATCTGATTTTAAAGTTTCACCAATAAATTTACGTGTACTGATTCCCATTGCTGCATTTCTAATTTCTGCTGGTTTAAGCGGTTTAACACCTGCATTCATACTAACAAAGAATTTTTCAGCCATTTCTTCAGTGCAATTGTTGATTATAGTAATTTGCATTTCATAATTTAATATTGCTTCTTTAAATATTTCCGGTAATTCATCAAATGTCTTACCTTGAATATCTGAATATGTATAATTTTCTCCTTCAATTTCAAAACTAGGAAAAATTGATTTACTCAAGTCTAATTTAATCATATTATTTACAAATAAGTAAATAGTTGTCCATCTTTGATTTCCATCAAGTGTCTTGAAATACTGACTATTACCATCATGTCTGTAAATTGTAACTTCGGGAATAGGGATTCCTAGTAAAATACTTTGTATTAAATTAGAACTTCTCCACACTTCCCAAGAAAATGTACGTTGGCTTAACATATATTCTCTTACTTTTGATTTATTACCTTCTTCCTGTTTCTTATTAATAATTAATTCTTGAAGATTCTTACCCACTGTATATTGTTGTTTATCGATCTTCTCTATAATGTACCTTACTTCTTTTCTTGCCGAAGGATTAAAAGATATTTTCATGTCAACAACTCCTTTTCCTCTAAAATTATTTTTCTATTCTGTTACTACTATATTAACACACATAGATTCAAATTGCAATAGGTATTTTAAAAATAATTGATTAAATTTTAAAGATTTTTTACTTTATATATGGATTAGTTTCTTTTAAAAACCATGTGTAATTTATTCTGTCTGCATCTACTACAGTTAATCTGCCTTTAGTATCATATCCTGCATTATTAGCTTGATCTAATATTGGGATTAGTTTTGTTGCTTCAATCATTGCATAATCGTCCATTTTTATAATCTCATATACATACCATAAACAATAATCTTCTTCATAATCAAATATTTTAGGGAATTGTACACAACATTCTTTTCCTTTAATATTTTGCCACAATGTAACTTCTTCATAGTTAATACATGATGCTCTTATAGTTTTAGCTACCTTTAAACATTTTGTATCTGATAATCTATAAACTATTCTATCTATACCAGAGCCTAAAATTTCAAGTTTACAGTCAATACTTTCTATGTAATTTTTATCTTGGTCTAATGTGATAGTTAATATGTCTTTGTATTTGTAAATGTTACCCATATCGTCACATCCAATCTAGTAGGATTATTATATTTATATTCTTATAATATCACAAATAGAACAGTATTGCAATATCAAATTGAAATTTTCTTGACATATTACATACTATTTTATATAATAAATATTGTAAAGTGATTACTATTCATCTGGCTAATCACTCCACCCAAAAACTCTAGGTTTTGGATATTAATCCTACCTAGAGTTTTTGCTATTCTACTCTATTTTGTATTTTTCTTTTTCATTTAGATATTCTTGTTTAGCATTAGTCTTTCTTAATTTCTCTTCTTTTCTTGCTTCTCTTGTCTCACGTTGTTTAGCTTTTGCTATATCTATGCAGTGTTGACATGAATTTCTTCCTTCTCTTGCATGTCTTATAAGGCATCTTGCACATATATTATTTTGTTTCGCATCATCTCTTTTATTCTTATGATATATCGCTTTCTTATCTGCACAAGATTGACAATGTAATTTTCCTTCTCTTGCAGGTTCTCCGCATATAGTACATATTCCTTTATCCGATAATTTTTTTTGGTATCTCTTGAAATAGCATGAGCGACATAATTTAAGCTTTTTAGAATATACTTTTCTTTCTCTATTACAATCTATACATACATCCATTTTAAAATGAGGCCATCTTTCATATAAAACAAATTTACTATTATTCACATTTGGTATATAAATTATATTATCAGATAAAACATATCTATTATCAGTGAATATTTCTATTTGATTAAGAATATCTAAATCCTCCGTTTTACATTTCATTAAACTTTCAATATAATTACATAAAGTCATAGTATGAATATTGTCAGAATTATCAACAATAAAATTATACTTATTCTCATTTTCTTTTAATATTTCTAATAATGTCACACTCTCATACCTTTCTTATTTGATTTTAAGTATTTTTAGTATAACATATCATATATAAAATATCAATTGTATTAACTTAGTATTCTTTCCAAACAATGTGATAAAATATCTGCTTCATTCAAACTTTTTTAGAATAAATTTGAAATTGTGATTTAAACGTCAAAAAAACCCTTGATATACAAGGGTTTAAGGCACTTATTTTACAGTTTTCTTGATTTTTGTGATTTTAGATTAAAATTGGCATATTGTGATAAAACCGATCTTTCATTCCAAGTTTTATATATTGTAATTTACTTAGATGTTTTACTAGCAATCCAGGCTTTCCATCCATATGAATAATAAACATTATCATAATATTTATTTTCCTTTTTAAATTGTTGAGCATTTTCTTCAAAATCAAAAGTATAAAAATCAAACAAACCTTCTTGTTTATAATGGTTTTTCATTTATGTATCCTCCTTTTTATTTTTTATTTCATATATTGGCATGGCATACAAGGAGATGAAAAATTACACATTAATGCACACTTAATACAATCATTCTTCTGTTTTCCAAGCATTTCTTCAGTTAATTCATTTTTATCTGATATATTAAAACAACATTCTTCGATTTTTCCTCCTTGATTATAAACTGTACCAGTGTATTTACCTACTTTTAACATTATTATATTCCTCCTCTTAATTAATTTTATGATTTATTATATCATACTCCAAACACCATTGCAACAATTATTTTTACTTTCTTACTTAAAAACTAAAACTAAATCATAATGAATTGAAGTATCGATCATGATATAGTATCACACCCTAAAAACAAGATATTTAGATATGACACTATATTTTACATACCTTTAATACTTCTTCCCTAACTCCTTCAATACCTTTTCACTACACTCAGGACAAGCAAATTGGTCTTTACCTTTAATTTCTTTCTTCTTTGTCCTAAAATGATTACCACACCTACAAATCCAATAATTATAATACTGGTTTCTAAAATCAAAAGTTACTTCTTCATTGCCACACTCTAGACAATATATTTTATTCATTGTAGTATTTATCCTTTCTAATAACTTTTTATTTATTAATAAATTTACATATATTTTCCTCACGTACAAATTAATAATTCCTCATTATTTTCTTTTCATTCGATAATAAACAATTGAGACTGATACCAATAAAACAAAAGATACAATAACAAATAATTTTAACATTTCATATCTTCTTTGATGTTAAATATTATTTATAATCAGCAACCACAGTCAATAAACCTCTGCTAACATCTTTTGCAAACTGCATACATGCTTTATAATTTTGCCTAATTTTATCATCCCGATAAATTTTAATCCTATCTTTCTTACTTCCGTTGACATATGACACAGTTTTCTGCTCATAAGGTTCTTCTTCCCAAATAGTTACACTGTGTATCTGAATTAAATAACGGTTAGTTTCTTGTATCGGAAAAGCACCATTACAATATTCTTCCTCTACTTCTACTACTTTATAAACATCAGAAAAATCATAATTAGCTGTAATTTTTACACCAATTGGTATTACATTACAAATATGATTTGCGACAACATTACAAGCTGTATATAATCCAGTTTTCTTATCAGGATTTTCTTTTACTATGTGATTTAAAGTTTCAATTGCTTCATTAAGATTCATTTTTCATTCTCCTTTATATTTTAGATTTTAGATTTACTTCATAATCCAATCTCACCTCTTCCGCATACTTATATAAAATCAAATATGCAGAGTTGATAGACTAGATTTATAATTTGTCTTACTCTTATTCTTCATCATCACTTTCTATATTAAAACCAATTTCCTTAAGGTGTGCATCTAATTCATTCTTAGTTAACACCTTAGCAGTATCATGGGAAGATTCATACTGAGAAGATTCAGTAAGCAAAAAAGTATCAGTTACTACTTCACCATCTAATTCTAACACTTTATAAACCTTCTCATGGTAGAATCTGATACCATTCGTATAGTAATTACCATTGCCATCATATACATCAAGGTCAAGGTGTATATTATCTTCTACAGTAACATCAGTAACGGTAATATCTCCGCCGGTGGTTTCCGTCTTATGATTGTTTCCATTCCACCAGTCGTAAGCGTTAATCTCATCACAATCACTTAAATCAAAAAAGTTATGTTCTCTATTATCGTAGCATACTAATGATTCTAATACAGGTAAATCTGGAAGCCATGAAACACTATCAAATTTAATTCCTTGCTCAATTAAAAAATCTTCCATCTGAGTAACATCATCAATAGATTCTTCAAGATTCTTGATAGTTTCATTTAATCTGTCAATCTCGGAAACATCCACACCAGATATTCCTATGCAGGATAAATCATATAAATCAACTGCTTTGTAAATAGATGATAAAGGGATTAACATTCCACTTTCATTATTAGGATTATCATTTTGCCATATTTGATATTTTTTCATTGATAATTACCTCCTTTAAATTTTATAATTTATAAATTTGAATTATTGATTATTAAATTTGTCAAACTCAACAATTGCATTTTTAATAACTTCACGATATTCCTGCTCTGTGCCTTTAAAATATAATCCTGATTTATCGTGATTAAACCTTTCATCAAGAGATGCAGTAAAATCAGGGTTATCAAGAAAATCATGGTCATACTCAGGATTAAATTCAAACTGACCGTCTTCATCGCCATACGTTCCTATTACTAGATAATTGCACATTTTAGCAAGTTTGCGTTTATTAAGTTGCATTTCAATAACTGCTAATTCTAAATATGTGTCTACTTTCTGATCCCAGTGAGTTAAAGGATCTTCTAAGTCAGCACAAATTTCTAGTACATCTTTCTTATCCTGCAATAATTCTGCATCTGAAAGTTTCTCAAGATTATTCCATATTGCTTTCATAAATTCAATATTGTATTTAAACATTATATCACTCCTTAAGTTTATCTTTATACTTTCTTCTTTCTTCTCTCATTTTCTCAAGATTAATACCCAAAACATCAACAATATCAAATAATTCTTCTGCGGTAAAACTATTATGCTTAAGTTTGTAACCTGCTGTTTGTTTAGAAATATTAACCTTTTCCGCAAGCCAATTCTTTTGACGTTCTTGGTGTTTTAAGATGTTTGAAATGTATTCTGATACAAACATTATGTCGTTTTCCTTTCCTGACTTTCTTTGCTTCATTTACTACTATAATTAGTATACACTATGCAGTAAAGAAAGTCAATAAATTTGAATGAATATTTTTACTTGATGATAAATTGATATATTTTAAATATTAATCACAACAATATCTAAGATAATAATCAATGTGCATTGCTTGATATTTTAAATTATCATCATAGAAATAAACCATTCCAAAATCATTTATTCTTTTGATCCAGTATCTACTTCTACTTAACATAGCTTATCACCTCAATTTTTCCAATTCAGTAAATAACATTTTATCATCTTCCATCCTATTCTGCAATTTTATCTCTTCATCTCTAGAAGTGTAAATGGCATTTTTAACAGGGATACCTTGAAAAATAGTATTGCACATAGGACAATGAGCAGTATTAGTTTGATAATCTGGTTTTAGGTTAACTCCAGACCATCCACAATTACATTTTAACATGATTTAATCTCCTTCCTCAACTAATAATTCAATAGCAGAATGCACTATATCTAAATCATTCTTATCAACTGCTATTTCAAGCAATTTAGATGCAACATGCATTTTAGCTTTTAACTTATGAATAATATTAAGCAATTCATTTTTATCCATATTGAATAATTCTTTCTTAATTTCTGTACATCTATTACATTCTAATTCCATTGTTCACACTCCTTTTGATTAAAACTATCACAATCATACTCACGAGTTGTTTCATTCCATACTACATTGGTCTCCCTCATTAATGCCTTAAGGCAAAAGGTAAAACCATATTTACTTTTATCTGTGTCACAATTGGTACATTCTTCACATTTCATTTAACGATTCTCCTTTATAATATATTTGCAGTTTTTAAACAGAACTGCAAAACTGATATATTATACTATTTATTATGTACTTTTTTCTTTTTTTCTTTTTTATTTACTACTATGTATTCTTTATAATCTTCTTGTAGCCATTTTTGAATTCTATCATATCTTTCCTGTGTATAATTTTCATTTTCATCATTATACCATTCTTCTATTAATAGTTTACGTTTCTTACTATTACATGACTGACAACTCGGTACACAATTAGATAAATCATTTTTACCTTCATGGTCTACATGTTCTTTATGTAAGTCCATATTAATTATTTTTCCAT
>Ga0209728_1001077_pt1 | contig 18114 bp, 10 predicted proteins | sample RifGroD1_FD_183997 | JGI IMG/M metagenome (GOLD analysis project Ga0209728, IMG submission 183997) | Groundwater microbial communities from Rifle, Colorado, USA - Groundwater D1 (SPAdes) (version 2) | ecosystem: Environmental > Aquatic > Deep subsurface > Groundwater | place: Rifle, Colorado... | reverse complement strand
TTGATTGGTTCCTCGATACCTTGGGGGCACTAGTTTTTCTTGTTATACTCAACAAGTATTATCACCCATCAAACACTCTACATTTATGAAAATATTACTTACCGGTGGAGCTGGATACATCGGCGCAATTACCACCAAAGAACTCGAAAAAGCTGGTCACTCTGTCACCGTCTTTGATCATTTTGTTACACATAACCCTTCCAAGTTGGGTTCCACCCCATTTATTAAAGGTGATCTCCTTAACCCCGCCGATTTGGACGCTGTATTTACTTCTCTCAAGCCCGACCTGGTTATGCACTTTGCCGCCTATATCCAAATGGGGGAGAGTGTCGCTAACCCCACCAAATATCACGAAAATAATGTTCTCGGTACAGAGAATCTTCTTAAAGCCATGGTCCAAGCCGACGTCAATAAGTTGGTCTTTGCCAGTTCAGCCGGAGTCTACGGTAATCCTCAACACTTACCTATTCCCGAAGACGAACCCTGTCATCCCGAAAACCCCTACGGTCAAACCAAACTCGATGTCGAAAATATGCTCAAGCAATATAACCAAACTCATGGTTTTTGCTCAATCTCCATTCGCTTTTTCAATGCCGCCGGCGCCGCCGGAACTTTAGGTGAAGATCATCACGACGAATCTCATCTCATTCCCAATATTATCCAAGCCCAATTAGCCGGTCGTGAATTTACCCTTTTTGGGACTGATTATCCAACTCCCGACGGCACCTGTATCCGCGACTATATCCATGTGCTCGACCTCTCGCATGCCTTTATTCTCTCCGCCGACAAATTGATGGCAGGTGGTAATACAACTGCCTATAATGCCGGCACCGGTACCGGCTACTCCAACAAACAAATTATCGACATGGTCGAACGTGTTTCCGGCAAAAGCGTTTCCGTCAAATATGAGTCTCGCCGTCCTGGAGACGCCAATGAGCTGGTGGCTGACGTGACTCGGATCAAAGCCGAGCTATCCTGGTCTCCCACCCACTCCGACCTTGAATCCATCGTCAAATCCGCTTATTCTTATCACACTAAAAAGTAATTATGAAACCAAAAATTAGTATTGTGCATCTAGGTGTTAAAGATTTTGCAGTTTCTTTCAAATTTTATCGTGACGGACTTGGGTTTACTCCACATAACTACAAAGTAGGTGAAGATTACATCATGTTTGAGATGGATGGGAGCTGGTTAGGTATTTTTTTGAGAGACAAATTGGCAGAAGACGCTAGAGTTAACCCAGTAGGAAATGGTTTTTCTGGGTTTACACTTTCTCACAATGCCAAATCTCGCGAGGATGTTGACAAGGTGTGGGAGCAAGCGGTGCAGGCAGGTGCCAAGCCGACCAAAAAACCTGAGTTAACAAATTGGGGAGGTTATTCAGGATATTTTGCAGATCCTGATGGATATCTATGGGAGGTAGCATACAATCCCCTTACTGATCTCACATAAAAAATGATATATTAAAACTATGCCAGACAAAGTTGATTACAAGCGCATCCAGGCAATAGTCGAGTCAGCTATCGACATGAAAGTTAGACAAATTGTTGACGAAGAAATTACTGATAAACTAACTCCCCTACATAACAACATCGACAAAGTGTTAAAAATTGTCTCTGATGATCGGCAAGAAATTCCCATTATCGAAGCCAAACTTGATCGTCACGACGTTGAAATCAAAGAACTTCAAGCTTTTGCCGGCATCGCTACCGCCTAAATTAACATCCTTCCTATGAAGCAATATAGACTCTCTCCGAGTACTGGCATTATATTTTTCATCATTATCACTTCATTCATATTTTTATCCAATCGAATCTCGAAACTACCTTCGGCTAAGTTCTCGCCTTTACCATCTCCTAGTCAAGATGCTGATATTCCATTTAGGGATCAATTCACCCTAGAAGACATTCTCAGTCAAAACGATCTTGTCTGGCTTTATGCCGATCAGACCAAACAGTGTTTGTATGGAAGTAGACATTATCGGGGAGATGAGAATGATTCTCTCTGGGGATGGTATCGCAGAGACAATGATTTGTATGAAGCTGTACCGATTTGCGCCGGGGAATGTCCATCATTTTTTATCAAAAAAGTCCACTCAGTGAGATGGGATAATAAAGACAATCTTTGTCGTATAGGAATAATGATGGATCTTCAGATAAATAATAACCCCCCAAAGTTAATCTGGGACATCACGGATTACTATGACTGGGGTAATGATGGTCAACAGTTTGATAATCCTCCGTCCGAGTGGAATTCCATGATAGAAGGGATCAAGTTAAAATAATTTGCCCCTGCCAACCCATTGCGTCCCATGAGTTTTCTGCTACAATTCCCCTACATATGTGAATACACCTTGCTTGTCTAGGTTAAGGGGAAATCCCGCCTAGGCGGGATTTTTTGTGCTCGCATATAACAAATCTTGTTCTTTAACAACTCAATAACTACTTATCTAATTTTCAAAGAGATGGTAGTACCGTTTTTCTTTTTTGAGTAAATCTTTTTTTGGATTTAAACTCTTTTTGAGAGTTTGATCCTGGCTCAGGATGAACGCTGGCGGCGTGCCTTAAGCATGCAAGTCGAACGATTCTAGTAGCAATACTAATTTAGTGGCAGACGGGTGAGGAATATACAGGAATCTACCTCTTGGTGGGGGATAGCTCGCCGAAAGGCGGGGTAATACCCCATGAGGTCTACGGATCAAAGACCTTAACTGGTCGCCGGGAGAGGAGCCTGTATCCTATCAGCTAGTTGGTGAGGTAATGGCTCACCAAGGCTACGACGGGTAGGGGGCGTGAGAGCGTGGCCCCCCACAAGGACACTGAGACACGGGTCCTACACCTACGGGTGGCAGCAACTGGGAATCTTGCGCAATGGACGAAAGTCTGACGCAGCGACGCCGCGTGTGGGAAGAAGGCCTTCGGGTCGTAAACCACTGTGGTATGGGAATAAACAAATGAAGGTACCATACTAGAAAGCACCTGCTAACTACGTGCCAGAAGCCTCGGTAATACGTAGGGTGCAAGCGTTATCCGGATTTACTGGGCGTAAAGCGTTCTGTAGGCGGTTTTGTAAGTATGTGGTTAAAGGCTTCGGCTCAACCGAAGACATGCTATATAAACTACATGACTAGAGGGTTGTCGAAAGTATCGGAATTCTCGGTGGAGGGGTAAAATCCGTTGATATCGAGAGGAACACCAAAGGCGAAGGCAGATACTTAGGCAATTTCTGACGCTGATAGACGACAGCTAGGGGAGCGAAAGGGATTAGAGACCCCTGTAGTCCTAGCCGTAAACGATGGATGCTAGCTGGTTGGGTTTACCTGACCGGCGCAAGCTAACGCGTTAAGCATCCCGCCTGGGAAGTACGGCCGCAAGGCTAAAACTCAAAGGAATTGACGGGGGAGCGCACAACCGGTGGAGCATGTGGTTTAATTCGATACAAAGCGAAAGACCTCACCCAGGTTTGACATATATCTGCAAATCCCGTGAAAGCGGGACTTCTTCGAGAGTGATATACAGCTGTTGCATGGCTGTCGTCAGTTCGTGTCGTGAGACGTTTCTTTAAGTAGAATAACGAACGCAACCCCTATCGTGTGTTGAATAATCACGCGAGACTGCTCTTGATCGTATCAAGGGAGGAAGGAGGGGACGACGTCAAGTCAGCATGACGCTTACGCCTGGGGCCACACACATCCTACAATGGAAAGTAACAATGGGTTGCCAACCCGCAAGGGGGAGCCAATCCCGTAAACCTTTCCTCAGTTCAGATTGGAGGCTGCAACTCGCCTCCATGAAGTCGGAATCGGTAGTAATCGCGGATCAGCAGGCCGCGGTGAATACGTTCTCGCTCCTTGTACACACCGCCCGTCAAGTGAGCAAAGTTGGCAGTACCTGAAGTCGGAAATCCTAACCCGCAAGGGATGGACCCGCCAAAGGTAAGGTCAGCGATGAGCGCTAAGTCGTAACAAGGTATCCGTTCTGGAAGGAGCGGATGGATCACCTCCTTTCTAGGAGTAATGATAAAAGGGTATCACGACCCGCTTTGATTGAATAAATCAGAGAAGATTACGTTCACAGCTTTTGGCTTGGTTATCTGTTTAAACATAACCAACCTCAATTTCGAAGTACGTGTGCTACCATCTCTTTGCAAAATTAGATCTTATCTGTCACCAACCCGCCAGCAACTTAGTTGTCCGGGGAATTTGTTGTGCCCAAACATTTCCAATATTTCAATAAACCTTATCCGCAAAAAACACTATTCCTCTCGTGATTCCTGTTTATTACCGTTCTGGTTCCAGGGAATTTTTCTTTTTCTAGCGTGAATTAAGCAAGCTCCATGAGGATCCATTGCTTCTGTTGTCGGGGTATTAGGTAACTTTGCACCAAAATTTAAAACGTTAACTTCGCTTAATTTGTGATTCTGAACAATCGCTCTCGCCGTAGCACAATTTTCCTCACTACAATTAGGTGCTGCAATAATAAAATTGGGTTCGCTAACTCCTAGTTCAAAATCAAAATTGCCCATCGCCAACATCTGTCCCAATACTACAGGACAAAAATAACGTGGCTCCCCGTCCGTACCCAGTACCGCTACTGCCAATTCACTCACGACTTCCTTTTTAGGACAAAATCTCATTACGTTATTTTACATTCCCCGTCAATATTATTAGCTTATAACAAGAATCATAAGACAACTGCTAGAATATTCCCATGTCTTGCTCCATCACCTGTCTTATTCCTGTTTATAACGAAGGTCATCGCCTCCTCCAGACTGTTACCCTCCTTAAAACTATCCCCGAAATTTCAAATTTTTTGATTATCGACGATGGCAGTACCGATAACGGTCTTACATTATTACGTGAGAAATATCCCACAATACCCATAATTCAGCTCAAGAAAAATCTGGGAAAATCCACCGCAGTTCGCGCGGGTTTAAGTCAACTCAAAACCGATTTAACCCTTCTCTTTGACGCCGACATTCGCGGACTCAAGCCCGCAGAAATTCAAGCTGGTATTCGCTCTCTCCAACAAAACCCTTCGATATCCATGCTCATTTTTCGGCGGCTTTGCTCCCCCTTAATTGCTCGTCTGATCCGAGCCGACATCATGCTTTCCGGAGAAAGAATCATCCAAACCTCAACCCTCCGCGCAGTCATGACTCAATCTCCCCCGCCCGTTCAATACGCCATGGAACCCGCTCTTAACCAGTATTGTCTCGATCACCAGTCGGCTACTGCTTGGTCTCCCGCTTCGACTTATAACACTTACAAAACTCTCAAACTAGGTTTATGGCGCGGGCTACTTGGTGACTTTATAACCATGATCCATGGCGCCCAATATGTTGGTTGGTACAACTACCTAACTCAAATCACCTCATTCTGCAGACATAAAGTTGCTACCATTTAGGGATTTTTCTTTGGGTGTATCATCAAACTATCATCAATTAAGTAGTCTTTAAAAGGAGATATGACCCTTAACCATGTTCCCAAACTAAGTCAAGATAATCCGACCGGCTGCTGTCCCAGGTTCAATCCATCCGAGTGGGATGGCAAAACTTTTGAGTTCAAAGACAAACCCTTCGTTCGCTTTACCGTTCGGAGTTTCTTTTATATCCCCCTCAACATGGGCTCGATGATCACCAAAGTTATGCAATCCGTCGAAACTTCCAAGGCATCAGACAAAACCGAAAATATTATGCTGTCATATGATCTCTCACCCTGGCAATCCGAGCATTTACTCGCGGTTACTCAGCCTGTACCTGGTCTAGAAAATCTTCAGTTGTCCGGGAGCTTCCTCGCCAAAGTCTTTACCGGTCCCTTTCAGGATGCGCCAAAATGGCTCGCCGAGATGAAAAATTTTGTCGCCTCAAAGCAAAAAGTTGTCAAGAAAATCTATCTCAACTACACCATGTGTCCCAAATGTAGCAAGTACTACGGAAAGAACTACGTCGTCGCCTTCGCTCAGATATAACCAGAGTATCTATTCTTACTCAGACTACAATCCATACTGTACTGATTCACGAACATTATGTTACACTTATTTAAGCTACAAATATCGAACAATACGGAGATAGTTTTATGCCCAATTCTACTCAATATACCCTAGACGATTTTGCTGAGACATTAATCAAAGAAAAAAACTACACAACTTTGACTGAAGCGATGCACGACGAACTCAAAAAAGATATTCTCGATCGTGCACAGGAATTTTTGATTGCCAAAACAATCAGTAAATTATCCGATGAAAATGCTCAAAAATTAAGCGAATTATTAGATCAAAATCCCAATGACCAGCAGCTTCAGGAATTTATTGGGAGTTGTATCCCAGATGCACCCAATTTTATTGGTGATACTTTATTCCAATTTCGTCAAACTTATCTAGGACTTATATAACATATGGCGGAAAATGTGCCTCACGGCGACTCTGCAATGTTTGCCGAAGATGATTTAGACTCGGAGATTTCTACAGTCAACGACGAGATTCCTGGAGTTGGACCGTCCGGCAGATTTGATATGGGATTTGATGATGAAGAAGATACCGAAGAAAAACAAGAAATAAGCGATTCAATCCCCGAACCTGACAGATCCCCCATTCAAACACCCAAACCAACTCTCCTTAATCGTTTTCGTACTGCCTTTGTTAGTGCCGTAGGCTACCATGACTCTGAGATCACCACTCATGACTGGCGCGGCAAGGAAATCAAAAAAACAATCAAATCGAAAGAACTGTTAGAGTTAGAAGGCGAAAAATATGCCTCCATGAAATCATCGGAAACTCAAGAAAAGAGAGAGGGTAATTTTGGTCAGAAAGTTGTTACATTTTTTGAGCGTGTTTGGAAGGGTACATTTACCGAGAAACTCCATGCCATCAAGGAAAAACATCATGGGATTGAACTTATGGCGACAGCCGGTATTGATAATGCCATTACTGCCGAGTTTGATAACCAAATCGACAAACAAGCTAGAGAGAGGATCGAAGCGAAGCGGAATACTAAGACTAAAAAAGTCTTGGGTGGAGTAAAAGATTTTTTCCAGGAATTTGTTGGCCATGAGCGAGATTTACATCGAGAAAAAATGGTCATCACCTCAGAAATGCGAGCCAATTACGACAATAACCCAAGCAATACCAATAATCCCATTTACCACTTAATCCATCGCGATACGGAAGCCAGAGAATCACTTGCTCGTAATGTTGCGGATTCCCCCATAGATTTTCTTCATCAAGGTGATAAAAAAACTGAAGGAATCTTGATCGAAAAAGATTCCAAAGTTGATAAATTCCTCAAGGAGGAAATTCTTAAAGAGGTAGTTCAAGACACTATTTCACAGTGTAATCAGAGCCAATTTACTGGTGAAAAAGGTCAAATTAGTGCTGATCTACGCAATAAACTTGATCAAAAACTTCAAAATTTCTTTTTCTCTGACGATTTTGCCGAGTGGCGCAAAACTCTAACCCCCCAACAACAGACGCAGTTTGAAAACTCCTTAACTTATGCCAATAACGTTTTATCCCAAGCCGAAACAACTCTTATGCCCAATATTCGAGAAAATCTCGATCATTATCGTAGTGCCGAACGCTTAGATTTTGAAATAGAATTAGTCCTAGGTACTGCCCAATTTGGTCCTAACGGAGAGATTCCCAGTAGTACCATCTTCTCCAAGGAGCGGGTATCCCAAAATCAAGCTCTGTTCGACAAACTGCGTGAGCGAATCCATGCGAATAATGGCAAAGCCACTTTGTTTGATGAAAGCACCATGAGCAAGGGTCTCAGGAGGGAATGGGTGATGGCAGCTATGAATTCTGTAGCTACCAGTGAAGTCGCTGCGGCAGTGGGTGGTTTGGTTGCAGGTAAGGGTATAGCAAGTGCTCTCCGCACTGGCATGTCGTGGATTCCATTTGTTGGAAGTGGGCTCGTAGCAGGCGGAGTATCGGGCGCCAAAGAATACGGGAGACTCGGCAAAATGCGCGGCCAGTTTGGGAGCGAACAAGCCGAAGGTTATGAGCACCCCAGCAGTGTAAATGCCGTCCGTGCAGAAGCTCTACGAAAAGTGGATTATCACCGTATTGATTTAGGTCACCGCATTCAACAGTTAACCGGAATGAGTGAAAAGTTGGCACAAGGAGAAAATACCCCAGAAGATATTTTACAAACTTTAGGTTATCTTGCCGATAGCCGCGCTCGCATTTCTCTCTCCGATAAAAGGCATATTAATTTGTTTCACGCCAGTAAAGATACTCCAGAAGGTCGAGCCATTTTTCAGAAACAGGAAGATCTACATAACCAAGCCAGAGTTTTGGCTATGACCAAGCTTAATTCTATCTTGGGAAATACCGCCCTCCGCACTCAAGTTGCAGAAAGAATAGGAATCGATCCTGCTACTGTTACCGATGCGGGAAGTTTTGTAAATATCCTCGCTAAATCTCAAATTGATAATCTCGAATATGGTTCAACCATTCCCACCGCTCATCAACTTGCCTTGGGGGCACTTTCAATCGATAAAGCCAAATCTATCGCCGTCCGCGATCAAGCTTTCCAAAAATGGCGCTGGGGCCAAACCGGCAAACGAGCTGCCATTTCTGGAGTAACCGCCGGTCTTATGAGTTGGGGGATCAGCAGTTTTGCTGAATCTCACGAACAGATTGTGCAAACTGGGATAGACCACCAAACAATTACTACAGTGGATCATGAATTACCCTTACACGTTGCACCAGTCCCAACAGGAGAAGTGTTAGATCCAAATACTCACGAAGTTTTGGCGACCATGCACGCACATATCCCAGAAGGTACCACGCTAATTGCCGATCAAGCTCATCCTGGTACATTTGATTTGATAGTAACTGATGATCCCAATCACATCCTAATCAACGATTTTACTTTTGGGGCAGATGGTCACATCAATGAAACGCCCGACATTCTGAATCAGTTAACGCATAATCACATAGATATTGAACATACCGAATTACCCACCGTGACAATGGGTGGACATGAAGCTATTAATTCAAGTGGGGGAATAGATTACACTCAATGGAATCATAGTCTTACCTTTGAAGAAATGGGTGGTAATCCCGACACGTTCATTGCCCATAATCTCGACGATAGTTTTGCCAATAATCCAGAAGAAGCTGGACTATTACCAGTTGAACGGGTTACTCAAATAAATGGCATCCGTAACTTTTGGCGCGGGATGGAAAATCATGTCTACGAACAACAAAATGCACATATTAATCCGATAGAGGGCTACGTACAAAAAATCCATTATGTTGACACCATGTGGGGCAAGGAAATTTTGTCTGCCGCCCAATCAAATAATGTCGAAATGACTAATCTTCCGGACCTTATCGCCACAGAGGAAGGTAATCGCCGCTTGGCGGAATTAATTAACGAAGCAGTGCGTGAAAATGTAACAGGTGATACACACTATACATTCTCGGATGAAGCCCATCGTATTGCTTGGGAAATGTCCTACTGGGGTGATGAAGCTCGCATTCCTGATGCTGACGAAGTACGCACGCTGCTGGAGTACTTTAACGAAATACCAGGCTCTACAACCGAAATAGTTGATGGCACCACTATTATCCCGCACGATATATGGTTTACCATGGACCAAGACCTTACTCAAACAGTTGATATACCCTATGAACATATCTCATCCGAACTAGTTAAAGACGCTGCGGTAGGAGTAGGATATGCCCGACCACTAGAATCAGTTGAATTTGAGAAATCCAAAATGGAGATCTCGATCCCGAAAACACCGCCGTTCTATTTTGGATATCCAAATGGAGGACTAGAAAGTTGGAAACAATACGGGGCATGGCTCGAGAAAATTGGATATTTTCCCCCTCAAATTGGTAGTGAAAATATTAGAGAAGTTAAGCGTGAGCAAGATAGAATTATAGAATATCTTAGAAAATTGAATCCAGACGAGACAATTAGACTTACAGATCTATCAGCACAAATACCACCCATGCATCCAGATTGCCGGGTTGCAATAAATATACCAGCGTACCACGAAGAAAGAGGGATATATCATACCCTAGAAGAGTGGTCACATCAAAATGAAAATGGCATCCCAATCGATAAGAACAAATATGAAATTAACATTATTGTAAACAGAGAGGAAACAGCGAAAGATGATAAAACATATGATGAAGTTTCCCGATTTAAACAGGAACACCCAGACATACATGTCAACCTAATCAAGGTAGTTTTCCCATCTGGAAAGGGAGGTGTGGGGCCAGCGCGAAAAGTAATAACTGATCTTACACTACTAAGATCAAGTAGAAGAGGACTTAACCAAAAAGACCCATTATATATCGAATCAGAGGATGCAGATTTATTGGAGATCGATGCCAAAGCAGTTTCAAATCTAATAAAAAAATTCGATAGCAACCCCAAACTAGACGCATTAAGGGGTAAACAAGATCTTGCCCCCAACATACTTAAAGAACATGATTATTTATTCTTCGAAAGACGTGTCGAAAGGTTAACTGAATACTTACTCAGAGACAGTCGACTACGCCCAGAAATTAACCCGTCAGCCGATAGTCGCTGGAATTCAGTGGTGCTTGGTGGATGGAATTCGGCATATACTGCAGAAGCATATGCGTTAATTGGTGGTTATCAAAATGTTAAGATTGGTGAAGATGTTGATTTGGGAACTAGGTTTGCGCTAATGAGAGGAGAAAGAAAGCCAGACGGAACAATTATCCCAAATACAAAAACGATAGATACAGTAAGAAATATCGGGCAATCAAATCCTCGAAGATTTATTCAAGCGTTACTAACTAAAAAACACGCCTATCACACTTTCGGAGACGAAGCTATTGATCAAGCAGTAAGAGATATGGAACCAGTAGAACTTCTAAAATCAATTGAAGAAGGCAAGAGAATTTCGGAGGATAATATTAAAATATTTGAAAACGTACTCAACTCAAACTTTCAATGGTTAAGAAATGTTATCAAAGACGATAGGATGCTCAAGATAACATTCAGTAGACTTATGACTGGATTGGGTTTTAGTAAATATAAAGTTGAACATTCTGCAGATGGAAATGTAAAAAGACTATCTGGATCATTATCTGAAAAAGAATCTGAAGGATGGCAGCTAGACTATCATCAAGAACCAGACGGTCAAATTAAGATTGATAATATAGACAACCTTGCCAATGCACTAGAAAAATATCGTAATGGTGATAAGTCTAACTCATGGGTCTAATTCGCCTTATTGAGCGCAAGAATCCTTTTTTCTCATTATTTCCTCTTTTGTTCTTACCCAGACAGAAAAGGTTAATATCTCATATTTCTGGAAAGTAAATAACATGTTGCCCGGGAAATTTGTCGTACCAATCAAAATTTACTCTTGCTCTAATACAATAACTTGTGGGTGCGGAAGGAATCGGACCTACGACCTCTTTCTTATCAGGAAAGCGTTCTACCACTGAACTACGCACCCCATTTAATGAACCTGCTGATTTTATCACGTCTTGACCCTTGACCGCTAGGGCCATAGTAGGATACAATTACCTCCGCTCGGGAGAGTAATATTCAATATGTTGACCAATCAAATCACAATTCGACCTCTATTTTTACGTTTCTTGTGTTGATTTGGTCCCCATTTGAAGTTGTGATCCCGCGCAAGCGGGATTTTTTATCCCCTCGCACATTAAGGCAGATCGTTACGGGCCGTTAGCTCATCTGGTAGAGCACTTCATTTGCAATGAAGAGGTGGCCGGTTCGAGCCCGGCACGGTCCACAATAGGATCCTTGATTGTAGAGATGAGACCCTAATCTTGCCTCTACAATCTAGCATCTTATTGCTAGGTTTTGTACTTTAACAAGTGAAGAGTAGGAAAGCATTAAATAGCAAGAAATTGTAATTTTTTATAGTATCAAGCTACTCAAATAAAGCATATGGTGGATGCCTTGGCATAATGTGCCGAAGAAGGACGTAATAAGCCGCGATAGTCGTCGGTGAGGAGCTAATATCCTTTGACCCGGCGGTGTCCGAATGGGGTAACCCCGGTTCGTGTAAACGGACTGGACCGAGAGATTTATCTTTCGGTCGGTAACCCGGAGAACTGAAACATCTAAGTACCCGGAGGAAAAGAAATCGAATGAGATTTCCTTAGTAGCGGTGAGCGAAAAGGAAATAGCCTAAACCCATATTTATATGGGTGTTGCAGGACCAGATATATGATGTTGTTTCGATAGAAGAACACCGTGGAATAGGTGGCCATAGAGAGTGACAGCCTCGTAATCGAAATTGAAGCAACATTAATTTGGCACCTAAGTACGTTGGGAGACGGCAAACTCCCTGCGGAATCCGCCCCGACCACGGGGCAAGGCTAAATACACATTATGACCGATAGTGAACGAGTACCGTGAGGGAAAGGTGAAAAGATGGGTGAGACACCCAGTGAAATAGTACCTGAAACCGTATGCTAACAAACAGACAGAGCTTCGATTTATCGGAGTAATGTCGTGCCTATTGAAGAATGACCCGTCGAGTTTGCATGTACTGCTAGTCTAAGTGATATCGTCACGGAGGCGTAGTGAAAGCGAGGATGAATAGTCCGTTTAGCAGTGCGTCCAAGACCCGAAACCGGTGTGAGCTAACCATGAGCAGGGTGAACTGTGAGTAAAATCACAGGAAGGCCCGAACCAGTAACTGCTGCAAAAGTTTTGGATGACTTGTGGTTAGGGGTAATATGCCAATCGAACCCGGAGATAGCTGGTTCTCCCCGAAATATATTTAGGTATAGCCTTGAGTAATTGCATGCGTGGGGGTAGAGCACTGAAAAGGTATAGTGAAGCAATTCATTGTACTTTATCAAACTCCGAATACCATGTATGTTTATCTCAGGAGTCAGTCCTTGGGAGCTAAGTTCCAGGGGCAAAAGGGAAACAACCCAGATCGTCAATTAAGGTCTCAAAATCATAGCTAAGTGGCTCAAGGAAGTCATAATCCATATACAGCTAGGAGGTCGGCTCAGAAGCAGCCATCCTTGAAAGAAAGCGTAACAGCTCACTAGTCTCGGATTGTGGCGCCGAAGATCCAACGAGGCTCAAGCTATGTACCGAAATTACGGATTGTCACACATTTATGTGTGATTCTGGTAGGGGAGCGTTCTAACAGCAGTGAAGTCGTTTTGTAAGAAACGGTGGAGCGGTTAGAAGTGAGAATGGCGGGATGAGTAGCGAGATGGAGGTGAGAATCCTCCACACCGTATGTTCCAGGTTTCCCACGCAACGTTCGTCGGCGTGGGGTTAGGCGGCCCTAAGGTGAGGCTGGTGTAATGCCGGCGTAGCCGATGGATTACCGGTTGATATTCCGGTTCTCTAGGGCGTTCGTTATCAGCTTGGGGAGGGACGGTTTAGGAAGAGCGGGGCGCATTACATGAATTTGCGTCCAATCGCTGAGGCAGTTGGCTATAGGAAAATCCGTAGCCGGCGTTACAACCCGAGGTGTTATGGGGAATGTGGACCTTGTGTCCGCGTGACTCCGCAACCTTTCTGAATCCAAGAAAATCTTCATGAGCGAGAATGTTTTAGATCCGTACCGCAAACCGACACAGGTGAACTGGTAGAGTATACCAAGGTGAGCGAGAGAACCTTCCTTAAGGAACTCGGCAAATTAGCTAGGCGTAACTTAGGGAGATGCCTAACCTGTTTTTTTGGTACTTGTATCAAAAAAATGGGTCGCAGATAAAGACTATGAGGTGACTGTTTAACAAAAACACAGGTCTGTGCGAAGACGTAAGTCAACGTATACGGGCTGAGGCCTGCCCAGTGCCAGAAGGTTAACTGAGAGGGTAACCCCGACTTGTTCGGGATAGCCTTTGATTGAAGCCCTGGTGAACGGCAGCAGTAACTATAACTGTTCTATGGTTAAGGATATACAAATCGTTGCCATAGTGAGGTAGTCAAACCTCTCTGATCAGTGCAGAAAATAATGATCAGAAAAACTTTGCTATATGCTGGAAGAGCTCGGTATCTGACAGTACTATCATGATTCAAATCATAGTAGTGACAATCTGTTCAGTGGAGCAAATCAGCAGGAAAGACTCAATCCATGGTGGATTGTCGGTTTTGTAGATGGTGAAGGTTGTTTCTCTGTGAGTACGTTCAAAAACGATACGTGCTCAAGTGGTTATCAAACTCTTTTTGAGTTTGTCATCACTCAGGGAGAAAAGAGCCGTTCCTCACTCGAACAAATCGGAAGATTTTTTCAGTGCGGGCACATTTATATTAATCATCGACATGATAATCACCATGAAAATATATTGCGATATTGTGTGAGGCGGCAAACTGATCTCAAAAAGATCATAATTCCGTTTTTTACTAAATATCAGCTTTATACAACTAAACGTCAGCAATTTGAAAATTTCTGTCGCAAGTTGAACGAAAGAGTATCCCCAGAGACTATACGCAAAGCATCGCGAAAGCGTAAAGATATAGTCCGATCTCATGAGCGATCATGAGTCAACAATTTAGAGCGAAATTCCTTGTCGGGCAAGTTCCGACCTGCACGAATGGCGTAACAATCTCATGACTGTCTTGAGGAGGGACTCGGCGAAATTGAAATGGCTGTGAAGATGCGGCCTACTGGTAACAGGACAAAAAGACCCCGTGGAGCTTTACTGTACCTTGACACTGAAATTTATGTTTTGACTGTGTAGCGTAGGTGGGAGGCGCAAGCCGATCATGTAACACCACTCTTTGAAACGTGAGTTTCTCACTTATCTTGCTCAATCGCGAGAGAGGACACTGTCTGGGGGGCAGTTTAACTGGGGAGGTTGCTTGCTAAAGAGTACCGCAAGCGCGCAAAGGTATCCTAATTCCGGATAGAAATCGGAATGATAGTGCAAGGGCATAAGGATGCCTGACTGTGAGACTTACAAGTCAAGCAGAGACGAAAGTCGGACCTAGTGATCCTCGTGTACTTCGTGGGAGGTACCGGGCTTATCGGATAAAAGCTACCCCGGGGATAACAGAGTAGTTGCACCTGAGCGTCCACAGCGACGGTGCAGTTCGCTACCTCGATAGAAAATACCCAAAACATGTCGAGGCAATAAATTTGGCTTATAACGGAGAATACCTAAATTTGAACACTTTAGGCTAACACCGTGGGAAGTCCCGCTGAGCGGGACCCCGTAGAGACTTGTTCCGCAAGGAACTTATGGTGACAAGATATCGCCATAATACGCCAACATTACTGAGCATTCCGTGGAAATAAGGAATGTCGAAGTATAAAGATATAGTCCAAACAATGAGTAATCATTGATGATCCATATACACCTTATCTAACTTCTATGTATTTTGGTCGGCTCAGCGCATCCTAGGGCTGGAGAAGGTCCTAAGGGTTGGTCTGTTCGCCCATTAAAGCGCTACGTGAGCTGGGTTCAGACCGTCGTGAGACAGGTCGGTCTCTATCCGTTACCAGCGTTGGAATTTTGAGGGGGGTTGATCGTAGTACGAGAGGACCCGATTGAGCCAACCGCTAGTGTTTCTGTTGTCGCCGTCAGGTGCATCGCAGAGTAGCTACGTTGGTAAGTGATAACCGCTGAAAGCATCTAAGTGGGAAGCACGCCCTGAGATTAGAATTCCTGTATAGCGCAAGCTGTACGAAGATCCCCAGCAGAAGACTGGGTTAATGGCGGGAAATGTACGCACTGCAAAGTGTTTAGTTGACCCGTTCATATGATCAAAAGAATAGCTTGATACGCTTCTCTTACTCTTCACTTTTTAAAGTTTAAAACTTTAAAAACCCAGCCCCTCGAGAAGGGCTGTGGTACTTAACAAGTGAATATTTGACACTAAAGACGTCTCGGTGATTGGAGCGGTGTGGAACCACCTTTTCCCATTCCGAACAGAGTCGTGAAACGCGCCAGCGTCGACGATAGTATGCGGGCAACTGTATGCGAAAATAGATCATTGCCGAGGCATCTTTCGTGTTAAATTACTAACCCACTTGCCAAGCAGTGTATACTATAGGTAATTATTTCTCGGTTTTCTGCCCTACGGAAAACATTTATGTTTCACTCGCTAAAATCCCGCAGGAAACTTTTTGCGATCTTTTCTCTCTTCTCCTTTGTTTTCAACATCTTTCAACCAGCTTTCCTGGCGCTTTCTTTAGCTCCGGTCATCAGCCCGACTCTCACCCATGCTGAAGATCTTCCTCCCGTTGACGCCTCTCCCGAACCCACCACTTCACCCAGCGAAAGTATCGTTCCCAGTGTCGAACCCACTCTGCACATCGAGAGCGATAGCTCCCGAGAAATGACTCCAGATGCGGAGCAATCTGGGAGTCCTTCGCCAGATATTATAGTAGTCTCTCCCTCGCTCTCCATTGATCCGTCTCCTATTGCTTCGGATACTCCTACCCCCGTTCCGACCACTGTTCCTACCAATCCTCCCGCTCCTGCCGACTCATCCCCGGCTCCTCCTGATTCTAATTCCACTATAGTAACTACAGATCCTCAGGTTGCCGAATCATCCGCCGAACTCGTATCCGTAGAATCCCAACCGATCGAAAAAATTACGCTCGCCAATGGTCAACCAATATTAGACACCGTCAACACCGATTGGAATATAGACGAAGCCGCTGGGACAGCCACAACCAAAGAATCGGTAAAGCTCGGCATTAAATATATCTTCCCTCTAGACAACAGAGTCACTGTCACTTTTAGTTCCCTCCCCGCCGACGAATCTCTCCGTAGTCCGTTAAAAATAGTCAAAGTTAAAGTTAGTGATCTTAATTTAGCTGACAGTATCAAACCATATGGCGAATATGCCTACGACATTACTACAAGCATGACCAATGAGACTTTTGATTACGACCTCACTCTCCCCAAACCAGACAATCAATCAGTTGACATTGTCTATATGGAGGATCAGAACTCTACTCCCACAACTCTAGCTGACAGTCAAACTAGCCAACAGGGTAATACGGTGAAAGCCAGTGGAATCGATCACTTCACCATCTTTGTGGTTATCAACCCTCCCTTATCAGGTGCAACATGTGTCTTAGCAGGAGCCACAACCGGAACAGGTTGTTATGCCACCCTACAGGAAGCCATCGACGCTAGTAGTAATGGAGACACCATCGAGATTCAAAGTGATCTTACAGTTACTCAACAGGTAAACGTAAACAAAGACGTCACAATCGACGGCAATGGTTTTACCATCAGTCCCTCATTCGCTTACACAAATAATTCTAACAACGCCACCTTTGGCGGCTTTGTATCAGGTGTAACTCTCAAAAACATAACAATTGACGGAACCCTCGGAACCAATTTGCACGGAATCAATATTTATACAGTCACCAACATCTTGCTCGACAATATTTCTGTTGAGAACAACGATAAGGCGGGTGTGGTTGTAAATGGATCAATAGTAACTGTAAACAATATCCTAACTTCTGGAAATGGTTGGTATGGTATTAATGTAGATCAGGGGAGTGGAGTCACGACCGAAGCCAAATTAATAATTAATGGTATAAGTTCCCACAACGAAACCGCCCACATTTATATAGACGATAAAACGAAAACCGTTTCTATAGTAGATACAAACAATCAATACGACAATACAGATCTTCACCCAGGCAATGTTCGTATTTATAATTTAATTAATCCGACTTCTAGCAATTCCTCCGCTAGTCTCGAGCAATGTCGTAACGGCGCAGCTGGCACTCCCAATAATTGTGTAGACCTTGGTGGATCAGTCGGCTGGGTCAACGGTAACGCAGGCTCATCCAACTCGCACTATGTTGAAGGTCTTTCAATCCCATACCGCGCGATCATGGAGGATCTACCCCTTAATACTCCTATTACCATCAGATTAGAATATGATATCAAGCACTCTGGAGCTCACGCTATCGACTTCTTGACTAGCTATAATCGTCTAGAGCCTCATTCTCCTTTTGGTCATTCTGCAGAATCTATCGACCCAATCAGTGGAGTTGCCGGAGTCCCGAACACATACTCATATTTTGCAATTCCCGCGCCTTCAAGTGTGGGAAGTCCCGTAGCTGGTCAGCCAACTACTCGGTTTAATTCTCTCCCAACGGACGAAAGACGAATGACACTTTATGGTGGAACCATCTCTGCTGTGGCA
>Ga0209728_1001076_pt1 | contig 18124 bp, 29 predicted proteins | sample RifGroD1_FD_183997 | JGI IMG/M metagenome (GOLD analysis project Ga0209728, IMG submission 183997) | Groundwater microbial communities from Rifle, Colorado, USA - Groundwater D1 (SPAdes) (version 2) | ecosystem: Environmental > Aquatic > Deep subsurface > Groundwater | place: Rifle, Colorado... | reverse complement strand
AGCCAATATGTATTAACTGTAAGAAAAATGAAACATGCACCGGGGAAATTTGTCTCAGTGGAGAATGGTTTCAGCCAAAATACGAACAGTTTGTATCCTTTCCAAAACTCAATAACCTTACCCCAACTCTCGAATCATGCACCATGAAAGTACTTGAGGAAACAGGAGAGATTATGCAGCTATTGGGCAAAGGGCAGAGGAAAAGCGGAGAGAGCAAGAACTCCATCCTAGTGATTGATGAAGCGGAGTACGGAGTCCTGCTTGCTTGCGAGGCTATGGATCTAGCTCAGTCTGCTGTAACGATGATGTACGAGGTGTGCAGACACTTTGGAATTATCGAGGAGGATGTTGTTAAGGCTCATGAGGAAAAATTGCTCTCGAAAGGGTATATAGCGGAAGGGTGAATGACTATCAAGACCATACTTAAATGGCTGAAAATCCTGAACGAGAAGTACTTGGCGTTACCAAGTGTGGATGACCAGATGAAAGTTGATAGGGAAAAATGATAGAAGTAGCGCGAAGTATCCTGAGTTTAGTTGCTATAGGAGTAAGTATTTTGGCGTATAGCACTCACAATATGTCGGATGCCATATACTTAGGCGTTATGGCGATATGGGTTAGGCCTGAAAAATAGAGAGGGGAAAATAAAGGTGAATAATAGATTTAAGTCAATCCTTGAACCAATTGCCGAACTATTAACTAAGAAGAGGAATGATTACGGCGATAACTACGAGCAAGGCAGAGATAAGCGCGGCCCTGTTAGATTTTATCTCCGCATAGAGGACGAGTTGAACCGCATTGAACGATTAGATTCCAATTCTGCACAGGTTAAAACGGAGTCGGCTGAGGACTCCTTGTCGGATATTATTGGGTACTGTGTGCTTGAGATTAATTATCGAAGGGAGGAAAGGATTAAACTTGGTACCGCTACAGTTATTGAGGTCGATAATAGGAGAATTAAAGTAAGATGCGGCACTGGACTCTGCTCGAATTATCACATAAAAAATACAATGGATGTTGACGATTGTCCAAGAATATCTTTTTCAATGTGCAAGTGGAAAGTAAATACGGGAAGGGAAGATGCACCAAATGCTAATGGATAAAATTCGTGCAAAACTGGACAAACGATACAACACTGATTTGACAATGAAACTAGCTGACATGGGGTTTACTCCTACGACTTATCATAGGCTGAGACGCGCGGGAATAGAGGTTGTAGGTGATTTAGTCAAGATGTCGTGGAAAGACCTTATGGGGCACAGGAACATCGTTAGGATGACCTGTCAGGAGGTTAGCGATAAGTTGGAGGATATGGGGATGTCGCTGAGAAAGGATGAGAGATAATATGAATTGGCCTGAAGCATTAGTCTCCATAACGGTTGTGGTTGTTATAGGCTTTTTATATTGGACAGATAATGGATGGTAGGAGGAGAAAAGCCATGAATCTAAGACTACGCCTGAAATTTAGCGACATCCTAAAGTTGATATTCGGGGCTGATGTGATGATATTGGACCCGTACAGTAACAGTATCTATAGGGTGCAAAAGGGTGAGGATACTTATATTTGTAAGGGGTGATTATCCATAGCTATGATAAAAGAGTCACAAAACATACTCGAAGAACGTCTCAAGCTCTATAAAAAACACAAGGCGGAAATAACTACAGCATCACAAAGGATTATGGTATGGCAGGATGCCTTGAAAAGCGGTGAGCTATGGATGTTCGAGAACGGCGTTAGCCGGGTTGAGGGGATGCCTCATGCGACTACTACAACGTCACCCACTGAACGCATTGCAGAACGAAGGGAAGTTACCGCCGAGCTAGTGCAGGAATGGATCGACGAGGACAAGTCCAAGGTGCGCTACAAAACGGTAGAGATAGAACAGATCGATGAAGCACTAAAGGCATTAACTAGGGAGCAAAGGACGATCATTGAGTCGAAGTATTTCGAATCCGAGACGTGGAGAAATATTGAGATACTATTCAATGAGCGCCATAATGTCGGAAGAGTATATATTACGGCAGGAATGCTCGGAAAGATCAATAAAGAGGCACTAGAGGTATTGTGGGAGATCCTTGGCCCGTTACTCCAAAGGTATCTGTATTGCAGAAAATAACATAGTTACTATTTTATTATCACAATATTATAAGTTTAGGGTATAATAATCTGATAAAATGATAACATCATAAATAGCGATAGCATAAATAAAGACGCGCATGGCTTAATTATAGCCTTGTCGCGTCTTTTCTAATTTTTGGGGGTGTGATATGAAATGTAAATATTGCGCTCGCCAAAAGACTTGTTGGCAGAGGGACAAGCCGCCGAAGGATTGCAGTAGGTTTGAGAGGTTTGAGGAATCGAAAAGGTTTGATGTGATCGATAAGGTGATGAGGCATAACAAAGGGGTTTGGATTGCTCCTGGGTAAAAAAGGAAGTCCTATTTCTAGGACTCTTCAACGTTGAATAGATAGCCTTTTAAAACTTCTTTTATTTCTTGCAGTCTAGATAATACCTTATCCCCATCCATCCAAGAATCGTCACTGTAGTAGGAATTGGCAGAGTAAATCTTGTGTACATTTTGAGTATGCTCCTCTGATTTCGAAGGGAATACTCTGACGTCAATCGATTTGACATGGCCGGAGAAGTCAACGAATGTGCATAGCTCGGTGTTTTCGTTAATCAAGACGGCGAGAGATATGATTTCCATTACGAGTTTGTAGTTTTTCATGCGTTATCCTCTTCAAAATATCTGATTCCCCATCGTAACTCAAGGGCCTTTATCGCGGTTCTCCTTAATCTTTCATCCATATAATACGCCTTATCCATAGTGTCAACTTGTTCCCCTTCCTCGTTCGACCACGAATTACCTGCCCACAAGCTGAATGCCCAATACAATACTGCTCTGTGACCACTACTAAAATCGGTGTCGAAGATTTTACTCCATTTGATTTCACGGCGTTTTGGATTGACGTGCCTCAGTGTTTTACTGCGGAGTTCGGAGTCGGATGTTAAGATGAAGATCGTGCTGTACCATTCGGAGTCGGTGATTAGTTTACCTGGGCAGAGGGGTTTAAAAGAGTCTAGGTGTTCCTGGTCATTAAACATGCGCTTCATCCTCCTTTTATTGATTACGAAACTTTGATTATTTAACCTTTCCCCATGCACAAAACTTTTTGTTGCAAATGTCTTTTAGGCAACAGGTTTTACAAACTTTAGACATAGATCGTTCCTCCTTACGCCGATTTAGCCAGGCTTGGCTTTAGATTTCATAAATTACTGCATATACGAACTAAGGACACTAGAGATACTATAGTCAAGTTCGTCGGGATCAGGGGTACTCATGTAGATATTCGCAATTCTTTCAAATGCCTCTATTTTTTGATCATCAGTCAATTGGAATAGGTTTTATAGGGTTAAGTTATTTGCCATCCTAATTCCTTCTTTCATCTTCTTCGTTCGTCTCACTTCGTCAACATTGCTGGCGAGTTGAGATGAGGGAGGGAAAAATCCCTCTATGATTGCTTTTCCGCTTCAGCCATTGCCTGGCGCAGGAACTCAATTTTGCTTATATGGAGGCGGTTGCAGATTGCTTCGAGACGCTCTTTTTCTGAGGGAAAGACATCGAATTTAAGGATTACTTTAGCTGCCATTGGCCACATACCTCCTTAAGATTTGAAATAATCCTTGATGTTCTGGTAGTTACTTCCGATTACTATTAAGACAAATTCTTCTCCAGCTTCAAAGCTTCCGCCAGCCTGACCGTTAGAAAACATCCAAACGCCGTTTTGGTTATCTCCCGAATCTTCGAAGTTCAGCGCTCCTGCGCCATAACCGAATCCGCCATTGCACTTAAGGTTAATAGGTTCGAAGGTATGGCGATTCTCGATTTTATGCTTAAGTTCTATTGCATTAGATTTAATCATTTGGAAAACTCCTTTACGCCTCGATCCCCTTTGTGATCCGCAAGCAACTTGTTTGATTGATCTTAGTATATACGATACGTAACGGTATGTAAAGGGGGAAAATGAGATATTTGTAAATTATTTTGAGCTTAGTAATTAGCATTGCGGTGCGCAATGTTAATTGGTGGGCTTAGGATTGATGTGGTGGGTTGTGGTGAGGTATTAAGGAGGTGTGATGGTTCTATGTTTATAAGAGATGAATCATTTAATGATGTACTCTGTAAAATACATGTAGAGCTATTAAGGATACAAAGTATTGGAGATCCTTATCAAACTGGGTTAGAGTTGAGTAAATTGATATATGCGATTGGTTTTACGATAGATTTAACGGACTTTATTATCACCGGAATACCTATTGACGATGAGAAATGAGTGGCGATAAACATGAGTGTTAAGAGTTGGGTTAAATTTGATATGAAGATGTGTATGGTATCTGCTTTATTTCTTAGCGTTGGGTTGATTCATGATTTAGTGGTGCGGGTATTTGGCGTTGGGGCTTATTGGATTTGGTAGATTAGTAGTAATTTAGTTATTAGTATATCAAGTAGATATGGCTCGTTTGTCAGCGAACAACTATGTTATAGGATGGTGATTAGTATGGCGGCTGCAGTGGGTAATAAGTATGCGTTGGGTAATAGGGGTGGAGAAAAGAATCTAAAGTTTCCTTCTGTAGAAGAGTTACAAACTAAGATAGATGCTTTTTTCGACTCTTGTTTCGAGATAGATGCTGAAACAGGAAAGAAGATACAAGTAGAACCTTTTACTATTACCGGGTTGGCGTTGGCGTTAAATGCTAGTAGAGAGGTTTTGATGAACATTCAAGATGGAACTAGTGAAGGATATACAAAAGAGCATCGTGACGCTATCGTTCGTGCTAAGCTCAGATGCCACAATTACGCCGAAAAGCAGCTCTTCCAAGCCAAATCTCCTCAAGGTGCCATCTTTGCCCTCAAGAACTACGGCTGGAAGGATGTCCAAACAGTAGAAAACACCGGCCCTAACGGCGGCCATCTGCTCATTCAGGCTGTTTCTGCATACTCAGACGAGGATCTTAAGCTCATGGCTGAGATAATGGAGAGAGCACAGATTCAGGGTGAGGTAGTGGATATTGAGCCTAAGGACTAGCTATATTATCCCTGCTATTCTCAATTAGAGTGCTGTTCTAAATGATAATGAGATAGCCAATAATGAGATAATCGCTGTAACCGTTGGGAGAGTAGGGATGTAGGGTTTTAGCGAATGTGACACTATCCCTTTATGTAACATTCGTGGTAGCTGGCCGATATGATAGGTAGATGCCATGCCGAGTGTAGCTGTTGCTTTGGCTGGATGGCATCGGCTGTGCTGCTCCTTTGGCTTATACTCTTTCTCTGTTGCCCGGCCCTGCTGTGACCGGGTTGCTGTGCTGATCCGGTAGTGATGGGGGGTGCTGAATATTGAGATTTACCCCCTCCCCCATACCCATGTAGCCAGTCGGGGTAAAGGGGTGATCTGTGTATATATTCTCTATAACACCTCATAACTAATTCCGCTAGGAGCTGATTCATATGTGCTACAACAATAACTACTGTCCACCTGAGGGAACATATATGCAGTGCCAACAATGTCCGTATTGGATACAAGGTTAATCTCTATCAATAACTAAAGATGATTTACAAAGGAGCGAGTTCAATGCTAAGAATTGAGATAGTAAAGTCTGAGGATTACAAAGAATCAGTATTCCCGAAGACATCCCACAAGCTAGGTTTATTCAACTACAAGAATGATTCCGTCTATACATTATTCATGGTGACTATCCCTTTCTGGCATTAAATGAAATCCATACCCCCCATGCACCAAAACAAAACTAAGTACCTCTAATTAAAAGGAGGTACTTTTTATATTGCAAATTCTCTATTTATCAGGAGGTGATAATGCCCATGAAAAAAGCTTCTGTAGATTTAGACACGGGAGAGATTCGATATCAAAAGGCTGAACGATTTATAAAGACTATGGTGGAGGTGTGGAGATACGTGAATAAGAAAGATATGTTTACCCCTGCTGAAGAGAAAACATTGCATAGATTATCAATGTTCTTGCAAATAAATACCAACGCTGTTGTCGCTCAGAATGGAGATTACATGGGTGTTGAAAAGATGGCAGAGGAGACGGGTATTGACCGTTCAAATATTCGCAAGGTGATTAAGTTGTTGATGAAGAAAAATGCACTTGGTATGTGGAAGAGCGGAGATAATGAAATCTACTACATGAACCCATTTCTTTATCAGATGGGGAACACGCCGAGTTATCTATTCAGTTTATTTGATGCTGAGTTCCATAGGCGTTGCAAGGCTGAGCATAATCTAATAGCGTTTAAGGCGGGTAAGAAAATAACTTCAATATTAACGACGAAGGTTAAGAACGCCGAAGTTAAGAACGCCGTATAGTAAGAGAGTAAGAGTTAGGCGTGGGGCAAAAACAGCCCTTATCCTTACTGTCGCAAGGGTTTGAGGGCATTATTTTTTGAGGTAGAATTACCGCATTCTTGAGGTAAATTTACCTCATTTTTAGTGTAAATAATTAAAGGAGATTGCAATGAGTATTAAAGAAAGCTACATTGTAAGTCCCGTATCCTACAAAGATGCTATGAAAATTGTTGTGGATAATCACTACCTGCATCGAAAATCCTCCTGCTCCTACTCATTCGGATTGATTGAAATATCAACAAATAGAATAGTTGGCGTAATAACATACGGTAAACCAGCAAGTAGTCACTTGTGCAAAGGTATTTGTGGGAATGAAGAATCATCAAATGTAATTGAACTTACAAGATTGTGGATAGAAGACGACACTCCTCGCAATGCTGAGAGTTTCTTAATCGCTAATTCAATGAAGTTGGTGGATAAGGAAATAATAGTGTCTTACGCTGATTCATCGCAGAATCATTCGGGAATAGTTTACCAAGCCACGAATTGGATTTACACAGGATTGTCAGATAAGCATTGCAAGTGGGTTATAGAGGGCATGGGAAATGTTCATTCAAGGCATTGGCAAGACCAATATGGCGGGCTAAATAACGCCAAGAGGATACTGGGAGATAAGCTTATTCGAGAAGAGCGTCCAAGGAAGCATAGATACATCTTCTTTAATTGCAACAAGAGACGGAAAAAGGAATTAGCAAGCAAGCTGAGGTATGGAGTTTTTCCATACCCTAAAAAATGCCCATCTTTAAGCGCATAGAGAAGGGATAAAGCTTATTCTAAAGCCTTATCCCTAATATGCTCTGATGTAGTTTTTTTGAGCGCTGCAGCTTTTTGTTTCCCCTTAACCCCTTCTTCCATCCCAAAACCCTTGATTCTGCCACGTTCTAACCTTGTCCATCATTAAGGACAGGCAATGAGTCAATGGACGTATCGATAAACGTATCAACCAACGTTAAGTACAAGTTAATTTTAGGAGTGATTCTTTGTGGTTCAATACGGAATGGATATTATAGGAGTTTTGTTGTTAGGAATTTTTCTTGGAAATATTAAGGTTTATACCTACAAAAAGCAACTCGTCGATAAGGGGAAACCAGAATATCAAACCGCTGAGTTTATTCTTGGAAAACCTTATTACATTGTTTCCGAAGAAAGATATGTGGAAAAGTTTTTATAGGAGTGAAACTCTATGTCTGGGGAAAATAGATCGTGTTCCGAATTCAAAAGCAATGAACCTGGTATCCTGGTTAACTGCGCCAACTGCAAGCGATGGAATTACAGCAGACACAAATGCCGTGAAGAAATATGGGTTCTGCACTGGTTAACATATCAAGTATATTTGGAGTGATAGCATGGTAGTTAAGAAGGAAAAGGCGAGTAAGGAAATTGCGGATGTTTCTGTTAAACCAGAGAAGCCTAAGATAAAACAGAGTGATTTGCCGAGCTTGCAGGTAATACAGGCTGAGTTAGGTAAGAGAAGTTGCCAATATTTCATAGAAAAATTCGTCAAGATAGAAGATAGGGACGCTGCCGAATTGGCAGTTCCTTTTACTTTATGGCCAGGACAAATTAAGGCGTTGGATAGTTTCTTGAACAACAAGTTAAACATTGTATTAAAGGCCCGTCAAATGGGCCTCAGTTGGTTAGCCTTGGCTTTGGCTGTGTGGAGAATAGTTCATCAACCAGGATACGCGGTAGTGGCTATGTCAAAGCGAGAAGAAGACGCCAAGGAATTAACAAGACGTATTGGATTCATCTTAAAATATCTTCCCGATACAATGATTAGAGAGAAGAAAATAGCAGGTAAGTGGAATGGTCCAACGTGGGAAGCAACAACGCTGACGGTTACTATCTATCATCCGCAGAAAGAACCGAGCATATTCAACTCATTAACATCTGCTCAAGATTCAGGACGATCACTTACTGCTAACTTAGTTATTCTCGACGAGTGGGCATTTCAGCAATGGGCAGAGTCTATATGGGCTGCTGCATACCCAACCATCAATCGTCCATCAGGTGGTCAGGTAATAGGAATCTCCACAGCAAAGCGTATGACATTGTTTGAAGAGATTTGGAGAAAAGCAACTCAGGGCGTAAACACATTCGCAAGAGTGTTTCTACCATGGGACACCGACCCGCGTCGAACTCCTGAGTGGTACGAGCAGACTAAAAAGGACTTACCTAACTCTTACAAGGCTGAGTACCCAAACACGCCAGAAGAGGCATTTGAAGCGTCTGAGGGTATAGCATTTCCAGAGTTTAGCTATGATCTTCATGTTGTGGATGAGTTTCCAATTCCTGACCATTGGAGAAAATGGAGATCAGCAGACAATGGATATACAGACCCGTTTGTATGGTATTGGTTTGCGGTGGATGAGTTTGGAACTGTGTATATTTACAGGGAGTACACAAGGGAAACCAACGAACCAAAAGTTAGTTACTCAGACCAGGCTAAACAGGTTGTCCTTAAAACAGGTAAGGAACGAATTGGTTTTACTGTAGTAGGACATGACGCGTGGTCTGTTCACCCTCTCACTAAAAGCAGTAGCACGCCACAAGGTAAGTCTATTATTGACTTTTATATTGAGGGTGGGGTAACGGATAGCATAAGGGCAGTTACGGACCGCATGTTCCGAAAAGCTACTTATCATGAATATCTTAAACCGTATTACGATGAAAACGCAGAGAAGATGACGAGTAAAGTTAAGATATTCAAGAATTGCAAAAAACTTATCGAGACATTGCCTCAATTGCTTATAGATGAAAAAGATCCAGAGAAAGTCATGGAATGTTCGTATGACCATTCTTACGACTCCTGCGGATATGGATTAATTTCCCATCACAGCAACAAAACTGAGTTAGAAGTAACGCGTAACTATAAGGATTTACCGGACGACATACTAGAAGACATTGAAAGGGCTGACCCTAAAATGAGAGAGTATATTCTTTCCAAGATTGGCAGGTGATTAAATGTTAAGTGGAATCAAGGACTTCGGAAAAAAGGTTGTGAAAAAGCTGAAAGATAAAAAGCTCTCCATAAAGCAAGAATCAGAGCAACAAGTCAAGCTAAAAAAATGGCAAGACAAATTTAGTGAAGCTCGCACTGGCATAGATGAGGCAATCAGAGACGAGCGAGAAGCCATCTATCTTGGCACAAAACTAGTGGACGGTAATATCAACTCTCGAAACACGGGCGGTAAAAGAAAGCAAGCCAACAACGTAGTCAACTTAGTCCTAGAGTTCATTGAGACAGGTGTTGACTCAACAATCCCACAACCTTCAGTCCGAACTAAACTCCCCGGCTATGAAGCACAAGCCATGATGATCGAAGATAGCCTAACAGCAGATATAACAGAACTTGGCATGACAGCCATTAACGACATCAACGAGCGCATAACCCCGGTGCAAGGCTACTCTGCCATGCTAGTGGGTTGGAATCCAGACTTTAAGCATCATCTTTACCGTGGTGAGTTGGAGATAGAATCAATTCATCCCAAACGAATTATTCCACAACCCGGAGTATTTGACCTTCAAAAGATGGATTACTTCTTTATTTTGTCATCCGTCACGAAAAACTACATCAAAAAGCGTTACGATGTGGATCTCGAAAACGTAGGCGAACAATTCCCCAACATTAGCCTAGTCAGTAACACCACTCAACCAAACAACCCGGACATGGTAACAGAGATTGTCTGCTGGTATAAGAATGATGATGGAGAGGTTTCTAAGCTCGTTTGGTGCGAGGACGAAATCCTTGAAGATATGGAAAACTTCTATGCAAGACGCATCGACGGCAAGATTCAAGAGTTTGAAGAACTTGGCACTGAAGTAACACTTTCCTCTGTCAATGGACAACCTGGCGAAGTCCTACCCGTAGGCACAAAAGTTCCCTACTTCACCCCAACTCGCTACCCTCTAATCATCCGAGAAAACATCCCCCTTAACTTTGCATTCGGTGGGCAATCCGATGTCGATGTTATCCGGGATCAGCAGGATGCCTATAAAAAAGTAGTCTCTACTATTGAAGAAAAGATTTTACGCGGATCAGTCGTTGTAACGGCACTAGAAGGGCACAGGTTTAATCTGTCCAACGAGCTATACGGCATCATTAGGGGTACTCAGCCTGAGCTGAATGCACTCAATGTAAAGAACCTATCTGCAAATATAAGCAATGACCTAGCCTTTGCTCAACAACAATACAAGGCAGCTCAGTCAACCCTTGGCATCACAAATTCCTACCAAGGTAAATCAGATTCAACGGCAGTGTCCGGTCTAGCAAAGCAGATCCAAGTGCAGCAAGCGTCCGGCCGTCTTCGCTCAAAGGAATCAAACAAGTACGCCGCATTTAAGGACATGTACCAAACCATGTTCGAGTTTAAGCTTGCTTTCTACGATGAACTTCGGCCATTCGTAACAAAGGATGCTAATGGACAGGATTCATTCGGTGACTTTAATAAATACGCTTTTCTTGTTCGTGACAAGGCTGGAGAACTTTATTACAACACAGACTTTATCTTTCAAGCAGACGCAGGGGCGGGATTACCGCGAGACAAAATGTGGTTATTCAATCAAGCGACAGAAATGCTGAAGTATGGAGCGTATAACCCTGGCCCGGCTTCTGTTGTTCTGTGGACTCAATTAGTAGCTCAAAAATTCCCTAATGCCAAAGCAATCCTCGACAGCATTAACAAACAGCTAGAAGCACAGGCAAAAGCACCGCCAGCACAACCTGAATCGAAGGTATCCATCAATTACGAGGACTTAATGCCTGACGCTCAATCCCAAATGTTAGGTAAGATGGGGATCAAGTCGCAAGGAGGACAACCGGAACAGATGGGACAGCTATTGCAGATGCCACAACCTAACGCAACACCGCAACAACCCGCACAACCCCAAGAGATGCCACCACAAGCCACAGAGCAGCCTATGGAGCCGCAACAACCTCAACCGCAAGGAAGCCCACAGGAACAGGTTCAACAAGTCCTAGAGCAAGCCATGCAACATATGAGCGAAGAAGAGCGACAGGCGTTTGCTCAACTTCCAGAAGAGAAGAAGATCGAAATTGTGCAACAACTCATGGCGCAGGAGGTCAACAGTAATGGCTAAGAAAGACGTAAAGAAAAAGCCAACCGTCAAGATTGACATTATGTTAGCTAAGGCCATGCCAGGGATTGGGATGCCGAAAAAGGGCAAGGGAAAGGGTGGTAAGAAATGTTAACAATTGATAACCTTGAAAAGTGTTTCTACGAGGCCGATAAACAAGACAAGAGGTATGTTGGTGTTTTGATTCAGATGGAAGGGTTTCTTTCTCCGGAAGTTATTATAAATGGAAAAGGAAACTTCGACAGCAAGTTTGCGTACTACAAAAGGGCGTACAATGATGATTTGACACTGAAAACATTTTCCGGAATTAAGATTATTGGATTCACTTTCGGAGATAACTTCAGGGATATTGAACAAGACTTGAACTGCTAAATAAAGCCAACTGACGAACGAGAATGTTCTTATAAAAGCGGAATAAAGAAGGGAAAGTGTTGCAAGTAAGGATAAGATAACTGTTAAGGATTTAAAGTTTATCGAATCCACAGGTTAACTGACGAACCGATAAGGTTCTTATTTTTTACCCATCTTTATTCAAGGAGGTGAACGCAATGAAAGACAAAATGAAAATTCCACAAAACAGCGCAGGGTACATCAAGGCAACCAACATGGACAAAAAGAATGCTGCGCCTAAGAAGTCAACCGGCAAAGACCTTCGTTCCGGGAAATAAGTTCATAACGGCTAAAAGCGGGTAATGCGAACCCGTCTTTTCTTATGCCTAGTAGTGGCTGACTCCTGGAATTAGACAGGCAATACGGCGGCGGCTGTTCACGCAAGGAGATTAATAATGAGAAAAATATCATTTATACCTATGAACTTACAGCTTTTTGCTGAAGATAGTGGCGCAGGCGGGGATGTCGCCACACCCCAAGAGACAACTTCAACGGAGTCCACAGAATCAAACACAGATACCTCTACTGAGCAATCGACAGAGTCCACAGAGCCTATTGCGGGTCAAAGTGAAGGAACGACTGATGCACCGACTGAGGTAGATACCAAGCCCAAGCAAACACCTGAGCAAGACCGTTTCTTCGCTGAAAATAGGCGTAAATTAGAGGCCGCAGAACGTCTTGTTGCTGAAACAAAGGCGCAACACCAAAGGGATATCGAAATTGCCAAGAAGTTCGGGCAGTACGGCGTATTCTCCGATGCTGATGTGGCGGAGAAATACGGCAAGTCGCACGGAATCCATAACGTACAGCAGTTTGAAGAGGCTCTAAGGCGTGAGGAATACCAAGCTAAGGGTATTGACCCGGACATGGTCAAGAAGCTCGTAGACGAACATCCAGACCTTCAGGCGGCAAGGGAATTTAAACAAGCAGCTATTCGGGCGCAGGAAGATAGTTTTCTCGTTAACTCATTTGATGAGCTGACAAAGGAGTATCCAGAGATCAAAGGAGTAGCAGACGTTCCCCTTGATGTTTGGCGCAAATGGAAGAATGGGAGTACGGGGTTAACGCTGAATGAGGCCTATCTTGTGGTCGAGAGAAAGAACATCGAGGCGAGAAAGGTTGAGGCGGCTAAACAAGCTACGCTCAACAACATTCAGTCGAAGGACCATGTGAGGGGTAATGGCAAGGGAGTCGAAGGGGATACGGTGAGGATACCGGATGATGTGATGGAGATGTATAAGAAGTTTAATCCGGGTAAGTCGATGGATGAGTACAAGAAGCATTATAAGGCGAGTAAAAATTAAGGAGTGGATTTAGATGGCTTTTAAAGTAGTTGGTAGTTTAGACGGTACACAACCGCCTTTTGAGTATTACCTTTTGACCGATAATGAGGGCGCAACCTTGGGGGAAGCGTTTTCTCAAACGTCCGGGAGATTAACGAAGTGCGCTGCAACCGCAACGCCGGAGTTTATTGCGATATGCGATCGTACTGCCGAGGCAACATCCGTTACTCCATTGCCCGTTATCCGGGTGACCGAGACGTTGGAGTTTTCTACACAAAGTATGGCGACCGTGGCTGTTACCGTTATTGGTACGAAGGTGACGTTGCATACCGATGGTCTATTGGTGACGGCAACAAGTTCTAGTGGAGTGTTCGAGATTAGCGCGACCGATGGGGCTACTACGACATCTAATGTGAAGGGCTATTTCCGGAGGTAGGTTGAGTTGAATCAGTGAGGGACTTCTCGAAATGAGGAGTCCTATTTTTATTGAAATTTAAGGAGTGAAGGAAATGATTTTTAGTAAAGCAAGTGGAGTGAATGATAGTATCTATGGAAAGTCGCAAGAGCCTATCAAGATGATGTTAGAGCAAGCCGAAGAGGCTTTTCAAAAGATGAGCATCATCAACAAAGTATTCTACATGGATGAAACGAAGGATTTTGCCACCAAGTATACGAGTGAGACAAGTCTTTCAAACTTCCAGCCCACCGGAGAAAACGGCAAGTATCCAGAGTCCTCGATGCAGGAAGGTTATTCCAAAGTAATTGAACCGGAGACATGGAAGAACCAATTTTCTGTAACTCAAGAGATGGTTGAGGATGCTAAATTTGGTAAAGTAAAAAGTCGCGCTGCTGCATTTATGCTTTCCCACAATCGTACTAAGGAGCAATTTGGTGCTGGAATTCTCAATAATGGAAACCTGACCACAATGGTATTCGGCGGGAAGAGTTTTAACATTGCTGGCGCAGATGGTAAGGCGATGTTTGCGACCGACCACCCATCGATTACTGGGGGAACTGCGGCACAGTCCAACCTTTATAATGGTGCATTCAGTTATGATAATCTTTCTTATGCGGAAGAGAAGATGCATTATTTCCGGGACGAAGATGGCAACTTGCTTTCCTGTACACCGGACACCATTATTATTCCTGACAAGGCGAGCATTAAGAAATTAGTCTTTGAGGCTGTTGGTTCCGATATGAATCCAACGACAAGTAACAACGCTGCATCGATAAATTTCGGGAGATATAACGTAATAATTTCGCCGTATCTTACAGCCCTCGCAGGAACAACCGCAGGGGCAGAGTCATGGATATTAATGGATTCGGCATTCAACGAGGCGTACCAAGCGTTAGTTTGGTTGGACCGCATTCCATTGACCACCAAGAGTTACATTGATGAAACGACCGATGCCAACATTATGAAAGGGAGAAGCAGGTACGCTGCTGCTTGCAATTCGTGGAAGTGTATCCTTTGTTCCGCACCCGGATTATCCGGCGCAACAAGCTTCTAGTTTATCCTAAACTATGGTATAATGTAGAGTAGCGGGATAGGGTAGCTCCTGAAAAGCGCAGCACTTCAACTGCGTTTCCCGCACTATAGAATTTGAAGAAAAGTAAAACACGATGAAGGGTGTTGTTTTTTATGTCCGAAATCAAGAAATGCACAAAGTGTGGAGTCGAGTATCCTGCGACCAAGGAATTTTTTACTACTAATAAAGGTGGTAAAAATAACGGCAAGGCATACTTAAGGGGAGTTTGCAGGAAATGCTCTAACTTAAAATGCAAAGAGCATTACCACACCGTGACGAAAAAAGACCCTGAGCAAATGGAAAGACGTAGGAAAGCAAGTGCCATTACAAATGCTACCGAAGAACGTAAGGAGTATTACCGATTATATAAGTCCGATAACAGGGAAAAACTTAACGAACAAAGTAGAGAGCTTTACAAGAAAAGCCCAGAAAAGATTCGAGCTAGACAAAATAATTGGGCGTTAAAAAATAAATCCAAAAAGCTTGAAACCTGCCGAAGTTACAGGGTTAACAATGTTGAAAAAGTCAAGGAAACCAATAAGGTGTATAGACAAACTGAGCAGGGTAAAGAAACTGGTAGAATGGCTTCCCAAAGAAGATTAGCAAGGGTTAGGTCGCTACCTGCAACTTTTACTAAAGAACAATGGGAAGACTGTAAAAACCACTTCGGAAATACTTGTTCTTACTGCGGAGAACAAGAGGAAGATAATGCTCAGGGATTTGTATTAGAGCAAGATCATTTTGTGGCATTAAAAAATGGAGGCCCCTACACTAAGGAGAATGTGGTTCCAAGTTGCAAACGATGTAATATTTCCAAACTAGACCACTTCGCGTTCAACTGGTTCCACGAACAGCCTTTCTACTCACTAGAACGAGAAAACAAAATTCTCGACTATCTAAATTCTCAAGGTAAACCGATCCAACAACTAATATTCGCAATTTAACCCATCTCAAAGGATAGCCCATCGGCTGTCCTTATTTATTTTGAGGAGGTAACAACATGACCGAGGGAATTAGCAACTTCACCATCGTAGATGCAGATTCTTTTTCTATGGGAGGCGTAGCAATAACGGCAACCGCCGCAGAACTTAATCGTTCTATGAAGAAAGTTACCGGCGCGCTAGCGGCTGTCGATACAGGTGGAGGAATATTCGCATGGGCAAATCCAGAAGCGGGAGCAATATTAGTCCAACATGTAGTCCTAAATGTGACTACAAAAACTACCGGAGCATGTTCTATAGACGTTGGTACTACTGCCACCAATGCAACAACCTCTAGTGACACCTTAATCGACGGAAAAGACATCGCTGCCGCAACGGGCGTCTTTACTAATGATGAAAGTGCGGGAACGAATGGAAAACCATTCAAGCGACTCGCATCCGGAAAATGGGTAACAGGTTCAATGGTAGCAGGTGGGGCAAGCGCAGGACTTGCTGGCACTTACGAAATATACTACACAGCACTATAGGGGGCTTAATTGCCCTCTTCTTTTTAGGAGGATTTATGCAAGAATCTCAAATTGACACCTCAACAACAGAACGGCAACTACTCTACGACATACGAACAGAATCACGCAAAACCAACGAGCTATTATCCGTCCTCGTTTCAAACGTGGTCGAAAGCCACAACTCTTCAAAAGACTTTTTATCTCAACTTCTTGCAGTTCTAAACCAAATCGCGAATGGCTTAGAACGAAAAGAAGTTAAGGCGGTAAAACCTAAACCAATAGCTAAAAGGGGGAAATCAAATGTCTCGACTAAGTGATGCACAAGGGCATGAGTTGCAATTAAGGGGCAATTACTCACTCCCGATAAGCGCGGCAAGCAAAATAGAAACCATAATTCCAATCTTTGAGGTAACGGCAGTATCAACGTCCAACCAACCCGCTAACGACGATGTTCAGATTATCTCCGATAGTGCAAGCGATACCCAAGTAATCACACTATGGGGTATTGATAACTCCGATATTATTCAAACAAAACAACTCACACTAAATGGGACAACTGCTGTTGATAGCGTGTTAGTTCCTAAATGGAAAACGATCTATGGCGCATTCCTTGGAGATGCAGAAGGTAATATATCAACTAGGGCAGTAGGAACAATTACTATTCGCGAGAAGTCGGGTGGCTTGGCAATCGCAACCATAGCCCCAGCAAAACTGAGTACCGGGATGCAGAGGTTTTCCCTTGCAGATAAAAATGTAATTGTGGAAAATATAGCAGGTAATACATGGTTTAACCCATTGGATTATTTAGCAACAACTACAGGTGCGAATATCCAAATGGCAGGGAGAATGAATAACGAGGTAAATGTCGATACCTACTTGACTCTTATCTCTGATAGTTCAGGTTCGACGGTGCAATGTATTATAAACGCATAGGGTGGGTGATAAAATGATTAATTATCATGACAAATATGCAAGTTCGGGCCTGATAGTTGTTGGAGAAGTAAAAACATATGCTGGTGCAACTTCCCCTTCGGGATATTTACTTTGTGATGGTTCTGCCATATCGAGAACGATATATGAAGATTTATTTAATGTAATTTCGACCACTTATGGCGCAGGAGATGAATCAACTACTTTTAATTTACCTAATCTAAAAGGGAAAATACCTGTTGGGTATGATTCTTCGCAAACAGAATTTAATAATTTGGGAGAAGTTGGAGGAGCAAAAACACATACTCTTACCACTCCGGAAATGCCATCGCACAATCACACATTTCAGGCATATAACAACACAAATACTGATACAAGTGATATTTTCACGAATGATTGGAGAATGGACCCTGGAAGCGGAACATGGGGAACATCAAATACCGGTGGCGGTGGAGCGCATAATAATCTTCAGCCATACCTTGTATTGAATTATATTATTAAATACTAATATGGGCACCACGAACACCTTAGGGCGTAAGTTGTTATTCTTATGAAAGGAGGGATTAGATGAATCTAGTAGAGATAAGGGATTTAGCATTAAAATTAGCCAACTCCTATTCTGCTGATTCGGAATTATTACCCCTATCGGACACGGGAGATTTTCGGCTTGCATTCAACGATTTCTTAAACACTGCTCAGAATAAATTTTCCGAAAAAGACAAAATCGAAGCGGTTTATCCCATAACTCAGAACCCTATACCGAACTTACTTAATATCTACAGCTCATTTAATATTGTTCAGCATTTAGATGCAGACATCGAAGTATCAGCCATAGGTGTTAAATCGTATTATTTCGAGGTCGATAAGAGCTGCGTTGTCCACCTTGAGGAAAGTATAGGTGGAGTGTGGATAAACCTCTCCACACTGACCATAACGGGCATCAGTGGCTTTACGGAGTATAAAGGGCTAGTTACCCCTTCGAGTGCGACCAACACTGTCAGGATGCGCTTCTCTGGATCG
>Ga0209728_1001075_pt1 | contig 18143 bp, 22 predicted proteins | sample RifGroD1_FD_183997 | JGI IMG/M metagenome (GOLD analysis project Ga0209728, IMG submission 183997) | Groundwater microbial communities from Rifle, Colorado, USA - Groundwater D1 (SPAdes) (version 2) | ecosystem: Environmental > Aquatic > Deep subsurface > Groundwater | place: Rifle, Colorado... | reverse complement strand
ATCCAATATAATAACTATGATTGTAAAAACTAATTGCTGGTATGTGTGTAAAAGTATTTATTAGAATTTTATCATACATTTTTAAATCGTCCATATAATCCTCCTTTCAATAAAAAATACCTTTTATGGTCTTATCCACTCGCTTTTATATTCTCTTTCAAATTTTAATTGATTTGAATAGCTATCTTTATCTATAAAACCAATTAAATGATTGCACATTGGCTTTAAAACTTCATTTAAGAATTCCTGACTTATTCCTTCGTCACATAATATTACTTCACGTCGTTTACCCCTTGTCATATAGCTACAAGGAATTAATTCAATGTCCTCCTTAATATTGTGTTTTTTACACATGTTTTTTATATGCATTATAGATGAATTAGTCGAAACAGCAATAGGACACTTATATTTTTTTGCTAATTTAATTAATGTGAATGTTTTACCTATACCTCTAGAGTAATAATGTAACGATTTAAAATATGTTTCCTTTTTCTTTATATAATGCTTTAATTCAAAATACAAAGATTTCTGTGTTAATATAAATGCAAAACCTTCTAACCACTTGCTTAATAATAAATACATTACTTCTCTCCTTTTATATTATATGTATTTGTAATCTAAACATTTTTTACAATAAAATACATCTCTCGGAATCATAAGACATCCTTCAAATAAAATACTACGTTTTTCTAAGAAGGTATATTCATGATCACAATAAAGGTTTAATACACTGCCACCTAAAGGTGGATTAACTTTTGGCATTGGGAAGTCGGGAGTTTTTACTTCTTTAATCATAATTTCTCCTATAAAATATACTTTTTAAATAGATTTACCTTCCATCATTTTCAACAAACTCATCATCAAAATAAAAATTATGTTCATATCTCAATTCATTTATTAGTCTACATTTCAAAGAAAACAACCCATCAGATAAACTTCCACAACTATGTGAAGTTCTTCTTAATAAATAACATGATTGTTTTAACGCCATGATTTGATTAATAATCTCATATGTTTCGTATTTTTCTTCAGCAAGTTCTTCTATATCTTTTTCTGAATATCCCTTGGCTCTAAGATAGTCACAAACAGTAACTAATCTATAAGCTATCATCCTTCCGTCAATGTGAATTTTATCTCCTATAAAATCTCTCATACTTACCTCCTGTTTTTAATTAGATTTATTGTCTAAAGAATCACGATATTCTTCATTGATTTGTTCTGCTATCCCATATATCCATTTTGTAAATGGTACTAATTTTGGCTCTTTCAATGTTTCCCAAGGTAAATATCTTGACATATAAGAACACCATCCGCAAATCTTTAATTCCGTATAATAAAAATTACCACATCTTTTACCAAGTACATATTTATTTATATTTTCATCGTAGTAAAAATTTAAAGGTTCACCATCAATTAACCCCAAATTCACATATCCATCTGATTCCTTAATTAGTTTTTGGATAAGCCACTTTCTTATTTTATTTAACATAGTTCCTCCTTTTATATTTTATATTTAATTTCAAATTCTTGAACATCTGTAACTTCATCTATATCATCAATTTCTATGTCCCCATTAAGACTTTCATTTATCCAAACCGTCATTTCTACCGAAGCAATTACTTTTGCTTTATACCTCTTCATATCTTCTCCTTTCTTTCGATAAATGCCAAAATTTATTGCTTTTTATGTAATTTTTCTATTATCATTAGTAAAAAATTGATATTTTTAATGCCTGCTATTTGTTCGCAAATCCATTGTTTAATTATTTGACCCCTAGTATCGGTTAAAAAACTCCATTTTTCAGATAATTCTTCTATAACCAGCGATAGTGGCTTGTATTCATTCTCGCTTATTCTAACATTGATCCCGAGATTCAATAATTCTTTTTCACAATTATTTATATTTTCACAATAATCATTTTCTATTTGTTTATAAATTTTATACTCTTCGAGTGCTTTTTCTAAACTCATATTCGCATTATCTTCCATATATCCTCCTTAAAATACCATTTTTATTGAAATATTATTGGTAACTTCTCCCTGCACATTAAATATACCACTACCTTTTTTAATTGTCAATAACTTTTATATTTTACATTATTGTATTTTTAATAACGTTGGCAAAAACGTTTGCTTAATAGAAATATTAGAATTGCTTATGGCATATCTTAGCGCACTTTCTTCAGCACAGAGTATGCATTTCTTTGAAGCTCTTGATATCCCTGTGTATATCATTTCTTTATTCAACATGACATATGATGAGTAGTCTATTCCGAAAATAACCACAGGGCTTTGAGAGCCTTGATATTTGTGGATTGTACATGCATATCCTAGTTCTATATTTCTAAACAATTCCTTTTCAACTATAACTTCGCCACATATTGAAAAATCTATTACCATATTACTATAATTAATCTGTTTAATGATACCAACGTATCCATTGAATATTGGCTCATTTGCGCCGTCCATATTAACTGTTTTATAACAATTGATCATATTAATTACTTTGTCGTTCTCTCTCAATACGTATGACTTATTATATTTCTTAACCTCTATTTCATTTAAATTTTTATTATATGGATTAAATATTTCTTGTAGCTGGTTGTTTAATTCAAATGTACAAGCATCTCCTTTTTCTTTAATAGGTACTAATACTTGTATATCCATTATATTAGGTCTTTTTTCATACTCTTTTTTTACCCATTCTATAATCTTAGGAGCAGTTAATATTTTATCGTCATATACATCTATAACAAAATCTTGCAATTCCCCTCTAGTTTCTACTCCGTTCCATCCATTGCCTACTAATTGTTCTCCATCTTTTACTTTTAAGCTATCGGTTATTATACCACTTTTGGCAGCTTGTCGATGTATTTTTGTAAGTTTAGCTGATGGGACAACCTCAGAATCTAATAAGTCTTTAAGTATATTCATAGTTCCGATAGACTCTAGCTGATAAAAATCACCAACCATTATAAATTTTGCACCATCTTTGATTGCTTGTATTAATGAATAAAACAACTCTCCGCCAACCATAGATGTTTCATCAAGAATAATAATGTCATGATCCATTGGATAATCTTTATCATATGTAAAACCTTCTCTTGGAGCGTACCCTAGCAGTTTATGAACTGTGTACCCTTTTTCTCCTGTAACTTCCTCCATTCTTGAAGCAGCCTTCCCAGATAGGGCTGTTTGCGCAAATGAATAGTTACTCTTCAGCAATGAAATTATTGCATTAACTATAGAAGTTTTGCCCGTACCTGCCGAGCCTGTAAACACAATAACATTTTGTTTTAACCCTTTCTTTATTGCTTCAATCTGAGATTCATCAAACTGAAATCCTTGCTCTCTTTCAATGTCTTTTATTTTAGTATCAACATTATCGCACTCAAATTCTTTTTCACTGCTTAATAGTCTGAGTAAATCATCTTTTATATTACACTCTAAATCATAATACTTTTTCAAAGCAATAAAAGACTTACTATCATCCCAGTATAAAATTTCTTCGTTATACATTTCATGTAATATTTCTTTAAAATATTCTTGGTCTATATCCTCATTACTTAACATTTCTTCTACTGCATATAAAACATCAGAAGGATATAGCCATGAATTACCTTTTTGTGCTTCTTGTTCAAAGTGATAAGATAAAAATGCTCTAATTCTTGGTTTAGATAGTCTATCAAAACCTGTTTTCATAGCGATAGCATCTGCTTTCTTCCATCCTATACCATCAACTTCATCTGCAAGAATATATGGATCATTTTTTACCTTATTAATAACTATATCTGGAGTCTTATACTTCTCAAGTAACTTCTTGATCATATTTTTAGTCAACCCAAATCCATCTAATTCTACAAGGATGCCACTGTAATCAATGGTATCTTTATATTTCTGAATAATCTTTTCTGCTGTAAATACGCCTATTCCATTTACCTTACATAATAATTCAATATCTTCTCTGTCTATAACATCAAAAGGACTCTCATATGTTTCATATAAGGATTGTAGCTGCCTATCGGATAATATATGTGATAGAAATATTCTCTGGTCATTTTCATCACTTAAATTGTAATCAGTTCCTAATGAGATTATCTCATACTGCTTACCATATTTACTATCATTAATCAATTTCCCAATGAATTTAAATGTTTCTGTATAAGATACATCTGGCAGAATGCCTTTGGCTACAAATGTATCCGAAAAATCTTCTAAAATTGGCTCTCCTGCAATTACTTCTACAATAGATAGAACCACTATTCCCCAATCTCCAGCCTGTGCTAATCCTCTTGGATAAATTATTTTATTTATTTTTACTTTACATTCAAGATTTAAATTTGAAATGATATTCACCCTCTTTTTTATATTTTTAATTTATATATTCTCTTTCTAATTTTAAAACTAAATCCTTCCCGTCATTTATTACTTCTTCAATTAAGCATACAGTGTGTGGGAAAATACTGCTTACATATTTCTTTGGAATAAAACGACTTTCTCTCCTAATACCAGCAACCATTAGTAGATTGCCCCTTTCAAACCATGCTTTTTCTAGAGTATTTTTTTTACCTGTTTCCTCGTTTATTTTTGATAAGTTTTTAGCGTAGTGTATGTACTGTCCTGCGTAAAATTTAATATTTACAACACCATCTGTCGTTAGTAGTGATACCGTATGTTTATTTTTATCCTTATCTAAAACAGTTCCAACAATTTTAAACAGTCTATATTTCGGGAATGTCTTACCTTTTCGTTTAAATTCACCTTCGATAATTGGCTGTTCAGGAATATCAAAAAAGTTATTTATATTATATTTCTCTTTATCAACATTAATTAATTCATGCTCATGATAGTAAAAACTTAAAGCGTCCATTTCCCATGTTGATACTGTACCTTTGCAATATTTATCCCAATTTTCTTGAATAAATCCATTATATTGTGCTTCATTGTATTTATTCACATACTCGTTATTCAATTTATTGGAAAATTCATTCAAATATTTTTTATATATCTTATCATAGGAAGACTTGCAAAAAATAATCCCATCTACATCATAGATATAATCTACATCTTCTTTTAAATATGGCTTATAATGCTCTTCAAAAAAGGGAAATGATACATCTTTTGCAATATAATAATTCTTACTTCCCTTCTTTTCTATAAAAAACTTCTTATCAAGAACATGTTTATTGAATTTATAATACCTAACGTATATTCTATCCTCTTCTGACAATATATCTAACTCTTTTATTTTATCAAGGTTTTGCATATTTAAAGATTCTTTTTGGGGATTTTCTTTTTGTGCTAAATACTGTAAATAATCTTTCATAATTTCTACTCTATCTTTATTTTCTAAACTATCAAAACATCCACCTTTTATAAGATTGATAGTTGCTACTTTTGATGATATATTGGATTTCTCAATGAAGTCATACAACGATGTATAAGGCTTGTTTTTTATAATTTCAAAAGCAACTTCATCTCCGATATTAGATATACCTTTCAAACCAAAAATAATTGAATTACAGGAAGTATCTACACTAAATCCGAACTTTGATTTATTAACATCAGGTGGTAAAATATTAACACCTTGAGATTGCATATTTCCTATAGCCGTTGCTACTTTGCCATAATTAGTACCTTTATTATTATCATTACTTTCGTCACTGCCAGAATTTACAATTAAACAAGCAGCATTCCAGTATATTGATGGATAAAAATTATATAAATTCATTTCCTGTAAAGCTACTATTGTGTATCCATAAGCATGTGGAAAACTGAAACTATACCCAAAACTCTTTGAAAATACTACTTCCCATACATATTTTAGAAATACTTCTCTTGTTCCAACCTCCTGTCCTTTCTCAAAGAACATCTGGCTAGTTTCCCGTAATGTTTCAAACGATTTTTTTGCTATGGACTTTCTTAATTGATTAGCATCTTTTAATGAGAAATTGGATATTTTAGGGTTCATAGACATTATCATAACTCTTTCTTGACTATCTGCTAATCCATAAGAGTCTAACAGGTGATATTTCATAATATCTATTTCTTCTTTATTTAGTCCATAGTTTTTCATATCAATATACCATTGATTAATATCATTCTTATACCTCACAAATTGTTGCAAAGAACTTTCATCTCCGTCACTCATTAATCTCATTAAAGAGTTCGCTACAGCTAGTTCCATTACATTTGTAGGTTTTACGAATTTAACTGCTTCGCTTCCTACATTTGTTTCAAATTGAAATAATGAGGGAATTTCCCCAATTTTGTTCCACATGTTTTTGTTTGTATATTCTAACACTGTTGGATACAGATATTTATCATATGTTTTCTTTAAGGAATCTTGCCATTCAATATAATTATCTTCAAGAAGCATATCTAGTGTCTTTCTGATTCTATCTAGTGCCGATATTGTTAAATAATCATACTTCAATCCACCCATAGCTTCTGAATCATGTAGGTCAAATTGAGTAGTTAAATCTCCCGAAGGAGAAAGCATACAAGCATTGTGTTTAGTATATTTATCATTGCTTATAATAACGCCTGAAGCATGGACTCCACGTTGTACAATTAAACCCTCGATATTTTTTGCAACCTCTAATATATCTGGATAATCCGCTATCGCATTAATAAATTCTTTAATAGGCTGCCTATTTTTTTCTACATTTCCCTTTAGGCAATCTTTTAAACTAAATACTTCTCCTCTTTCAATAGGTATTAAATCACTAATTGCTTCAGCATCTTCGCTCATATATCCTAATCCTCTTCCAGCCACTTGTATTGCTGTTTTAGAGGATAGTGTACCAAACGTACAAACATTTAGAACCTTATCGTATCCGAAGTAATCTTTTGTTGCTTGAATAATTTGTTTACGTTTAGAGGCTTCAGTATCAAAATCTATATCAGGTAAGTCTAGACCTCTTTCAGCACTGATATGTCTCCAATGTGGCATTAAACTACCCAAAGGCAAAGGATTAATTTGAGTAATTCCTAATAAATATGCTATAAGCATAACTCCTGTGCTACCCCTATTCGGATCAACAAGACTATCTCCTTTATCCCAAACAATTTCTATGATTTTTGCAAATGTATTATAATATCCACCAATAGGTTGATTTAATGCCTCAGATATTATCCACAGCTCTTTTAGTTCTGTATTAATTCTCTCTACTGCTATCTCAATATCACTTTTTTCGATTTTTTCATACAAAGTTTGTTCTACTTGATACAATAAATATTTATCTTGTTCTCTTTCGGAATAAGCATATTTCTTAATGTATTCACAATTAACATAATACTCTTTAAGTATATGCTTTAATTCAAAATTAGGAGGTTGAATTAAGGGTATAATTTGCATATGCGATAAATCGTACTTACTAACTTTTTCGCCTATAATTTTAGTATTATTAATAGCTAAATCAATCTCTTCGTTGAGTAAATTGTTTTTAAAATATCCTTTTATTTCAGTATCATTCATTAAATATGCAGTAGCATAAAAATCATCTATCTCTCTATCGCCTTCACCAGAATTTAGAAAACTTCTGTGAATACTTTTATCCTCTATGTGTAAATAATGACTGTCTGTGGTGACAATATAATTCAATTCATATGCTTTTGCTATTTTAACTGCACGTTGATTATATTTCCATTGCTCATTATCCCTCATTGATGCTGGCTGAATTTCTATAAAAAAATTATCTTTTCCAAATATATTAATACACCACTGAAAAAAATCATCTATTTCAATTTTTTTATCATATGTAGTATCTTCATCATTTGAGCCTTCTAATGTAATTAAATCAAGCACACTATGCGAAAAATAACTACCTAAACAAGCACTAGATGCTATTAAATGTCCTTTATTTTCTCCAATTACATTCTCAATATCTGTTGTTTTTGTGGGTTTACGCAGTATTCCTCCTGCCCAATATGAATTGTCTCTCCATGCTATACTTGATAATTCTCTTAGCTGTTCATGCCCTATTTCATCAATGGCTAATAAAACAAAATGAGGGTAATATGTCACTCCACTTTTATAATTATTTTTAACATAGTCATAGTACTCTGGTGTTTGTAGATATATTTCATTACCTAGAATAACGGGTATATCATATTTTTTTGATAGTTGTAAAGCTTGATAATGACCACTTAAACACTCATGATCGGTCAATGCAATACCTGATAAACCTATTTCCTTTGCTTTTTTTATTAAATTTTCAAGCTTGTTTATTGTGTCTTTAAATCCCAGTGCAGAATTGCTATGCTCTCCATGATTGTGTAATGACCACATATTATTTACCTCTACTTTTATATTTTATATTATTACCATATGAACTCTCTTTTGTCTACTTTTATATTTTCGTTACTTTGAGTATCATCTTCCCACTTTTTATTAACTGTAAATATTTTATTCTCTCTTGTCCAAAGAGAGTAATATTCACACATTCCGTTTAACTCTTTATCTTTTGTGCATGTATTCCCTGAAAACTCACACCAGAAGCATAAGGGAGTTGGTTTAGGTATATATTCGCATTTTTCCTTACATTCTTCAATTTTATCTAAGAGTTTGTCTAATTTTTTAATTCCTCTATTATAATATCCTTTGGTGCAAGAACTCTGTTGTTCTCCTAGAAATATAAAGTCGTAAATATGCTCAATCGGCTGTTTGTTGAACATATTCTCACATGCTAGTGTGTATATAAACATCTGTAAAGGAGTTGCCAATTTGTCACTTTTATAAATTTCTTTAGAGGATTTATAGTCAACAACTCGCAAATCGCCATTTTCATTAATATCAATTCTATCTATAAAACCATTAAGAATATATTTATCCCTATATTTAAATTTAAAGTGCTGCTCAACGGCTAATACTTTCCATCCATCAATCATTTTTTCATTTAAATTTTCATTGTATATTTTTATTTTTTCTTTATATGTCATACCTGTTTTATTACATTTCATAAAGTATGAGTCCATGTACTTATTTTTTAAATCATTAATACCAAGCACATCTTCTTTAATTTTTATTTCTACTTCAATACCATTTATTATAAGTATTTCACTAACTTCTATTCCATTCATTAATACATAATCAATATAATTAAAATCTGGGTCTTCATCTTTAATTAAATATTCTCCCCACATTTCTTTACCTTTGTGTGCCAAACTTCCCATTTCAAGTGCAAGCGTCTTCCCCTCAGTTCTAAATCCATCTATGTATTTAAATTTATATTTCATGGGGCATTGATCAAACAAATCTAACTTACTGTAGCTAAACTTCATAACATTTACTCCTCTAATCTTGTAATAATTTCATATTTATGTTTCATTAATTCTAAAAGCACTTCTTTACCACAGTCTGACGGGCTTTGTTTATGAGCAAGCAATCCTACATCATCATATAAAATATATGTAGTGACGTACGGGCAAAATTTTGCGGCAATTTTCTTTAATTTTTCTGCATATTTATATGCCTCTGCTGTATCTGATTCCTTAAACTGCTTATCAAATGCTATAAATACTTCCCTCACGTTTTGGGACAATATCAAGTCTCTATGAAAGTTTGATATACTACTGCCACAACACGCAACTGCAAAATTATTATCTGCAAACATGCCATCTACTTGCAAACAACTTTTCTCTGATTCAAATATTATTATTTTTTGAGTTCTTAATATTGACTTCTGATTCTGATAAAACCCATATAAATTCAGGGCAAGTGGATGCTTGTATTCATCTCCCTGTATATAAACAGGCATATATTTTTTCCCTGCTTCTACTTCCTCTTCATTTAAGTTTCTACATCTAATTCCAACCAAATCTCCGTATTGATTTAAATGAGGGATTATTATTTTGTTTCTATTTATATCAAATTTTATTAAGTATTTTTCCATCGTTTCAACTGATATACCATCGTCAATCCATGACTGATGATAAATATCAGAATAGAAATTTAAGATATTTTTATCAAATATCTTTAAGTTTTTTCTAGTGTTTAAAATATTAACCTTATCATATTTATTTATTATATCCCAATCATCAATTAGATTGTTTGTAATAAATCCATGTCTATTATTTCGCTGTATCCCTAATAAATTACAAATATAACTTATTGATTGTGAAAATGAATAGCCCTTAACTTTCTGTACTAATTCAAATACATCGAAAGATTCTGAACAGTGTGTATAACAGTAGTATGATTTACTCTCAATGTAATAATATAGCTTCAATGAATTTCCACTATGGCATATTGTACTGAATAATAATTGCCCATTTTCATATTCTTCTTTGTAATCTACTCCACCTAGCGATTGATATATTTGAATTATTTGTTCAGGTAATAAATTATTTCTTATCTCTTTAGCGTCCATAAATTACCACCTCTCAATAGTCAAATGGGCAACCATCTTTTTCAGATTCTACCTCAACTGGATCATTATCTTCTGTCATTTCGAGTATTTTTTCTATTGTTGTTGATTCAATTGGCATTAGCACATATTCATTATTCGTAAGAAACAAATCATAAGTTCTCATATTGCCTAAGTCTACATATAGCCACAATTTAACTCTTGTAAACTTTCCCCTCCTAACCTTATAAATATGAAAAACTAGATTAGGCTCTTTGTAAAATCCCTTAGACAGTATTGGCTGCAACATTTCTAAATCTTTTTTTGTTGCTGGCAGTCCTATGACACCAACATCTAATTTATCAGCCAATGCTTTTGCCCCTCTTAATAAATTCTGATCTGCATCTTTGGCACTTTTCCACTCTCCGTTTAATTGGCTACTTGTATTAAAATGTATATTAAGTTTATTAGAAAGGCTTTTCATCCTATCAATAAAAATATATAAAATATTATCTTCCCTTAACTTTACACCTTTAGATTTGTTAGCTATTTCCATTAACATTTTTATGCTCATAAAAACATAGTCAAAGAACACATAGCTAACCTTTTTATTTATTTTATATTTTTTAATAGTTCTTTCTATGTCTTCAATATTGAAATTCGGTATTTGTTCTATGTATAAAGGAGATTGCTCTATATATTCAATTGCTTGAAGAACTCTTTCTTCCTCACCTTCTTCATACTTGCCGTCTAGAATATGTGCTTCATCAACACCTGAAACATAGGCGTTCATTATTGTTTGTATTTCTTCAATTTCTAACTCTGTTGTAATATACAAGGTAGGCTCAGAAAATCCGTGAAACTCCCATTTCTTTTCTTTAAGATTATACAGGTAAGGTACTGCAATTCTACAAGCATCTGCTCCTGCCAATCTGCTTTTCCCAAAGCCAGTCGGCAATGATCGCATGTATACTTTTTTACGTCTAGCTCCACGCACAATAGTATTATAAATATTACTATTGAGAGGCGCACCCATTTCAGGTGTTTGCTTTAAGTCTTCAATTAAAGCCCTCATTCCTTTTGCTGCTTGTTGCCCTATTTGACCATCTTCTTTATAGTAAGTCTCTTTAACATCTATCAATTTACTATCAAAGTGATTAATAATATCGTTTAAATCCATCTTGCCAAATTTTTCTTGCATTTCTTCTTGATGCTTTACATCAATAATACTATTGTCGTATATCTCAGATATATCAAACCCTTTATTTTTTAAATCTCTAAGCAGACTGCATTTTTTAATTTTATTATAATCATGTTCAAAGTTTTCTATTTTTTTAAGCTCTGTAGACTTTTCAATATATGACATTCCATCGTTATCACTAAATATTTTATATTGTTTTTCATAATTACTTATATAGTTATCAATCTCTATAACGCCAATTGTCGCAATGCCAGTGTGTATTAAATTACTAATGGCTGAAAACACAATTTGATGAAAGCGTTCTGGGAAATCATTTGTTGACAGCGTATATTTATCCTCTAGTAGTAAATCTGGTTTACTAATTATTGAGCCTATTACATTTAATATAGCCATTTTATCATTCATTAAATATTATAAATCCTCCATTCTTACGAGATATGGATTTTCGCTTTTCTTTGATTTAAATTTGACAACTTTTTCAATAACTGCGCTATTAACATCAAAATCAGATTCGTACAGTTTATTTTTTAAAATATAAAATTCTTTTGCTTCACTATACATATATGGGATAATACCTATTCCTTCGCAGTTATTCGTATCTTTTTCTAATGTTTCAAAAAAATATTTTAAAGTGTACAGCATTCCACTATAAGTGAATTCATGCTCATTATAATACTTTTCTATTTGTGCTTTTATCATGGGCGTCAATTCTTTTATACTATATAAGCCACAAATAAAACTGTATAGCTCTTGTTTGTCGTCTTGTTGCACTGTTGTTTTTTTATATACTTCTTGTACAATCTCTTTATAGCAGGACATGTGATATTTTTTGTTTTTATGGATTTTAAAATTATCACTAACTTCTATTTCTTGACTACATTTGGGACATTTCGCTTTTTTAGCCACTTTAGTCATTCCTTTTTAGAATAATTAGGGGAGAAATTTATCTCCCCATATATAAATTCAGAATTAAATCTCTAATGATTCCAAGTCTGCGAGAATAAGCTCCATTTGTTGTGTTTGTTTCTTTGTTGCTTCACTTACTTTTGCATCTTTTCCTAAGTAATTTTCAACAATTTCTTTATACTCATCCATTCTATCTACGTCATTTAATTTTAAAGCAATAGCCTTTATTCTTTCTTGTAGTTCTTCAAATGACAAAGATTCTGTTTTATATTGCGTATTTTGAGTTTTAAAATCAACTGACTTAATGCCCTCAACTTCTTCTTGTTTTTTTACTGCTTCGGCAATAGCTTTTTGCAAGTTTTCGGCAGTAAATTCTTCAAGATACGTTGTTAAGTAATCAAACCTACTTCCTGCATGGTACTTGCGAGTGTTTACCATATAGAGACTACTTTTTATTTCGTTTTCCTCTTCGTCAAGACCATTAACAGATGCATATGCTATAATGTCTACAAGGTCACAAATTGGATCTATGCTTCTTTTGTCTCCAGCAGGATAAATTTTGTCATACTCTTCGCCATTTTCATCTTTAAACGTTCTTGTGCTTTCATGACTAATAAAAGCCACAGTATATCCAACGCTGGTTAAAAGATTAATTTGCTTCGCAAACTCAGTAGAATATTCTTTATACAAGCCATAACCTTTATTGCCATCTTTAATGCGATTTACGTCGTATTGTTGACATATAAAGTCTTCGCCCATTAAAGCTGCACTCTGAACTGTATCTAATATTATAGTTTGATACATAGTTTTAGCTTGTTCTAATGTTTTAGGATTAGTTAACTGTTTATTAATCTTCACAAAATCAGACCATTTTTGAATGGGGGCAAATGGTATTCCTGCTATACCATTTAGCCCTTTTTCAAAAGCAAGATAATAAGGTTTCGGAAGTCTTGACATTTGTTTTGTTTTGCCAGTTCTATTAGTTCCATATACTAAAATGGTCTTTCCAGCCATATCATATGACACTGTGCTTACCACGGGGTTGAAAATATCTAATGACATATATTGTGTTTCTCCTTTTATTTTATATTTTAGATTAGAAATTGAGTTCTTTTTTAGGCTTATTAGCATTTTTGTTTCCAGTGGGTGCTTTATTCCCGTCTTTTTTTGACTTCTTTTTCAATTCATCTAAGTAAATATCTCTTTCTGCCATTGCTTTTTTAATTATGTCTACTGAATATGATTTTTCATCTTCTTCGTCATACTGCTCTTCTTCTCCGCCTGTAAGAGTAAGTTCGTGAAGCGTATTCGTGATTGTCTTTTCTTTTGCCTTGCCAAAGCCTTTTTCAATCTTTACTGTAGTTTCAACAGTATTGATTATCTCTCCCCAAACCTTTCCTGTCTTTCCAACTTCATAGTTAGTTTCAAGGTAGTCTACCGTGTCTGAGTCTGCAACAATAAATGTGATAGGAGCAACAGCGCCGCCATACATAGGAATAATACCTTCTACAATAACCCTGCCTGTTTCTTCACTATTCTTTACTTCTTTTTTCATTGACTTAAAGAACATTTCAAGTGTAAATTCTGCTTTTGGATTATATCCTTTTGTTTCATCAACACGATTCAAGAAATTAGTCGATACAGCAGGAAAACTTTTTAATTCTTCAGCAGGAGTATAATACTCATTTAAGCCAAGTCTACCTTTTGTAATTCTAACTTTTGTAGCTGTGTCTGCTGATTGCCCAAGTTTCAACACATCAGCAATAGACATATACTCATCCATAACAGTCACAAGACCCTTATAAATAGGATTATCCTTCTTTTCTTTTGTTAGCTTATTGGCAAAAATTCTTACTTTATGTTCAGAATTACTACTAGTTGAAATAACTACTTCGCCACGAATAACATCCTGCTTGCCATTTTCACCATTAATAGTTGTTAGTTCAAGATTCTTTTCTTTCAATATACCTTCGATAAATACTTCGTTCAACGCTTCTCTGATTTCCATAAATAATTATTCTCCTTTTATTCTTTAATTTTTATTTTTTATATTTAAACCCTTACGGGATAACATAAAGTAAATGTATGTAAATTTAAAACTTAAAACTATCTATATTAACCTCCGCCTCCACTCCAACCTCCACTAAACTTAAAAATCAAATTGTTCATACTCATTTTCTGGCTCTTTAAGAATGTCAATTCCCAATATATCTTTAAATCCTTCAATCCTGTATTCTCTAAGCACAGTATCACCTTTTAATGGCTGCGCAGAATATTTACACTTAAACAATTTAAACATTGCATCTAAAATCTCCCTATATGCGTAAAATGAGAATTTGTAATCCTTATAGTTTTCATCTTTTCTCAAACCAATCATATCGTGCGTTAAATCTCTTATCTCTACATCCATCTTATTGATTAGAGAAGTATAAAAATCAGGACTGTGGTCAAAATTATAAAGCAAATGAGCATATTCTTTTATCAATCCATGTAATATTTTTATTTGTTTTAAATATGTTTCAAAATGCTTCCTTGTTCTGACCATGCCTAGTTGACTTATCAGACCAAATATCTCAACCCTTAAAAAGAATACTGTTTTATATTTAAATATAATATCTTGGGTCATGTTTGGCATCCTTTCAGACTACGATATTAACTCTTCGGCAGATACTTCTATTTCCTCTGGTAATATTTCAGCCTTAATTTCCTCAATTTTATCCACTATACATTTGGCGTTTTCATGCTTACCATCTTTGTTAATTCTGGTTACACCCATAAATATTCTAACTGCTGATAGTTCATTTAAAGCTTCAACTAAAATTGTTCTGGTCATTGGATTATACCTAGTTTTTTCTGTGTAAGTGATATTAAATTTCATTTTTTATTTCCTCTCTTTACATCTTCAATATTTTTTAGTTCTTCTTTTGTTAACTTTTCTACTTTATACCCATGTAACTTAGCCATTATTTCTGTATACCTATCTTCCCCTAGTATATCTCGAATAGTAAATCCTTCTTTTTGTATTGTCATATTATTCTCCTTTATATTTTATATTTTTTATTCTTGAATCTTTTCACTCTTTTTGAATTCCGCAAATAATTTACCTTCATTCTCAATCTCCCAACCCTCGTTAAGCATTTCTGCTTTGTGTTTTAACTTTTCTTTTTTATTGTCATAAGTAGCTTTTATGAACCTAACCCTAATTTTGACTCCCATTACTCTGCTTCTCCTTATAAAATGAAAATTTTATTGAAATATTGATTTCTACAACCTTACTCCTGCAAGGGTTTCATTTTTGAAGTTATTATTTTGACCAAATTTTTATACTAATACGGCAACATAACTCCAAAATTCCCTTCATATTTATCTGAAATCTTGCGTTGAATATCCCATAAAAACTGAAGTTGTTTAGAATGTCGATCTTCCCATCCTGCATTATTTATGCTGTTCAATAGTTCTGTTGTTAAATTATAAAAAATTGCATTTTCTTCACCTTTGGCTTCTTCAATTAATTTTTCAACCATCGCTACTGTTTTTTCATATAGAATATATTGATCTTTATTTTCTTGAAAAATTTTAAACAAATTCCCTCGTATATCCATTTCTTTCTCCTTTCTATAAAAATCCGATTTTAACAGGTTATTTTTGGAGTATAGGTACTAGGATTAGGATTATCATAATAAAAAGTATTGGGTAAGTGAGGATTCGCTGGATAGTTTGGATAAACTACATTTTTAAAATCATCCATTTCTTCTGTAATCGTAGTTTCTTTTATCAGTCTACCTTCAATGTCATACTCCTTAGTGTTGGTTGTTTTCTTCATAATTGCCTCCTAATTTTATATTTTTATTATAATTCCTTAAAATAATAAACGCTATTTAGTGTTGTAATTTTCCATACGCCTTGAAAAGCCTCTAATTGCTCCACAAGACTAGTCCGTAATGTACCGCCATAATTCTCGTCATCTCTTGGCGCATATTCAGCTAATAGAGGAGCATCGCACCCAAGAATATATAACCTACATCTTCTCTTTAATCTCAATGGATATCTACCATCAGTTCTATCTACACCATTTTTGTCGGTTATTTTTGTAATTTCAAACAATCCTCTTATTGGATTTACCATAAATTACTCCTTTCCTAATATTTTAGTTAAAAGTCTTATTTTATCGTGTTTTCTGATTCTGTAACCCTTGCAAGAGTAAGGCTGCAAAATTAGCTTAATATGGACTCAATCTCATTAAGTTCTAATTCAACCTTTTTGCCATCTGATAGCAACTTTATAAGCTTATCTTCCATCAACTTTAGCCTATTCTCTTCAAGTTTATGTGAGAGAATAGCAATTCTAGCTTTAATATCTGCGATCCAATCCTCTACCTTATATCCACTAATTACATAATCATCTAACACATCTAAATTTTTAGCAGACATCATATATGAATTTAACTTTACCATAAGTGATATCAAATCTGGTCTTGCTAAAACTTGTATGTTGTATCTTACTGCATCGACCTCAAGGGAACAATTTGTGACTGGTGAAAACCTTGTTGATTTACTCAATTGAGCCTTTTTACTTTCTATTTGCTTCTTTAAAAGCATAATTCTTTGGTCGTTTGTTTCATTATTCATAACTATTTTCCCTCCCTATATAATTTACCATTTTGTAAGTATTCGTTTTTGTACATTGGTTGCAACTTATTATAAATTTCTTCAAGTGTTGTTTTCTCTGTATCTTTATATGTATCTTTTTCTTTACAGTAATATTTATCTAAGGTATTATAGGCTTTTCCTATTTCTATTCTTCTTTTCTGAGAATCATAACAATAAAACCATCTATCATTAATCTTTTCAGCCAATTCTTCAAAGGTGTATTTAATGTATTCATCTTTACTCTCATCTAAAGGAGAATAATCCGTTTCACATTCAAGCTTATCAAATAATTCAGCATAGTTTTTAACACATTCTGTAGAAACTGTTGATATGAATTTATCTCCTAAACTCTTCAGTACTAGTGTTTTAATATCTGGTTCGTCTTTCCAATTATACTTATACTCTCTGGCGAAATAATGATATTTACCTTTGTTTATATCTATGCTTATATAATTTCTTGAGCCATAATCATTTGATTTAAGTGAATTATATTCATGTGTCACATACCAATAATCAAATCTACCCATGTAAACCCATTCTTCATTTGCTTTAGTTTTATAAGTAGCACCAACAATCAAATCTTTTGACTTAATATAATTATTAGAATGAATTAATTTATTAAATTCAGTAAGTTCTTTATAATCTGGCGAATCTGTGGGGAGTAAAACTAAATCTTTACCCTCCCAACCATAAACAAAATCTCCTTCTAATCCCTTACCTTTTGTGGAAGTAGTATTCTCTAATATGTATAAAAGATTAGGAATAGTAATTTCAAACTCAAATCCTCTTGGGTCATACACTCTACAATATGTCTGCCGATGATTCCAACCAGTATCATATCCACCAGCTTTTTTATTAAGCACAAATCCAGATGTCGGTACATTCTCAGCTATAAAATTCTCTATTTTGTCATCTCTCCAGCTATTCCATGATGTTTCTTTTCTCAATACTCCTTTCTGGTCGTAATAAATTATGTAAGCTAACTTTTTTGTATATGTATCACTTCTATTTTGAAAGCCTACATTAATTTTTTCTGGAA
>Ga0209728_1001074_pt1 | contig 18157 bp, 24 predicted proteins | sample RifGroD1_FD_183997 | JGI IMG/M metagenome (GOLD analysis project Ga0209728, IMG submission 183997) | Groundwater microbial communities from Rifle, Colorado, USA - Groundwater D1 (SPAdes) (version 2) | ecosystem: Environmental > Aquatic > Deep subsurface > Groundwater | place: Rifle, Colorado... | reverse complement strand
AGTGGAAAAATATGTTTTTCTACTCCTTCTTCTAAACAATAGTCACACAATACATCTACTCTTACATGTGACCCTTTAGTTAAATCCTCTACTTTAACCTCAAACACATCTTTCATTCCAGTGCATATATAACCTAATCCAACATAATGAGAATATGTTTTTGCGTTCCAAGTTGCCATCACAGTTTTACTAATTAACATTATTTATTACCGCCTTCCTTTAATCAGCTACAAATTGGAATAAGACGCTCCACTGTTAAAGGCAGTAAGCGTCTCGTTTCACGAATAGGAATATGGCCTTACTCCTACTCAACCAATATTAAATTCAATTTCACTTAAATTTCCACGAACAAAAAAGAGAGCACCCAATCGCACTCTCAAAAAATATATCAATATAAAATTCTATAAACTAACTCAAAACTAAATTAAATTATAAAATACCTAAATCCTACCTTCCTCATACTCACTCATGCTTCCATATACTACGTTTTTCTAACTCATATTTCCATTAAAAACATACTTTTATTGGATAAATAAAAAGAGTCCTAAGACTCAATTTATTATTACAAAACCAAATAAACTATCTATCTATCAATCAATTTATAATGTTGAAGACAGTATCCACTAGTAAGAGATTTTCCATTACATCCTTCTACTAAACAAATACGATTATTAGGATTTAAACCGCCTTCTAATTCTCCATATGGGTCTCCGCAATTAAATATCCTTTCACAATGCAATAAACAATAATATTCCCCATTTCTCTTTGTTGCATGTTTATCTGTGCATCCATTAATAATACAAACTCTTTCTTCGTAGATAAGCATTTTCTTTTTCACTGGCATATCCTTAATTTTCATTTCATCTTTAATTGGTTTTATTGGTTTAACTACTTTCTCTATTATCTTCTTTTCTGGTTTTATCTTAATCTTCTTTACCTTGCATACTTTCCCAAGTAGTGCGTAATGTTTAGAACAATAACCTAAAGCGTGGTGTTTTCTATTGCAACCTTCAATAGAGCACAATTCATACTTTTTCTTTTTTGTAAATAAAGGATCTCCATATTTTTTAAATCTTATATAATGCATATCGCATAATCCAAAAGCACGATGTTTCTTATCGCAACCATCAACTGTACACTTAATATTATTAATCGCAATAGATTTCATATCCGCACGATATTTTTCTATTAATTCTTCAATAGAAAATACCTTCTAATATTTCATTTTTAATATCAACAAAAGAAAACTCCATATGATAATCACATACCCCTCTAAAACAATTAGAAATACCTTGATGAGTAGTTAATTCATATCCTTCATTCTTTAATTTTGTAACCATCTCTCTAATCGTAAAAGAAATAATACCTAACTGTCTACACAAAATTACTCTTTTGGCTTTTTCATATTTAGTGAGAGGAATCTTTTTGCTTTTCCATACTAGGTTATCAACACGACAATTTGTATAATCGTTATCTTTATATCTTAAATAATAATAATTATTAATATTAGGCAAAAATGCAGAGGCGACTAATTTAGGTAAATTAAATAATCTATTTTTAAAATCTTTCTTTAAATTAACCATTAATATATTGTGTTGTGTATGACATTTCAAGATTCTATTAAATTTAAGACTTTTGACTTTTCCTAGATTTGATACTTGATAAAGACCTTCATAACCAGATATATCTTTCCATATTTCATCCATGACGATAATCACCTCTTGTAATCTAGTTTACCATATTTCATGAAAATTGCACAAAACATTAAATTATGCTATAATAAACTTCACATTCTGAAACAATCTCAACACAAAAGGAGCAACAATAATGAACAACAATTTCCATGAAAATCTTATAAAAGAAATATCCAGAATAAATCTAACTAAAGAACAAATTAAAATGCTAAATAAGTTAAACATATTTGAAAAAGTTGAGCCAGTTACAATTGAATTAATTGGTAATAATATGAAAACATTATTGGGCAAAAAGGAACCAGAACTCCCTACATCTTGCCCTTATTGTGATAGTCCTTTTATTAATTTAAATGGGTATGAAGATAAAATTGAAATTCCTTCAAAAGATAAAAAATCTATGATGATTATTCGCATTTATAATTTTGTATGCCTAAGATGTAAAATGGAAACACCTATATGGATAGGAAAAGAAACTATAGAAGCAATTTTCTAAAATACACATATTCGACATTCGTACTAAAATTCTATATAATATGATTGTAACTAAAATAGGAGGTATTAAATCAATGTCTGAATATGTATATGCAACTGGAGACATAAGCATAAATTCTAAAAGAAATCCAAATATCCCAATAACTTGTCCAATATGTAAAAGTGAAAATGTTAAACCGTTTAACATGGTTGCTTGTATTCGTATGGAATCACCAGGGCTTACAATAAATCATGCACCAACTATTACACAAATATGCAATGATTGTGGTTATCTTATGTTCTTTATGAGAATTAAAACTGAAGAAGAAAAATTAAAAGATGCCGAAGAAAATGAAAAGTGGAAATAGAATATTCTCTAATTCTTATATTGATACTCCTAACTACTAATTAAAGCAGTTAGGAGTAGTTTATTTGCTATTTACCTGCCTTATTAATTACAATGATTTAACATCTAATTCTTTAACATTGATATCCTTAAATTTTAACAATTCATTGTATAAAGATATACCAAATCCATGAGTATCAACATATACTACAATCTCTTTATTATCATTTGATTCTTGTGCAACATCAATGATGTTTTTAATTTTATTTGCATAATCCATAATTAAGAAACTATCATTTCTCAATGTTATAATTTTATCCATATAATAAATAATTACCTTGCCTGAAAATATTCCCATATTTTTAGAATCTTTATCAAGATTTACACTGATTCTTTCAAAATCAATATACATTGGAACTTTTTCTTTTTCGTCTATTGACTTAACAGATGAAATCTTATTAGCCAAAATAGATTTTGCATTTTGTACATTCAAGAATAATGTTTTAATAAAATTTCTTTGATCTTTGCTAATTTTAATCGGATATGATGGTTGTTTAACCCAATTAATTAATTCTACATTTAAAGAATATAATGCGTTTTGATAATCACGCTTTTCTACTGAAATTCCTAAACTTTCAGCAATATCAACAATGTCTCTTGACTCGGCAAGAGCTATACTTAAAGATGCTTCTAAATCTATCGATTCCTTTTGATGAATCAAATCATATGGCCTATCCCTCTCAATCCTACATATTTTATCAGCAATTTTAATATAGGAGTCATTCAAACATCTATACTGATCATATTCTTTTTTACATTTTTCCTTAAGTTCATGTAAATCTTTTGATTCTTTAATTAAACTTTCTAAAAAATCTTCTATAAACTTAATATCTTCTGAATTCAGTCCGTAATTTAAAACTATTTTATTGAAGTTATCATATGTGTTCATAAGAGTATTTACCATACTTCTATATTGTCTGAAATCCATTACATAATGAGAGTAAACTTTTTCATCTCCTACTTTATTAAATCCAGATTTTGAAAACCTATAAAGTTCTTCCTTATCTCTAATATTGCTCAATTCATTTACAATATAATTAATGTCCTCTTTGATTGTATTAATAATTAATTCTTGCATATTTTACTCCTTCTTGCGTTTGGACGCAACCCTTATTTTTATTAACTTAATCCCTACAATTAAACTAATTCCTTTTATCTTCCATATCTTTGAATACTTTTACTAATCTCATCAATTACCATTTTCGAATAATCTTTTAAATATAACTTCTCTTTTTGATAATCTTTTACAAATTGTTCTAATACCTTAATTCTTTCATCTAAAACAAACAAGAAATCTGCCAACGTATCCTTACTATCGTCCTTAATTTCAGATTTATCCAATACATGTTCATCTGATTCAGTATCTTCTTCTTTAGGCTTACAATGATCTAACAAATATTTAATAGCATTAGAGTATAATTCAGCAAAATTCTCACATTTATCATCTTCGAAAATTCCTTCGATTACGTAGCCCATCATCTCCAACTTTTCAATAGATACATTATCTTCATAGAAATAATCTTTATTTTTAGTAAAATAATCATAGCATTCAATATATTTCTTACCAAACGTATGATATTTATCAGTTGGAAAATTTTCAATAGACAAGCCATTTTTACCATAAACATACAATCTAGTTACCATTTTACTCATTATATTTTACCTCACTTTATTTTATATTTTACCTCACTTTATTTTATATTTTATCCCTCTTGAACTTCACTCATCAAAGCCATAACTTCACTCTTACCCTTCAAACCACCAAGAATCATTGCCCAATTGTCTCTAGTTTTCTCTGAAAATGTAGGCCAAACTGATTTTAATTCACAGTAGAGTTTTTCCATTTTGTTTTTCACCTCCTTTCAATATATTTAATAGATATAAATTACTGATTAATAACTGCTTCTTGTTTAACATCTTCAAAATAATCATCAAATTCTTTTCTAATACTGGAATCCCATTGAGTAGTAATATAAATATCATACATAATACTCTTGATTTCTTCATCATTTTTGGCATTTTTGATTTCAAGTAGACTTTCTTCGATATAGCTCATGCTTATCACCTCCTTAAATTGATATAGAATTGAATGTATAATAATTATTTATGTATTTGGCTATATTGCAGTTGGGAGTGGGTTTGATTTTATGTATTCTGAGTAGTATTGCCATCTAAGAGGTTCGTTTGTGATGGGATGTTTTCCTGCCGATTTATATATATTTCTACAACAAGAATATATACTCCCTCTGTTGATATTGTATTTTCTCTCTGCTTCGCGTTGAGAACTGAAGACTTCATTTGTTGTTAAACATATAATCTGTTTAAACTGTTTATTATTGTTAGAATTATTTATCGTGCTTTTAATTTGCTCTTCTGTTTGCAAAATATAGTCGTCATAATACATCCAAACTAATTTTTCGCCTGTTTTCAATGTGCCAGATGTTTTAACATTTTGTTTACAGCATTGAGTTATTGATGATTTATTAACTTGATATATATTTGATGCTTCTAATATACTATTAAAAATATCATATGTAGTTAAACATATTACCTTTCTATGGTGTTTAACTTCCTCAACTGGATTATAATTACACCAATTATTTTTTGATCCTTGTTTTAAATATCTTACTACGGTTCCTTTATTTATATTTAAAATATTTGAAATTTCTATTACGTTTTTAACACCACTACTCCATAGATCACTTGCTACTCTTACTAAGCTGTTACATGCCCACTCATGTGCTTTTAACCAATCTATATCGTCTTCTTTAAAATTTAATAATTCTGCAAGACATGGTTGATCTGGATAATTTAAGTCACGATTCATAATACTGTTTTTAATCCACTCCATTTCAGATTTGCGACAATCGATAACTAGATAATTTTTAATATTGTTATTTTTGGCTAGTATCTCTTTGTTTTGATCGTTTTCTTGTATTTCACTTAATGATTTTCCCCAATTGCTCATAACCTCTTCATAATGTTGTAAACCATGTGTTTCTATAATCATATAGAAATTATCTAAATAAAAATCGTACCTATAATTACCACACCAATCAAACATATTTTTAGACAATTGCATTTTAAATAATATATTTAATTGTTTAAGCACGGAAGATGTAAATTTTTCTGGATAACTTACTCCATCTTCACAATTAGGACAGCAAAATCCTTGTCTTAATAAACTGTTAATTGATTTTTCTTTTTTGTATCCACAGCCATGTTCAATGCATCTCATAGGTATTTTTTTATTTGATCCATGTGAATATAAGACTGCATCTTTTTCATTTACTAAGTATTTAATTAAATAAGGATGCGTGATTGAAATTGTATTACATTGATTACATTCAATCCTCCCGATAAAACCTTTAAACCTAGTGGTAAAACTACTAATACACTTTTGCTCAGAACCATGTTCAGGGTGATCCAAACACTTGAACCAATATCCTTTATTATCAAATCCATTAGAAGCATATGTGATGTCGTTTGGGGTTAATTTATTTCCATGAATATCAACATTTAAATCATCGTCCCATCTTGACAATATCCAATCTGCCAACTCTTTAGGAAGGTTTTTATAACACCATTCCTCGAAACTTATCCATTTTTTATAACCATTTCTTACACATTTTACACAATAATATTTACCGTCTTCTTTGATGTATTTTTTATAATTTTCCCAAGTCATTCCAATTATTTTTTCTTCACAACAATCACATTCAACATTAACTAATACATGTGTAGTATTAGGTAAGTCATATACATTAACTTTTAATTGCGTGCCATTTTTAACTTTTTCCCTGTTTTGGTTATCTATGTATTTTGGTATTATATATCCCTTATCTTCATACCATTTTATATTAATAGAACATAAATTAATATATACTTCTTTAGTCAACAACCCCAATTCTTTCTCTCCTCCTGATCAAGAACCCCTAGCTACGCTATGTAAACTTGCAAGTTCTCTCCTGTATAATTTTATTTATTAATATCTACATAATAAATATTTACTTTAAAAATTCCAATCTTCTTGATTGTCAATTTGTTGTAACTCTTTTATTTGATTTTTAGTTTGCTCTGATAATTTATCAATCCTAGCATCCCATTCAGCTAATTTATTAAACAATCTTGTCATTTGATAATCTGTTTTATAATCATAAATACTACACAATAAACCATAATAATGAAAATAATAATTAAAAACATTATCTTTTGAATCATTTAGAGTATCTTCCATAGTTAAACTTCCTTTCTATTACCTAAAACTAGACCAATTCCCACAACTCATATCTATTGGTTCAAACACATACATAAATCTTCTTCTCTTGTTAAATATAATTGATATTTCCTTTAATCCTTTGTGTTTCCCATGTTTATGAAACCACATTCCTTTATTTCTAATTTTTACGGCAGTTTTAGAATTCATAGAACACCACATCCTTTTATTAATTTAATCAAATCCATCTGGTTCTCTCTTTCAAATAAATCAATATCAATCCTACTCCTATATTGCATCCTGCCAATAAATATTTTCCATTTACAATATTGGCAATAGCATTAACTCCACCAAATATTATCCAAAAAGTTAATTCTTGTTTGTAAGTTAATTTTCTTAATTTCATATATTCCATCACTTTCTTCTAAAATTTTACTTATATGCAATTACAATCTAACCAACCTTCTTATTCCTTAAACTTACTCATCATCTTCAGTTGCTCCACAATAATACTATCAATCATAGGAATACTAATATTCTTGGCGGCATTTATATCTGCATTTTCTTCATGTCCACATGTAACACACTTAAACTTTGCCTGATTCCCCTTGCAATCTCTATTAGCATCATCAATACATCCACAATGACTACATCTTTTACTTGTGTATTTTGGGTCAATCAATATAAACTTAATTCCTTTTTCTTCACATTTATATTTAGTTTTATTTTGAAGGTCAAAATATGACCAATTCTTTAAAAATGTTTCAGATTGTTGTTCTGAAAATCCACTTAGATTTTCCATCTGTACAGTACCACAATTATATTTTAATGCAACATCAATAATATTTTTACTAATTTTATGATTATATGTATCTCTAAATTTACTAACCTTATCTCTCATTTTCTCTACTGGTTTTAATCTAACTTTTCTACCATGCCCTATTCTCCCTTTACCAACTATTTTACTAGCAATATACATTTGTTTATTTCTTGATTCAATCTTTTGACGATAATGGATTAATTCATCTCCATTAATTTTACATTCTTTCCATGACATTCTATCCCATTTTTGAATATCAATATCAAAGACTTGCATTGTTGCTGTATTCACGATTCCTAAGTCAACCCCTAATACCTTATTCATATCTAATTGTCTTACAACTGGCTCAAAACTAAAGCTGATTATTAAGTACCATTTTCCTTTTTTATCTTCGATAATTTGTGCTGAACCTTGTTTATAAATACCTAAAATTATCTTATTTAATATTGATTTTCTACTATCATCTAAACTATCAATTAGAAAACTTACTCGTTTTATATTATTTTCTTTTTGATATAATCTATTAAATAAACTGCATTCAACTTCAAATCCTTTGTTGCCCTGAGATATTTTATAATTTATATTATGAACAATGAGTGGAATACTCTGTTTAAAATTTGATAATGACACTTGACCTTTGAATAATCCTTTTTTTATATCATCTTTAAATCTATTAGAAACAAATTGTCTAGTTTGAGCCACATTACCACTATTATGCATATTCATAACTTCATTCATTCTGTTCTCTACCCAAGATCCGTGACTCTTACCATATCTATCTTTTTCATTAATAGTAGTGCCATTCTTTTGCTTGTGTTCCATATTCTCTACAGCAAAAGTGTAACAATAAGTTATTGCTTTATTAGATGCTAACCACGATTGATATCTTAAATCTTTCAGTATTTGTTTATAATTATTTATCTCATTACAATTTTTAATTGCAATTTTAATACACTTATTCATAATAGAATCAATCCTTTTTTAATATTTTAGTTTTTTTGATATCTTATGTAAAATGTAACAATCTTCCGAGTATAAAGAAAGAGAAATAATAAGCTTACATCTTATATGTATATAAAATTGTAACAATAAATACGGGATGCCCAAAACATTCTTAGCTCTTATACCTTATACATATACAAGTTTAGAGGCTGCTATCTTACACCTTACACATATATGCAAATTGTAACCTTGCTTCAAGATTGTGTTGATATGTACATTGATCTTACATCTTATACATATATACAAGTTGTAACTTATCCTCCATTGAAAGCCATTAGGTAAGAGATTATCTTGCATCTTATACGTGTATGCAAATTGTAACTGCTTATCCTCACAAACCCATCATGCCAACCATTACAACTCACTAAAATGCGAATCTATTAAATTGTTACAATTTGTATATACATATAAGATGTGCTGACGGTATTTGTGCCAGCAGTTTCAATAGGTGCGAATCTCTTAGTGTTCTTATGTATACTTATAATTCGCATTATTCCCATTACCTTATCGAGAGCAATTCAACCTTATAAATAAGGATTTACAAACCCTTCTTCGATTCATAGGCCACTAAGTCTGCCTTTATTTTTAGGATAATGATTGTGAACTTAATAATTTATGTATAGTTTAAATCGGTAGTTTTTCATTATTATTTTCCTCACACCCTTTCACATCAATATTTTATTTCTCGCTTCAACCTGTAATTAGTTTACCATAAGTTGAAATGCCTGTCAAGTTTTATTTTGTAAAATTTTATTTATTGATTTAACATCCACTTTCTCTCACCTCGCTTTCTACTCTTTCATCATACCACTAGCAAATAATGTTTGTCAAGTATAAATTTTATTTTTATATTTATGTAAGAGATAATAAGGGAAAGGGAATTTTACTTCCCTTTATTAAGTTAATTCATTATCTCTGCTTTAATTTTACACTTTTGAATTTCTCCAATAACTTCATGCCTTATGTTTATCTTAACACTTTCATCATCTACAAAAGCTATAGGATTATCAATATAACTTTCTATAACTCCTTTAATAGAGTCATTAATGGTCGGTATATCCTCTTCCTCAAAGTCATCAGGATCAAACATTTTCTCTTGGTCAACTTCAACCTCTAATATTGCTGTCATAATAAGATTTACTTTTACTTTATACATAATTAATCACTCACTCTCATTAGGTTCTAGATATATTTCCAATTCTAGCATTAGGAAAATCTAATCGAGCTAATTGTCTTGCGTGAGATTTAGATTCTGCCATTACTTCAAAAACATCCCATTTGAATTTGTTAAAAATAACAATTACTGTATAATTTGAAATTCTCAAATTTTATCACTACCTATCTACTTTTCTTCATATTCTCAAGTTCATCCAAACATTCATATTTTACATATGCAATAATTTTGTTCACAAAATCTTCCGTTAAATCAAGACTAATCATAGATTCATCATCATCATCACTATCATGGCTTCCAATATCAGTTTCCGATATGATGCGTTTAGTTTTCTTAATAAAATCTTCAGGTGATATTTTACTTTTCATTATTACCTGTACCCTATGCCATCCACTAAAATAAAAATCTACACTCTCAACATTTCCATCCAATACTTTGTTCAATACATTCAATATAATATCGTTCAGCATAAATTTTCCTCCTTATATTAAAAATTACGAGCAATCTTTAGTACCTTATATAAATTCTCTATCAAAGGTTCTCCATTTGAACGACCATCATCGCAACAATAATGAATTCTTTTAGGATTTACGACTTCACAAAAATTAGTTGCCCATAATCCATTGCGTTTTCCTTCAAAACAGAAACCAAGTTTTTCTAATTCTTCTTCAAAATCTCTTACTTGTTCAAATGTTTCTAGTTTTTTAAATTTAATATTTAGTTCATCTATAAATTCTTTAGAATGTTCATTTTTCATAAATCACCTCTATCACAATAATTATAGTGGACAAGTTTATGATTGTCAAAAGGTAATAGATTGAAGGCAGGGGTGACATATTCTACATACCAATTAATTACCTTAATAGAGCCATTTCCGAATCTCAATAACCCTCATTGTATATATGATAATATTCACTTCCATTTTCCCATATCCTACCATTATATAAGATTGAAGCAATTTGCTTTGTTCCTTCAAAGACATATCCACCGATACAATTTCCTGCTTTTAACTCATATTCTTCTATATATTCACGAACTTTTTCTGAAGCTTCTTTTAATGTATTCACTTGAATAGTTTTATTAGGAACTCCATATACTGGAGCATTAGGATCTTGTCTATAATCTATATTGCCCCAACTTTCAAGAATTACCGAATACTTCTTTTCCATTTATTTAATCTCCTTCTCTTTTTATTACTTATTAATTATAGTGGACAACAGCATAAAGTTAAAAGGTAAAAATAAAGGGAAATTTAATTCCCTTTATTAAATTTCTACTTAACTTCTTTCATTTCTTCAAATTCCTCTAAACAATATTGTTTTGCATAAGCGATTACTTTGTTTATAAAGTCTTCTGTTAAATTCATAGTAACTTTTAAAACAAATTTAGAATCTTTTTCATTGTAGCTCAAAATATCTTCTTCTAGTATAAAATGCTTGGTCTTCTGAACAAAATCTTCACATGATATTTTGTCTACCATTAATTCTAGTCTACAATTATCCACTAAATTACAATCTACCTCTCCTGTTATGTCTAAAACTTTATTCAGTACCCCATATATAACAGAACTTAACATAATATTAGCACTCTCCCCTTATTTCAGATGACTTATCATAGCACAATCTAGTGCAGAAGTCAAGGGATTTTATTTTTGCATTAATTAATAATTGAATATGTAATCATATTTATTATCATTTATAATATCTTGATAATTATCATATTAATTATTATTAGAAATATCATTTATGAAACATGATTTGAATTATGATTCATAATAAATGTTTAGAAACTAATAAAAAGAAAAAAATAGAGGGAATCCTAATCTAATTAGAACTCCCTCACAAGGAAAGAAAGAGAGTGTAAATGAAACATGAACAACAATAATCATCTACAAGGAATATGATATATTATATTTGGATGATTGTCAAAGATGGATTTTATTTATTGGTTTATTAATTCTATCCAAACAATTTAGTATACTCATCTTCTACATAATAATTATCATCTTCTGTTTGTCTTTCTATTTCTCTTAATACTTCATCTGGGATTTGAGCACGATTTAATTCCTCTATCTCATGCATTGCTTGAATATCTTCTTCAGTCATTTCATATTCATAATTATCATTACTATTATCACATTCAAATAAATCTACAGAGACAGTATTTTCAACAAATGGATTACTATCTTCTATTATCAATTTCCTCTTATTATTCTGTAACCCTCTACCCTTAATTTCTGCTGATGTACGATTATCTATGATATCAAATACATCTGTCTTTTTCTTGACAACATAATCTACAAACTTTTGATGCTCATTTTCTTTATAATTAATCATTACCCATTTATAATCTTCATATTTAATACCTTTTGCTAAATTTTCTCCATCCATCAAACCTAAAGAATCCTCTAAATCATAATACTTCTCAGAAATATCAACATTCTTACCTTCAAATATATTCGATAATAATTCATTAGGATTAGTATCTAATATTGACATGATTTTATATTTCTCTTCATCAGGTTTTGTTGATGCTAATATTTCACCTTTTCTAACAATATCTTCTGCTGTTACAGTGCCTAAATTTTCTTTCTTAATAATAGAACCTAATTCACCATTAAGTTTACGATTATTATTCTCATATTCCCTAGTGCCTTTGAATACTCTATTTTGATTTGTATCTAATTTCTTCCAGTATTTAATGCCTTCTTTAAGATTATGAGTAGATTCATCTTCATTGGTGAATAAAGTATAAATATTACAACTCTCTTTTAGTGCTTTATTAATATCATCTTTGTAATACCATAATCCTGCATTTCCGATCCTGATTAAATCTAACTCAATCAATATCTTATTATATTTATTAATCGAATCATCAACAAATCCTAACTCCTTGTTAATTGTTTTGTACGGAGGCCAACATACCTCTGTTCTGCCACCTGATTTTTCAACTTCATCACCTTTAGGACGCTTATACATTTTACAAGTCAAGTAACAAAAATAAACAAGGAGATTCATATTGTCTGTTTTATCTATAGTTTGGTTAAGTATTTTCTCTTTATCACAATCATAAAGCATAAAGAATTGATTATCTAAATCAATATCTAATGTACATGATATTCTTTCATTAACTTTTACATCCATAAAATTAATATTAGAACTTATTAATTTTAACTCTTGCAATTTGGAAAGTATTTGTTTGAATTGATCAACAGATTCACCAGTTCTAGTGTTATATTTATAACCACAATCAATAATCATATCTTTAAGATAGAAATTTGTAATATTTCTCATATTCTTATTCATGTAAATGAAGTCTAAAATATACAATGATTTATAATTAAATTTGCCTTTATCTGATTTTGTATTTTCCAAGATACTAAACTTCCTTTTCTTAGGATCTGAGTCTTGATTCTTTTCAGAGAAATAGAATAATTCATTTGGTAACTTGCAAAATATACCTTTATTATTTAATGTTTGTTTTTCTGTCATTTGTTAAAACCTCTTTCTTTAATTTGTTTATGATAATCATTAGAAAAGAAAATAATTTATGAATCGCGTTTCGCGAGACATGAGTATATTATTCTCTCTTATTAATACTTAGTTACTCTTATTACACCTCATTTGACTACCTGTTTTGTGTAGTCAAATACAGTAAATTGTAAGTATTGAACTACATAAAAGTGGTAGTCAAATATTTTTACTGTCATTATTAATAAGTAACTAAGTTTTGACTACACTATTTATGTAGTTCAATACTTTTACTTCTTGATTAATTTATATTGTTCTATTGCTTTTGCTAGTTGAGGACTGTTTGTAAATAAGAATATATTTCTGTTTGAATTTTCCTCTGGTTTTACATTGTGTAAGACAAACCCCTTCATCATAAGGTATCCAGCCAATTTCATACTTTTGACATAGAAGGTTTTTAGTTCTGATTTGTTTGTTTGATCTGTCATAAAAATCATTCCTTTTTATTAATTTATTTGCTCAAAATAAACTTGATTAATTTTAACTTATCTTGAAGTATTTCATTATACTTCTGAAAGGTTTTTAAATCATTTACTATATTTCTTACTTTATCTTGAGTTAAAATACTATTATCGTTATTAGTATTCAAAAATCTACAACAAGAGATAAAATATCTGATGATATTAAATTTACTTATTTTCTCCGATTCTAGTTCTTGAAGAATGTAGTTAATTTCTCTGTCATAAACAATAAAGTAATTGTCTTCTGGAGGTTTAATCATTTTAACGTAAAATAGAGTGTCTTTATTTATATCACACGTTATAATATTATTAGAATATAAGTCGTATATTTCTGTGATATAATTTTTATCTATTAATTTAGTGATAACATCTTTGATTATTGGAATAATATCGTGATTTTTCTGAGCATCAAATCTCATTAGTTTTACAATCATATTTATAGAACAAAGACTTATGCCTTTATCCTCCATGTAATTACGATACATCAACGCTAAAATTGTTAATTCTGTATTTGAAATATTAATATCATCATGTATATTATAAGGTAGTTTAATGAAATCATAATTATCAATATTAAGTTTGGCAATTTTCTTGATTTTATCTTTTATTTTAAATCCACATTGCCTTTTCTTAAATTCATTATCCTTAACATTATATGTTCCGCCTCCACCACCTGATGAAAGATTGTAATAATCTCCACTATTTACTGCATCATGATTTTTTATAAATTCCACTTCTAAATCATTTAATTCTTTCCTAGAATAAGCTATTGCAATTATTTTTCTTGTAAAATTCTCTTTACCATATTTTATTAATTGCTCCTTTAATAAAACTCCACTGCCTAAATAATCTTGCCAATTGTTTTTAAATCTTCTTTGGCCTATATATTGCTTCCCATTAATCATATTGGATGTGATATAAATGAAACCATAAGGATTTGATATTTCTATATCTTCATTTGTTTCCAATGTTTTAACCTCTCTTTCGTTTGTAAATGTAATAATATAAATGGAGTCATCCAAATCAATTGGACAACCCCTATTAAACATAGTATTATTTATGTATTATTAATCTACATTTCTGATAATATAATAAATTCGTCCCTCTCCATAAGATTTAACTACTTTATTGATTGTTGCTTCTCTAATTTGTACATTATTATCATTGGCATTATACTGTCTTGCTAATTGATCTTGGAAGCTCTTAATCATATTATCTGCGTCAAAACGCTCTAAAGCATCAAATCTTAACCATAGATAAATTTTTCTATCCCAATCAATATGATCTTCATTTGCTATAGCATAATTAGGGAATGAATTTTGCCAGTTTCTATATTCATCTGAAGTTACTGTTCTTAGTTTGCCATAATCATCAATTATTGTCTTTGTCATGTAATTTGTTGAGAACGGATGTTTCTTAACCATAGTGAATTCTTCTATGTCTGGGTCAAGGAAGTCAAGTTTATACTGTTGTTCTTTTATAATTTCATCTTGTTCACTGATTAATCTTCCTTGGTTATTTATTGTTCTAGTCTTGTATGCCTTCTGTCCTCCACTAACCTTCAACCTTAATGATTCTTTATCTTCTTTAATTATCTTAATTAAATCATCACAAATTGTAATAAGTGCAATATGTTTACTGTCTCCTCGATAAATATCTATTCTATCTTTCAATCCCTGTTCTATATTCTTCATCATTTTCACTCTAAAATCCGTATCTCTAACCTTATATCTATAAAATTCCTTTACATCTTGGTACATAGTATGTATCTGTTCAATGTTTTCTGTTTTGAAAGTATATTTTAATTTAGGCAATGAATATTTAGTAAGTTTATCTACTTGAATTTCAGAAGCACCATCCTTAATATATCCACCATTTTGTCTAATAGAGGGAAGGACTTCTGTAGTAACCCATTTCCTAAATACTCTTGCATGTTTGGCTTTACTTTCTAAACAAAAATCATAAAAATCTTCTTCGTTAATATATGTATTCTCAAAATCAATCGTTTTTGTGATTATATATTTCGTGTCACTTAGTGACACTCCTTTTATATCAAGTGTTTCACAGATATTTTCAATTTTATCTTTTCTGAGATGTAATTTACCATCACTATTCTTTTTGGTATATCCTAAACAAAAACAAACATCACTCAAATTAAAGGTATCTACTCCATTGATTTTTGTAATTCTTAAATCTCCAAATTGCTCATTATTAAATACTGTTAAATTATTTTCCATCATTTATTATTCCTTCTTTCTTTAATTTTATTTCATTAATTAACTTAAATATCAAACCAATTTTATCTTTGATAATTTTTCCACAGTTCGTAAACGTCTGCCGTATCTTTTCTATCAAATTTATGCCACATCTTTTTTGTTGCGTAATGAACTCCTACGTCCTTAACCATTTTCCCTTTAGAAATATAAAACTGTACTTGAACAAGATCATACAAATAAACATATTTATCCTTTGAATCTTCCATCCTCTCACCTCCTCTCAATAAATTTGGACATAATAAAAGAGGAATCATCAAAATGACGATCCCTCAAACCCTACTCCTGCTTGATCCTTAAAATCAAAATTTCCAATAAAACTGGAATTTTATTTGGTAATAAATTAAATTTAATTACTTCTCACTCAAGGTCAATTTCATAATATAAACACCCCAAATTATAAAACCAATTATTATTGAATACATCATCATATTATTTGTCCTATCTCCAGTATTAAAAATTCTTGTTAATTTGCCATCTTTAAAACCCAATCATATCAACACTTTCAGGCCCATAATAATCTAATATCCACAGAAAACACTCTATAAGCTGTTCAAATTGATGTTATGTAAGTTTATATGGTAGAGACTTTTCTAAACGCTTAGAGAGTGTTTATATTTGTGATATTTAGGGTTTTGTATTATTTAATACTCTATCAAGTCAAGTTTTAATAAAATCTTTCTGCAACTAAAATAAATATTGATGCATAAATTTGTATATAATCTATCTAATTTGTTAATAAAATTATTAATGATTTTCATTATTATTTCTTCTCCGAATCTGAAATACTCTTTTGTACATTTTCTATTACAACATTTATAGCTTTTGTCGCATCACTCGTTGCCTTTGCTAAAACTGCATTGTTAATTTCTTTCATCATATCTTCTGATACAACTACATGTGAAACAGTAGATTTTTCACTTTCATTAGAATCACCTTCAACTCCTACTGCACCAACGCTTTCAGCCGATTCTACAACTTCATTATTAGTTAGATTCTGCCCTTCTAAGCTTAGCAATTCGGTCGATGGTGTAATTATGTTAGAAGCATCTTTAAATTCATTTAAACCCTTTTTAATCTCTAACAAACTAGCTTCAAGTAATGATCTCCACTGCGAATCTTCTAAATTTATTCCATATTTTTTTCCTAACTGCGAAGCTGAATTTAAAGCGGAATTTAGTTTTACGCTGTTGTCAATTTTTAAATCACTTGTAATTTGTTTTGTAAAAAGCACTGCATTTTTAGCGATGATGTTTGCTGTATTTAATTGTTTGGCATTGGTATGTTGGATTATTAATTTTACTAAATAAGTGATTACAATAGGGAAACCAGTTGTAATTATTGTGAGAAGAGCATTAAACAAAAAAGTTTGAATTTGTGTATTCATATTTTATCATTCTCCTTAAATTTTATTTAATAGTAATTCCGTACTTCACAGCCACGATTGAAGTTATTAGCAAACTTACAATTCCTATGATTTTCAAGGCCATACTCAAATTATTATGTAGTTTTATTTTTTTTATCTCAGTATCACTAATCAACTCTTGTTTTTTTATCTCTGTATTACCTGTTGAATTACCAATAGCAATTTGACTTATTGTATTTATCAAAAGGTTAGAAGTTTGTAAATTTTGTAATGTTGTATTTTCTACTCTTGCTAGGGTAGTATCTATGCTATTAAATCTTTCAGCATATCCGGCTCCTTTTATCTCTAATAATTGAATTTTTTCATCGTGATTATATAATTTATCCTCATGAGTTTTAAGTGTTTGTTTGTGTAAGTCTAATACGTCTTTTACTTCGTTTATTTCTTCTTCAATCCCCACTTCCAACACCTCTTCCATAATTATATTATTTTCTACCATTAAACTTGACACGCCCTTTCTTTTTATGCTATAATTACGTCAATGGATGCAATATTTAGAGTATTGCAAGCATAGCAGTCTAGGAATCGGGCAAATTCCGAAGACTGCGAATACATACTACAATTTAATATAGAAATAAATATTATTAATATTAAAATTATAAAATAAATTTATGCGAGTTCTAACCTCTTAGTAGCATAGCCGAGTTTTATGATGTCTTTTACTAATTGATCTGCTTTAGAATC
>Ga0209728_1001072_pt1 | contig 18183 bp, 6 predicted proteins | sample RifGroD1_FD_183997 | JGI IMG/M metagenome (GOLD analysis project Ga0209728, IMG submission 183997) | Groundwater microbial communities from Rifle, Colorado, USA - Groundwater D1 (SPAdes) (version 2) | ecosystem: Environmental > Aquatic > Deep subsurface > Groundwater | place: Rifle, Colorado... | reverse complement strand
ATTCTTGGAGAAATCACCCGCCTTGGGGAAGATAGTTTACTCAAATTGTGCCAGTCAGCCGCTCAGCAACGTCAACATGCCTATGTTCCCTACTCCCATTATCAAGTTGGTGTTGCCATTCTGGCAAAATCAGGCCAAGTGTATTTGGGCAACAATGTCGAAAGGGTAAGCTACAGCGAAACCGACCACGGTGAAGAAGCCGCCATCACCAACGCAGTTATTCAAGGAGAAGTCGAACAAAGTGGCCGGAAATTTTTAGTTGCTCTTGCCTGCGCCCATTCCGGTGATAGCGCTCCGTGTGGTCGCTGCCGTCAGATTATGGCCGAGCACGCGGATAATTGTCTTGTTCTAGTCGCAGATCCTAAGGGGAATGTTAAACGTGTGACTAGTCTCAAAACTTTGCTTCCCTATGCCTTTACTCCTACCCACCTAGGAATCAGCTAACTACGAGGGTTGATCCCTTGTAGTTGTGGTTAATAACCATATATTTAGCCTACAAGTTTGACTTTATAACTAAAAGATATATAGTGGAGATATGCCACAGTATCGGGTCCTTAACGAAATAACTGTCAAAAAGTCCGCTCTCCTCCATAACTATAATTATTTTAAAAAGCTTAACCCTCAAGCCCAACTCGCCCCTGTTCTTAAAAGTAACGCCTACGGTCACGGCCTAATTCCTACCGCTCAATTTATCGATCAAAATCTTTCTCAAGTTCCCTTCCTCTGTGTCGACTCTCTCTATGAAGCCTATGAATTGTATAAAGCTGGGATCAAAACCCCGATCTTTATCATGGGCTACACCGACCCTGCTAATTATCAGGTCTGGAAAAACATTCCCTTTATCTTTGGTGTCTCAGACTGTGAGACTCTCCTGGCGCTTAACAAGTATCAGCCAGGGTCCCGCGTCCATCTCAAGTTAGATACCGGGATGCACCGCCTAGGTTTCACCCTCGCCGACTTACCCCAACTGCTTTCCACTCTCAAACACTGTCCTCATCTCCGCCTAGAGGGAGTTTTTTCTCATTTGGCTTCGGCCGATGATCCTCGGCAAGTTACCGCTACCCGCCGCCAGATCGCGTTATTCAAACAAATGACTACTCTTCTCGAAGCCAAAGGTTACCATTTTTCCCTCCGCCACCTTGCCGCCACTGCTGGATCAGAAATTATTCATGATCCCTATTTTAATTTGATCCGTCTAGGGCTCGGTTTCTATGGGCTCTCTCCCTTTGGCCCTCATACCAAAGAGGGTAGGCGCGAGCGCCAAACTCTCAAACCTGCTCTAACTCTGACAACCCACGTTGCGGCCGTGAAAAACCTGGCTAAAGGTGATGCCGTGGGCTACGGTGCCGCTTACGTCGCTAAACAGCAGGAAGCAATTGCAATTCTCCCCTTGGGGTATAACGAAGGCATCTCGCGCGAACTTAGTAACCTAGGTTACTTTATTCTGCCCTCGAAGGAAATTTGCCCGATCATCGGCCGCGTCAGTATGAACATGACCGCCATCAAACTCCCACGGAGGACTAATCTCAAACCCGGCGCTTCCCTAACCCTTGCCCCCATCCAAGCCCAGGCCCAACTTCTCCACACAATCCCATATACTATCCTTACTAGCCTTCATCCCTCAATCAGGAGGACCTTTATCTGAAAACTCGTCTCGTTATTATCCAAGGTGGAACCAATACCGAACACGAAATCAGTCTGATCTCGGCCAAGGGTATCCTGGCCAATCTTAATCGCCGTAAATATCAAGTTAAAGTTTTGACGATTACCCAAGACAATCGTTGGGTCGACGAGCAGGGTAGGGGAGTCGACCCTTTTTCTCTCCCTACTTTTGCTGATCTAGTCTTCCCCATACTTCATGGCCCCTACGGCGAGGATGGCACCATCCAAGGCCTTCTCGAACTTTTACGCCTCCCCTATGTCGGCTGCGGAGTCACGGCATCTGCTGTTTGTATGGACAAAGTATTGCAAAAAAATGTCTGTCAAAGTTATTCAATTCCACTCGTTCCCTACTTCTGGTTTACCCGCAGAGAGTGGGATCATGACCAAGAACAAGTCCTCAAATCTCTTTCCCAAAAATTTCCGTCCACTAATTTTCCTCTTTTTGTGAAACCGGCTAACCAGGGTAGTAGCGTCGGGATCACCAAAGCCCACCACCAAACCGAGCTAATTTCAGGTATTGAAACTGCGCTCATCCGTGATACCAAAGTCGTAGTCGAAATAGCCGTGTCAGACGTGCGCGAGATCGAATGCGCCGTTCTCGATCCCAACGATTCTCCTCAAGCATCGGTCTTGGGAGAAATCATTCCTGACCGCGAGTTCTACGATTACTCTGCCAAATATGCAGATAGTCAAAGCCAGGCTATTATCCCTGCCCAACTTTCCAAAAAGCTTACCGAGCAAATCCAAAGTGTTGCCATCAAAGCCTTCCGCGTACTAGACTGTTACGGTCTCGCTCGCCTGGATTTTCTAGTTAACGGGGCAACTAGCGAATTCTATCTTAACGAAGTTAATACGATGCCCGGCTTTACCCCCATCAGTATGTATCCTAAACTCTGGGAGGCTACTGGTCTCGCTTACTCCGATCTACTCGACCGACTGATTGAGCTCGCCTTCGCTCGCTTCCGCGAGAAATCCGCCCTCAACCTCATCCACTAATTCACCCACATCTGCTAACATTTGACAATATCTGCCAATATCTGCTAATAATGGAGTATGTTACTAAACCAGGTTTTTACTCTTAATCCAAAAATCCAATCGCTTCTCAACACCCTAGAAGGTCAAAAGACGGCCTTCCATCTGATCCCCGTCAAGCCAGCCATAACCATTAATCTCCGTCGTCACTCGCTCCTAGGTAGCGCTCGTTTTTCTGCTCGCATTGAAGGTATTGTTCACGACTCAGACACCAACAAACTAGCTATTCAAAATTTAGAAAATACTTACACCTGGCTCTACACCCAGCCTACGACAATTCCACTTGACCTAAACTTTCTTAAAACTCTTCATGCCAAATCTCTTCACAATCTTCGCAGTGACGCCGGGCAATTCCGAACCGAGCAATCTGCCATCTTTAACTCTGCAGGGATCGCCGTTTACCTCACACCTCCTCCCCAAGATATTATCCCTCTCCTATCTTCCTGGCAATTACAAGGTTCCGTCCTTTGTAAAACTATTATCTCCCACTATCAGTTTGAGAAAATCCATCCATTCCTCGATGGTAACGGTAGGGTGGGTCGTCTTATCCTAACCCAACAACTCCGCAGAATAAACTTCGATTTCTCCGGCCTTCTTTCCCTCGAAGAGAAAATTGATCAAACTCGAGACGATTACTACTACCACCTCCAAAATGAAAGCCGTGACGTAACTGCCTTTATCGAATACTTTCTTTCCTTAATGGTGGACTCCGCCTCCCAAGTTTTAACCAAAATCTCTCAGCCTCACGATCTTTCCACTGCTTCTACTCTCCTTCCCCGCCGCCAGGAGCTACTCAATATTATAGCCGATCACTCTCCCTGCAGTTTTGACTTCCTCCATCGGCGTTTTATGGCTATCCCCGCCAGTACTCTCAGGTACGATCTCCTCAATCTCCAAAGAAAAAACCTCATCACCAAACTCGGTGTTACTCGCGGAGCTCTCTACTCTACTCGAATCCAGAGCTCCCCGTCGCTACCGGAATCGGACTCATCATGATCGTCATCAGTTCCGATGTACTCTTGGTGGTAATTGCTTGTGGTGCCATAATTGCCACCCAGTTATATACATAGTCCCGCAAAGCCAATCGATCCAAGAGAATTGTAAATCCTCCTGGGGTAACCTCGGTAATGGTTGCTTCCAGTCCCTCCGATAGCAGGGTATTATCCTCAGTTTGATCAGCCACCAACGAGATGTTTACCATCGGAGCAACTTGGTAGGGAGTGGTAAAGTTCACCCGTACTTGATCGGTATAGGTTTTAACTGTTGCGATCCCTGCCATATCCTTGTCGCCAAAACTCACCCTCCCGACCAAACTGGTATTCCCTTCAAACTGCAAAGCCTCCGGAGTATTTAACAGTTGGTTAATATCCAGTTTGCGATACAGTCCGTGGACAGCTCCGTCACTCATAAAAGTCTCCACGTAAGGAATCAGGGTATCTCCGATCGAAAGACCAGCTACTTCCTCCTTGGGGATCTGAAAGCCGGCTGTTCTAGCCGCATAGTGCCACTCTCCTCCCTCTCTAAAGTAAATTCTATGATTGGTAGTATCAATTCCTAGGAGTCCATCGGTGGCTCCTCCTGAGAAGTCAGAGTCAGAGATCGTCCCTGCCTTAGTATAGGTAGCTACTCCATTTAAGGTGCCATTGATTAGTCCCTGGACGTTAAGACCTGTTACTCCCGTATTAGAGTCTAAGACATACATGGTCTGGGTACTGCCTACTCCTACTTGAACCTTGACTTCATCTACATATACGGTCTTCCCAGCTTTCACTCTGACTCCATAGTTCTTGCTAGATGCTACGCCGGTAAAGCTACCTGTCAGCTTGTACCAGCCTGTTCCTCCCATGGGAGTGTAGGTGGTGGTGAGAGTGGTCGTGTCGTAGTAAAGGGAGAGGTCTGCGGAGGTGACGACACTCCCATCGGTGTAGGCGTAGGCAATGAGGTTATATGTTTCTGTGTCTCCTACGTTGGCGGATTGAAGGTAATCTCCATAAGTAGTTCCCCCGACCAGTTTGACCGAGGCGGTACTATTGTTGTATTTAATCGTTGTTTCTCTTGTCGCTGTTAGAGTTGTTGGTGTAATCTCTTCATACTCTCCTCCCGTCCCCCGAGGGAACAAACTAAAGTTATCAAAGCTGTTGCCACTATATGTACTAAATAGCCCGTGTTTAATGTTGGTATTTGCTGTCATGGTTAGTTCTGCGCCTACTAAAGCGTTGTTGTAGTAGACACGAAGTTTGGTCCCCTCACGGATTACCCGCAGGGTAGCACCTGCAGAATAGGTAACAGTCGTAGTTTGTTTATTGGTATAAACCCCTGCTACGGCTTCATCTACTTTTACACTGGTGCCGTCATGGTAGATAATAATAAAGTTGGCAGGGCTTGAAGTACTATCCAGATTCAAAACTAATCCTGCCTGTGTCCCGGCAGTTAAAGTAACATTAGCGTCTGCTATCACATCACTATCACTGGTTGAGACAGTGGAGAAGAGGGAGGAGAGGGTGAGGGGCTTAACTAAGAAATTATCTATAGTAATATCTTCTGTGGCACCTCTATTTATTTGTATAAGTGTTGAAGCTGCTCTACCAGTATATAATTTTGTTCCAACTCCTGTTATTCCACCAATAGCCATACCACTGACACCACCAATGTATGCGTTTAAGGTTCCTAAAGTAGAGTCTGTTAAATCAACATTAAATTGATACCATGTTCCTGTTGTGGCAGTGTTCTGATTTATACCAGTTCCTTTAGTATTGTCGCTAACCAATCGTGCTTTTCCAGAAACCTCAGTCACATAGTTATTTGCATCTTCTGTATCAACAAGTGTCCAACCTGTGGGATTGTCGCCAGACCATGAAGCAAAATCGCCGTTTGTAACTACACTATCTCCAACTGTTGGTGTAATCACATTGGTATTTCCTGATATTGCCCCACCTGTCCACTCTAGGGCAGGGGTAGTTTGCTCGTCTGGCCCAGTTGTCTCACTTGAGCCAATCGCCCCGTCCGCTCTGGTAAAAGTATCGTAGGCAAGAGGAGTAGGAAGCCATGTAGCGGTGGGGATGCGGATGTTGTCGGCGGTAAAGACCGAGGCGCCATAAGCCTGACCTACAAATGGGTACATGGGAGTTGTAGTTGTTACTTTTGTTGTATAAAGAAGTGTCCAATTTGTATATGCCCCGCCTTTTATAAACATATAGTGTCCAGTACCACGCAACACATCAGCAAGTAAATAATCCGTCCCAGTAGAAAATGAGTTTGCAACGGCAATTCCAGTATCATAAATAGAGCCATTAAAATTAAATCCTTCTGTTCCAATCCCAGAACCAGATGCAATTGTCCACCCAAATCTTACAATACCACTTGCACTATTTACTTTTATAATGGCTGTTTTCCCAGCAGTTCTGGCTTGGGAAGCATACCATAGTCCAGGGTCAGGAACACCAGTACCAACCCCCCCCGTTGCAAAACTCAACTGACTACCAGTAATACTCAATTTTGAATTAGTATCCACCACCGTCCTTGTTCCCCCAGTCGGTTCAGCAGATGTGCCATTGACTGCTCCGGCAGCACGGTCGGTAGTAAATTCATCATTCAGGGTGTAGCTAGGTTCCTCACTCCAACTAGTTAGGTCAGCGTCAAAGGTGCCGTTGGTGAGTTTGTTGGTGGGGTCAGTAGAGGTTGCATCCCAGGTCGTGGAGTTAGTGCCATAGGAAAGGCCGAGGACTTTAGTGCCAGAGTTAGTTAGCCTTAGTCCATCAACTCCACTGGTAGCTCCGATATCTAGTAGGGAGGTAGGAGCGGTGGTATTGATCCCGATATAGCCGGAGGAGGTGTCCGCTACTAGATCATTGGTATTGACGATAAAGTCACCGGTAGTAGCGAGTGTGACGTTCAGGTTCTGTCCAGCGGTGGGGGAGAGAGTGAGGGCTCCTCCCGTGCCCACTCCTTGCATAGTGAGGGCTCCGGTTATCCCAACGGTACTGGTCCAGTAGTTAGAGGTGTCATAGCCTAGTCGCTCTTGTTCAGTCAGGGCGATGACATGGAGCTTGGCTGATGGGGTAGTAGTTCCTATTCCCACTCTCCCTTCCGAAGTATCCACCACTAAATCATTGGTATTAACTTTAAAATCTCCGGTTGTAGCTAGAGATAGATTCAGTCCTGATCCCGAAGCGGGGGTAATGGTCAAGGCTCCGGTTGAGGTTAGAGAGTTGCCGGATAGATTAAGTGACCCAGCGATATCGTTACTGGTTCCGTTAATATCTAGGTTACCTGTAAGAGAGAGTCCTCCACTCGGTGTTAGACTCCCTAGTACTGCTCCGGTTGAATCTTGCCACTCTTGGAGGTCCTCGGTTTGACCAGAGAAACCTTTGACAATTAAGGCTTGGAGACTAGCTAGGCCAGAATTGAGGGTAGTAGTTGATTCCACACTCATGCCCCCTAGTCCGGTGGTTGAGTTAGTGATCCCCAGGATGGTTCCGGCTCCGCTGGTATTAAAGAGAGCTAGGTTATCGACATACACAGTTTTGCCTCCCTTGACCTTCACTCCATAGTTCTTGGCACTGGCTACTCCGGTTAAGGTACCTGATAGTTTGTACCACCCGTCCCCGACCGAGGTATAGGTGGTAGAGAGGACGGCGGTGTCGTAGTAGAGCTCGAGGTCAGCGGAGGTAACTGCCGCTCCAGTGGTGTAGGCGTAGGCGGTGAGGTTATATGTTGAGGTATCGGGGAGGGTAACGGATTGAAGGTAGGTAGCATCTACTCCACCTGCTACCAGTTGAACTGATGCTTCTCCGGAGTACATAATACTGGTATTTCTAGTTGGAGTTATCTCTTCAAATGGTGCACTGGAATATTCTCCTCCTGTCCCCCTGGCAAACAAACTAAAGTTATCGAATGAGTTACCACTGTAGGTAGAGAATAGCCCATGTTTGGTGTTACTGATGATTGAGGCGTCAGTCACTGTTTGTTCTGTTCCTACCAAAGCGTTGTTGTAGTAGACACGAACCTTAAGAGTATTAGCATCACTGTGATAGGTAACAACTTGCAGTGGTGCGCTATGTACATAAGTGGTCGTAGCACTAATTAAATTTGTCCATGTAGTAGCCGTTGTAAATTTATATAACTTAACATAAGTGCCATCGGTATAAGCCACCAATCCTGCAGTCGGGGTGGTTGCATCATTTAAATTGGTTACAATTCCGGCCGGTGATATCGAATGTACGTCTGCCGCCGATAAAACATTTACGGTTGCTACCACATCAGTATCGCTCGTCGAAACCGTTGAAAAAAGTGACGAAAGAGTCATCGGTTTGACAGATATTTCATCAAATAAATTTGTTGCCCCTAGTGTCGGATAATTCCACAATTTTTGGTATAGAGACGTTCCGCCACTTAAAAACATAGCTGTTTTCTCCGTCCAAGTTGAATTCTCAATTGCCTTCCCCCAATATTGTCTACCCCCATCTGTATAACCTCCCTCTATATACGCATTTATGGTACCCTTTTTATAGTAAAGGGACGATTTATACCATACTCCGGTACTCATAGAAGATTGTTGTGATACGGTTCCGTAATCCGTAGTGGTATTAGTTATTTGCAAAGCATTACCCGATTGTCCACCGGCCACACTTTCAAGAGTCGCTTTCACCGGGGTCCAGCCAGAGGCATCACTTTCAAATGTTCCATTGGTAATTACTTCATCTCCCAATACCGGTGTGATGACATTTTTGTTAGAAGCAATTGCTCCCCCTGTCCACGCCAAACTCGGTGTAGTTTGCGAATCCGGTCCAGTTGTCTCACTACTGCCGATTGTCCCATCTGCTCGGGTAAAGGTATCGTAAGCTAAGGGAGTCGGTAACCACAAATCAGAGATTACTTTTATCTCATCGGCCGTGAACACAGATGTAGTCGAGCCGGCACTAATCGATGGCGTTTCTCCCGGCACCGAGAATCTAAAGGGCATGTAATTGGTATATGTGCCCTGAACTAAACCTTTTCCGTAATCTCCATAGTCTGCAATCCGCCATTTATACTCTTCTCCAGGTGTCAGATTAAGTGTTTGTGTCGGTGATATCGAACAAACCAATCCACTACAAGCTTGGGCGACTGTGTACCACAGTACGTGTACAGCCGTTCCATCATTCTTATATGCTTCAAAACGGTAATATGTCGCCCCGGTAACTCCCGTCCAACTAAAAGTATTATTCCAAGAAGCTTGGTTATTAATCGGAGAGTTTAAAACCACGTATGATCCTGACCACCACGGAGTAGTCCAAAGTAAAGTCCAATTTGTGTATGATCCACCTTTTATGTACCAATAAAATCCGTTTGTCTGCATTACTCCGGCAACGTAATACGTTCCTGCTGTGTAGGTGCCAACAGCAGTCGCCGCAATATTATTTGAAGCAATCTGCAAGACACCGGACGCTGCAAAAACCAATCTATCGGTAATTGCACCACCGGCAACCGTATCCCAACCTACGTTGATTACTCCATTGGTATCTGATGCTATCACTTTCGCGACCAATATCTTACCCGCCCCCGTCGTAATTGACGGATATCTGACTCCATCATTGGCTACCCCCCCAGTCGAAAAATTTAATATTCCCGATCCCACACTGATTTTTGAATTTGTATCCACTGCTGTTCTGGTATTCACTCCATCGGTCGCCAGTGTGTTATTGACGGAACCCGCCGAAACAGTATCGGAAAACTCATCTTCAAGACCATAAGTCAGTCCTACCCACCCAGTCAAATCCGTCTCAAACGTTCCGTTACTTAGTTTGTTCACGGATGAGAGGGCAGGGGAGTCAAGGTTAACTCCGGTTGAGTTCCACTTGATCGCCAACTTCGTGACATCACTGGTATCCGTTAGTTTCAGCCCCTCCACCCCAGTTGCCACCGATGAGGCGGTATCTCCCAGGACGGTGAGGGTATTAGCTGGGGTAGTCGTGCCGATCCCTACGTTCCCTCCAGCCATCAACAGTAAATTTTCACTCCCCGTGGTCGTAATCTGATTCGTTGCCCCTCCATCAATCGTGATTGTTCCTCCCGTCACCGTCCCCGTGGTGGTAATCCCATCGGCTCCCGTATCAATCGCACCGAAGCCGCTGGTTATACTGCCCGAATTTAAAGCTCCCACGGTGGTCAATGAGGAAGTAACGATATTCACCCCCAAAGTACTCCCGCTCAAAGCGGAGGTTCCTCCTATCAACAAAGCTCCCGTCAAATTAGCGTTCCCACTCTCATCAATGTAAGCCACATTCGTCGCATTATGCCCATATATCGTCAAAGGGTAGGCCGTGACCGGTACCGAAGCCACTCCCGAATATCCCAAAATAATGTCTCCATCCTCATCCACCACTGCTTTCTCATAACCATTGATCGCCAGTCCCAACAGTTGTCCGTTGGCTACCGCCGTCGTCGGATTAATAATCACCGAAGCCTGGGCAAAGGTGGAGGCGGTTGGAGCATAACTAAAAGTAGTTTGACCCGAAAATGTCAGAGAGTCATTGGAATAAATGTTCGCTACCATTAGATTATCAAACCGCAAAGCCGCTGATCCCAAATCACTCCCCAAGTCTGTATCCGGTAGCAAATTTGTTCCATCTGCTATTCGGCCGGTAAAGGTAACCGTATCGGTCACTGCATTGCCCAAAGTTATATTCCCATTCAAGGCTAGGGTTCCATCTAAGGTGGTAGTTCCGGTTACTCCCAGGGTAGAGTCTAGGGTGAGGGCTCCCGTATAGTGGCCGGTACCTGCAACATCTAGTTTGTAGGTGGGGGTGAGGGTACCGACTCCCAGGTTATCGGTAGTAGTTGTTAAGTAGACACTAGTCCCTGAGTCAGTAAAGCCGGAGAGGGTGTAATCAACTGCCGCACTAGTAATGGTGATCTTGTCACTGTCGGGGTCAGTTGTGAGGGTAATCCCTCCACTCCCAGCCAGGGTTAAGGTATCGGCATTGGTATCGGTACTTAAGCTGGTCTGGCCTGAAACCGCAATCGTTTTAAAGATATTCTGTCCGCTCCCCGTATCGGAGTTAGTGAGAGTAAGGCCGGAGAGGGTCATCCCACTCCCCGCGGTTAAGGTTAAAGCTCCGGTTTGTCCTTGGAGGGAGAGTACTCCCGTATTAGTGAGGGTAGGGGACTGACCCTCGGAGACTCTGATCCCACTTCCCCCGGTTAACGAATAGATTACGTTGGGAGCTGTGAGGGGTTGGGTAAAGCGGGCCGGGACATTGACGGTAAAGTAGAGCTGTTCCTGGGTGGTTCCAAGCACACTCTGCTCGATTTGTTCCTGTGGCTCAGCTGGAGCCGGCTGTTTCTTCCCCACTAGCCAGATCCCCCCAATTCCCAGGAGTCCCAATCCGATTATGACCAAACCTCGTTTCATATTCATATTATTCAATTCCTCCCGTAGGAACTGAGATCGCAAACCAATAGTAAGAATAATCGCGGGGAGCCAGTGAATCTAACTGTAAAGTGAACCCGGCGGAAGAAGCATTGGTCAAAGATACTCTTCTCCCCTCCGCTAGGAATGCCGAATCACTCGCTGTCGGCGTTGTGAGTGTATAGGTAATAATCGGCGTACTTGCAAACGGTGTCTGGAAGGCTACATCCACTTTATCGGTATACATACTAATCGTCGCCACTCCCGCCATATCGGAATCAGCGAAGGTCACTCGGTTGTTAAAGGTCACATCGTTGGTGAGGGTGATGGCGGAACTCGTACTGAGTAATTGGTTAATATCCAGTTTGCGGTAGAGTCCGTGAACAGCTCCGTCACTCATAAAAGTCTCGACGTAAGGAATCAGGGTATCTCCGATCGAAAGACCAGCTACTTCCTCCTTAGGGATCTGGAAGCCGGCAGTCCGTGCCGCGTAGTGCCACTCTCCCCCTTCTCTAAAGTAGATTCTATGGTTGGTAGTATCGATTCCTAGGAGCCCATCGGTGGCTCCACCTGAGAAGTCAGTGTCTGAGATCGTCCCTGCCTTAGCATAGGTAGCTACTCCATTTAAGGTTCCGTTGATTAGTCCCTGGACGTTAAGACCTGTTACTCCCGTATTAGAGTCTAAGACATACATGGTCTGGGTACTGCCTACTCCCACTTGGAGTTTCACTTCATCTACATATACAGTCTTTCCAGCTTTCACCCTGACTCCGTAGTTCTTGGCACTAGCTTCTCCGGTAAAAGATCCTGTGAGTTTGTACCATCCTGTTCCTCCCATGGGAGTGTAGGTGGTGGTCAAGACATCTGTATCGTAGTAAAGCTCAAGGTCTGCCGTAGTTACCGCACTCCCATCCGTATAGGCATAGGCGATGAGGTTGTAGGTTTCCGTATCTCCCACGTTGGCGGATTGCAAAAAGGAAGTATCATTAACAGCTATTATCTTTGCCGAAGAGGACCCCCCATATTTAGTATCTGTATCACTACTACTGGTAGAGCTTGTCCCGATAGCATTCATCGCATTTGTAACACCCAACATTTGACCTGACGATAATGCCGTATCATATATTGCAAAAGCCTGAATATATCCCGTCCATCCCAAATCAAACACATTCGCTTTATTTCGACCACCAACATAAATTTCATATTGAGGTATAGTCGTTCCAGCACCAATAGTTCCATCAGAAACACCATCCAAATAAGCAGTTTTTTCTGAAATTCCCATCACACCCGCTGCAACGGTACCTGCAACAGATCTATTCCCCGTTCCTCCATTAACATATACTCTATTTGTTCCTGACAACGCAGGTAGTATATGGATATATTGAGAATTATTATCTGTTGCACCAAATATAGCCAAGGTGTCAAGTTCCAATCCATTAGAAAATTTTATTAAATAAGACCACGTTGATGCACTGGGAATCAGTCCTGTTTTTAAAAACTGTGTTCCCGAAAATATCCATCCATTTGTCGTGTCCCAAGTCGGAGGTACAGTGGCAGTTAAGTCATATACTCCAGGGTTAGCAAGATTTGAATAACTAGCAGCCAAGCTCGCTGATGCTTTTGGCTGATATACAGCAATCGCATTCGCTGCCGAAATATCACTCACCAACCACCAATTCCCCTCAGAAGTATTCCATCCAGTTAGATCGGTATCAAAGGTTCCGTTAGTTAGTTTGTTAGTTGGGTCGGTGGAAGTAGCATCCCAGGTCGTGGAGTTAGTAGAGTAGGAAAGGCCTAGTACCTTGGTTCCGGAGTTAGTGAGACGGAGTCCATCAACTTTGCTGGTTGCCCCGATATCTAGTAGGGAGGTGGGAGCGGTAGTATTGATCCCGATATACCCACTGGAGGTGTCAGCTACTAGATCATTGGTATTGACGATAAAGTCACCGGTAGTAGCGAGAGATACGTTGAGGTTCTGTCCAGCGGTGGGGGAAAGGGTCAAGGCTCCTCCACTTCCCACTCCCTGCATGGTTAAGGCTCCGGTTACTCCCACAGTACTTGTCCAGTAGTTGCTAGTGTCATAACCTAGTCTCTCTTGCTCGGTGAGGGCAATCACGTGGAGTTTGGCTGAGGGGGAAGTAGTCCCGACTCCTACTCTCCCTTCCGAGGTATCCACAACTAGATCATTGGTATTAACTTTAAAGTCTCCGGTAGTCCCCAGGGAGATATTTAGGTTATTCCCGGCAGTGGGAGTAATGGTTAAGGCTCCCGTGGAGGTTAGAGAGTTGCCGGATAGGTTAAGTGCTCCAGCTATATCGTTACTCGTCCCGTTAATATCTAGGTTACCTGTAAGAGAGAGTCCTCCACTGGCTGTCAAGCTCCCCAATACGGCACCGGTCGAGTCCTGCCACTCCTGCAAGTCTTCGGTCTGGCCAGAGAATCCTTTGACGATTAAGGCCTGTAGTCCTGCCGCCCCACTATTAAATGTCGTAGTAGATTCGACCGCTAGTCCTCCCAAACCGGTAGTGGAGTTGGCGATACCCAAAGCAATCCCCGCACTCCCGCTCGCGAATAATCCAAAGTTATCGACATACACTGTCTTCCCGGCATGTACTTTTACTCCGTACAATTTAGAGGAAGCCACACCTGTCAAAGTTCCTGTTAATTTATACCAGCCTCCTCCCACCGCACTAAAGGTCGTAGTCAGTTCGCCGGTATCGTAGTAAAGATCCAAATCAGCCGTGGTTACTTCACTCCCGTCAGTATAAGCATAGGCGGTGAAGTTGTAGGTGGAGGTGTCCGGAAGAGTTATAGATTGGAGATAAGAGTTGTCATTAGCGCCAGCCACTAACTTCATCGAAGCAGAACCTGCATAATAAATTCCTGTATCTCTCGTGGCGGTCAAACCTTCAGCCGGGATCACACTGTCATACTCTCCCCCCGTTCCACGGGCAAACAAGGTGAAGTTATCAAGGGAGTTTCCGGAGTAGGTAGAGAACAAGCCATGAAGTGTGTTGTCAATAATCCCTGCATCTGTTACCGTCTGTTCACTTCCAACCAAAGCATTGTTGTAATAGACTCTCACTTTAAGGGTAGAAGCGTCGGAATGGTATGTAATTACTCTTAGGGTAGCTCCGGCGGAGTAAGTTGTTGAGGTATCGATCAAATTAGTCCATGTCGTGGCCGATGTAAATTTGTCCAGTCTGACTCTACTTCTTCGATAATCATAATAGGCGACAAGTCCTGCGGTAGGAGATGAAGAAGAATTTAGATTTGTTACAAGTCCAGCCTGGGTACCCGTATTTGCATCCATAGTTACATCAACTGAAGAAATAACATCTTTATCAGATGTAGATACAGTTGAAAAAAGTTCAGACAATGTCATGGGTTTGAGTGTCACATCATCAAGAAACAAAGAAGAAGAGGTTGAAGTGCTTCTCCCAAAATAGAGTCTGACAGATGTTGTTGTGGCTCTATATGTAGAGATTTTTTCGGCGTATGAGGTAGTTAATGTCCAACTCTTCATTGTGTCCGGATCAAAAACAGCAGTTTTTCCATTAACACTAGATTTCATCCATCCTGATATTGTGTACCAAACACCAGTTGTAGCAGTAGAATTTTGGTCAAGTAAGACAGAATTATTGGATGAATCTACATCCAATCTTGCGGCACTACTCCCGCCGTGGAGATCAGACGTTTCCTGATTTACCGTACTACTTCCGGAAATACTTTCTGACCAAGAAGTAGCGTTTGTGGAAGTTGTCCAATTCTCCAACGCCCCATCTGTCGCCACGTCACTTCCCAACGTCGGTGTAATCACATTTGTATTTGAAGAAATCGCCCCCCCTGTCCACTCTAGGGCAGGGGTAGTCTGTGAATCTGGCCCCGTTGTCTCACTACTCCCTATCGCCCCGTCCGCTCGGGTAAAAGTATCATAGGCAAGGGGAGTCGGCAGCCAGTTAGAAAAGGGAATACGGATATATGAAGAAGTTACTGAATCTCTACTTTGAACAGATGGATACAACGTTGCTGTACTGTCTGAAGTATCTGATCCCAGAAAAGTCCAATTAGCAAACGCTCCTCCTTTTATAAAGTAATAGGCACCAGATGTTCGAAGAACCGTTGCTAGGTTGACTGAAGTTGTTGGGGATGGCCAATCGATAAATTTGATAAGACCTATGCTATAAACCCCAGTTCCCGTAAATGTTATTCCACTTGAAGAGATAGCTCCTGTTTGAGCAGTATCAAAACCAAATTGCGAACCATAAGTTGACCCTGCATTAGTCACCTCTAGTGTTAACACACGTCCTGCCGTCCGAGCAATTGATGGATACCACAATGCTGGATCTCCTGGACCACCACCTGAAGAAAATTGACTCGACCCGGATCCAACAGAAAGTCTTGATGTTGTATCCGCCACCGTCCTTGTCCCTCCGGTAGGTTCAGCGGAGGTACCGCTCACTGCTCCCGCTACTCGGTCAGTCGTAAATTCATCATTCAAGGTATATCCACTCCAACCCGTCAAATCCTTCTCAAAGGTACTATTGGTTAGCAAATTAATTTGACTATCAAATGTCGTCCCAGCACTACTCCATTTTAGTGCCATCTTTGTTACATCACTCGTATCCGTCAGTTTCAGTCCCTCTACGTTGGTAGCCACAGAGGCGGCAATATCTCCCAGTACTGTCAGGGTATTAGCTGGGGTAGTTGTGCCGATCCCGACGTTCCCCCCAGGCATTAGGGAGAGGTTCTCGGATCCAGTGGTTGTGATCTGGTTGTAAGTATCTCCGTCTAGGGTCAGGGTGCCGGCCGTGATGGTGCCGGTCGTGGTAATTGTGTCAGCTCCGGTATTGATACTGCCAAAGCCACTGGTGATACTGCCGGAGTTAAGGGCGCCTGTTTGGGTGAGGGATGAGGAGGTGACTCCGGATCCTAAGGTAGTTGCACTTAAGACAGTCGTCCCATTGATGGAGAGGACTCCATCGAGGTCGAGGTTGCCACTGGTATCGATATAAGCAACTAAGGTTCCCGAGTGGCCGTAGATAGTTAGGGGAGTATCAGTTACTGGTGCACTGGTAGCATCGGAGTATCCGAGGATAATGTCTCCGTCTTCATCAATCAAGGCTTTCTGGTATCCCGCAATCCCAAAGGCTAGTAGTTGTCCGTTCGCTGCACTGGTTGTGGGGTTAATGAGGACTGAGGTTTCATCAATGGTGGTGTCTAGCGGGGCATACGAGAAGGTGGTTTGCCCCGAGAAGGCTTGGGAGGAGTTGGAGTTAATGTTCGCAACCCAGAGATTGTTAAACCTAAGGCCCGAGGATCCCAAATCACTCCCAAGATCGGTATCAGGAAGGAGACTGGTGCCGTTAGCGAGACGGGCCGTAAAGGTCAGGGTGTCAGAAGTGGCATTGCCAAAGGTGACGTTGCCGTTAGCCAGGAGGGATCCGTCTAGAGTAGTAGTTCCGGTTACTCCTAGGGTGGAATCAAGAGTTAAAGCATCGCTGTAGTGGCCGGTACCTGCCACATCCAGTTTGTAGGTAGGAGTCAGGGTCCCGACTCCCAGGTTATCGGTAGTAGTGGTTAAGTAGACACTAGTCCCTGAGTCAGTAAAGCCGGAGAGGGTGTAATCAACCGCCGCACTGGTAATCGTGATCTTGTCACTGTCGGGATCGGTAGTTAAGGTAATCCCGCCGCTCCCAGCGAGAGTTAGAGTGTCAGCATTGGTATCGGTACTTAAGCTGGTCTGGCCTGAAACCGCGATCGTTTTAAAGATATTCTGTCCGCTTCCCGTATCGGAGTTAGTGAGGGTAAGCCCGGAGAGGGTCATCCCGCTCCCCGCGGTTAAGGTTAAAGCTCCGGTTTGTCCTTGGAGCGATAGTACTCCCGTATTAGTGAGGGTAGGGGACTGACCCTCGGAAACCCTAATCCCACTACCTGCCGTTAGTGAGTACAGGACATTGGGAGCTGTGAGGGGTTGGGTAAAGCGGGCAGGGACATTGACGGTAAAGTAGAGCTGTTCCTGGGTAGTTCCAAGGACACTCTGCTCAATTTGTTCCTGTGGCTCAGCTGGAGCCGGCTGTTTCTTCCCCACTAGCCAGATTCCCCCTAGTGCGAAGAGTCCCAATCCGATCATTATTTGACTTCTCTTCATACCAACAACTCCACGCCTAGCGCGGATCCTAATAAGTACCATTAAGCACTATAAAAAGAGAGTTGGCAAGGGGTACAAAAGACTATTCTTGGACTGGTTCTTCGGTCGGTTCTGGCGTCGCTTTAACCGTAGGTTTAGGTGAAGCTTCTTCTGACGGTTCGGGCGAGGCACTGGCCTCTGGAGGTTGAGCAATTTGGATCGGCGCGACATCCACAATTTTGTTACTGCTCTCGCGGTAAAGGATAGCCTTCATCGCTTTACTATAAATCACGACTTTATCCCCATTTTCCGCTTTGGCAAAAAAGGGCTGGTCTTTCAGTTTTTCTTTGTCTAAGACTGTCGCTACATTTGGCTGTTCATCAGTCGGCAATTCCATCAATTTACCAATCGCCGCTACCAATCTGGTCACCTCTTCCTGGGCCGTAATTTCTGGATTATTTAGCCGTTCTTGGGCTGATTGGTACTTTTGATAAAAGAAAAAGGTTCCCCCAATTCCACCCAGAATTAATAATCCAATTACCAGATAAAAAATTAATTTACTTCTCATGGCCCCTCAGTATACAGAGCAGGAACGGAAAGATCAACTGGATCAGAAGCGATCGGAATAGCCACCCAGTTATACCAAAACTCTCGCGAAGCGGGAGAGGGGAGAACGATCCTAAATCCACTCTCTGTCACATTAGTCAGCGTACTTCTTCTGCCTTCCGCCATCGTCGCGCTCTCGCTTGCGCTCAAAGTGATTAGACTGTAGGTCACGATGGGGGGATTGGCAAATGGCTTTCCAAAAATAACCTCTACCTGCTCACTCCCCGCTCCAATCCTGGCCACCCCCGCCATATCCGAGTCAGCAAAGGTCACTCGGTTGTTAAAGGTCACATCGTTGGTGAGGGTGATGGCGGAACTCGTACTGAGTAATTGGTTAATATCCAGTTTGCGGTAGAGTCCGTGA
>Ga0209728_1001071_pt1 | contig 18185 bp, 21 predicted proteins | sample RifGroD1_FD_183997 | JGI IMG/M metagenome (GOLD analysis project Ga0209728, IMG submission 183997) | Groundwater microbial communities from Rifle, Colorado, USA - Groundwater D1 (SPAdes) (version 2) | ecosystem: Environmental > Aquatic > Deep subsurface > Groundwater | place: Rifle, Colorado... | reverse complement strand
AATAATCTTAATTCTTTAATTTGAGATTGCGTTAAATTCCTCTCTTTAGATAACTTCTCTAACATATTAATCTTTTGAGTTATTGATCTTTTCTCATCTGCTAAAACTTCTTTATCTTTGCTTAAAAATGACCATCCCATTACTCTTTTCTGATTCTTAAATAAAATTATCGCATGTTTTAACTCTTCTTCCCATCCTACTTTAAATAAAATATATGTAAAATTTGCTTTCCTTCTAATAGGTTTATCATTACCATTTTTCATAATCATATCGCCAGCATAATCAAATCTTATCAAATCTAAATTTACTAATTCATCTATGTATTTTCTTAAAGTTTTCTCTGATTCTATAAATATATCTTCCATAATTAATTTATAACTAGGATAAGAAACTTCTGGTTTTCTTTCTGAAACTAAAGTATTATTGGCATTTTTCTTAATTCTACTTTTAATATTACAAAATAAATTTAACATATTATATTTATCTAAATCACCAGAATACTCACACATAATTTTATTATATTCCGAATCTAATAACATGAAATAATTTATTTTTATTTGTTTATCAATATTATTTTTATCTTTAGATTTACCATAATCATAAATATTTAATTTACATGTGATATGTTTTGAAGAAGATAATTTAGTTAAATCAATACCTTCATCAAGAATAATAATTAATGAATCTTTATGCGTTTTAATAAGAAAATCTTTAAAATAATTTCTTTCTCTTGCTATATTATCTTTGATATTTAATTTATACAAAATCATATCAATAGAAAAACATATATTACCTCTAATATTTTGTAATTCTACTAATTCTTTAAAATAAGCAATTGCTCTTTTACCATATAATTGAACAAAACTATCTTTAATTAAATCATTATTTTCTATAGTTTGAACAGAATTATTAGGTAACATATTATAATTATCTGACATAGACTTCCTCCTTTTTATATAATATATAAATAATATAAGTAATTTTTAATATTTCATTTTAATGAAATATACAATACTTATTATACTTTTATTATATTATTATTGTTTTCTTATTATATATTAGTTTACTATTATTACACTTATTTTGAGTATATGATTATTTGCAGAAGATAAATATAAAATTGCTTTTAAAGATAAAATATATTACTTAAAGTTAATTTACACTTGTCACTAAAAGTAACTAATCGTTACTTTAGCAAATACACTCCCTATTTATAAGGATTTGTAGAATGTAGATATAAGGGAGTGTATATATTTATTTCTAATTAATTAGTTAAAAATAATTTAAAACTATCACCTCTTTATCATTAATTTATCATTATTATAACTCATCACAATACATATGTCAACATATTTATTTTTATATTCTGTAGAAATATATTATTTTATTTAGTGTAGAGTGAGATATAATTTACACTCTACACTTTATTATATTAGTATACTAACTAATCAATATTTCTAATGTAACAATAAATTCTACCATCTTTATAATTATCTACATCCATATTTTTCTCTACGATAATTTTGTCAATTATATTGTCATTTTCGCAGTATTCACGAGTTATAATTTGATCGATTGTTGCTTTTAATAGATTCTGTTTGTCAAATTTTTCCATACAATCAAACTTTAAAAACACGATAATTGGTTTATTCCAATCTACATTTAATTCTTCTTTATTTTTAAGTTGTTGTGAAGGAAAATTTCTAATCCAATTCTTATATGTATTTGTTTTTACAGTAATATTTTTACCTGTATAATTATCTAAAACTGTCTCGTAAAGATAATTTTCAGAAATTCCATGCGTAGTTAAAACCATATAATTAGATAGAGAAGGATTTAAATTAGCAATTTTACTCTCTAAATTATTTAACATTTCAGTCTTTTCTTCAAGTAATTTGCCTTGCACATTTATTGTCCTAGTCTTATATGCTTTTTGACCACCACTAATTCTTAATCTTAATTCTTCTTTATCTTCCTTGATAGTTTTTATTAAGTCATCACATATAGTTATAAATGCTACTTGTTTATTTTCTTTATAACCTTCTATCCTATCATTCAAACCTTTCTCAATATTCTTCATCATTTTTAATCTAAAATCAGTATCCCTATAGTTATTTTTATAAAAATCTTTAACATCTTCATATATATTATGTATTTGTTCAATATTTTCTGTTTTAAAAGTATTCTTTAATTTAGGCAAAGAATACTTAGTTAATTTATCAACTTGTTCTTCTGAAGCATTTTTAGCAATATACCCTCCATTTTTATTAATAGAAGGAAGGACTTCAGAAGTTACCCATTTACGAAATGCTTTACATTTATCTGTGCGTGCTTCTAACATAAAATCATATAGCATTTCTTCAGTTAAATAAATTAGTCCATTGCGGACTAACCCTTGTATATCAGCATTTTCTAGAGTTTTATCAACTCTGTCCTTCCTACATTGAGTATATGTTTTACCTTTAATTGTATTAGTTTTTACATGTCCTAATGCCATACCTGTAGAATAAATTTCAAACAATAAATTACCATTTTCATTCGTAATAATTCCTACTTCCATTCCCTCAAATTTGTTTAATACTACTAATTCATTTTGCTTTTCCATTTTCATAATAATCGACTCCTTTACATTTTATATTTTATTAATGATTTCCAAATATTAAATAGTAGTTGCGTTACTATCTAATAAACAAAAAATCATTTAGAGAAAAGTTAGAAGAAAAATAAACATCTAACTTCTCTCTCGCAACTTCTCATTAATAAGAAATATAAAGGAGATGTTAGAATAGTTTCTTAAACTACTCTCTAAATGATTTTTAGAGGGGGAAATATAGAATATTAAATTGTGCTATATTTCAATAAAAAAGACACTTCAATTAAGAAATGTCTTTTATCTATTGAAATATTATATTTAACTTCTATTACTATTCAGTAATTTCAATTTTACTAACTAATTCGTTTACTTCATCAACATCTGTTACTTCATCCTTATTTTCAATTGCAATTACATCAATCACACTATTATCAACAATCTCAAATTCACTGTCCACTAATCCAACCCCACCAAAAACTTCCTTCAAATATTCAATACTTTTCCCATCCTTTAAAAATTCATCTATTCTATCATTAAATTTCAGCATGTAATCATTAATTTTTTCTAATTCACTTTCTGGAAATTCGCTAACAATCTTGTCGAATACCTCTAAATTAATTAATGAATTCAACACACGAATCTGATATTCAAAATCATCTGTTTTAGCAATTTCAATATCTGTGAATTGTTTTATTGCAAGTAGCATTAGATATGAAATTTTAACTGATTCATTTAATTCTTTAAGTTTTTCATAATTACTAATAGATTCCATTATTAATTCATTTAGTTTAGTTGGTCTAAATTTCTGATCTACTAATACATCATAATCTTTGTTGTTAATAGTAATAGTTACTTTTTTCTGGATAAAGAGTTTTGATTGTTCCTGTAAGAGAATGGATGATGTTAATTGTTTATTTGATTTTGCCATAATAGGGATACCTCCATTTATTTTTATTTTTATTTGTTTTTATTGTTATATTTTTGTTTTATTTAACTTTCTTAACTTTAAATTCACTACATATAAAATTCTGAATCTCTTCTTGAATTCTACTCTCTTTAGCTTTTTTAAAAATACTACAATTTCTACTATATCTCATACAATTCTTACAATTAGATTCAAAATTATTTAAACATTCTTCATTGTTATGGAAGAAATTAAATTTAACTAATTTTCTTTTTATTTTGATTTGAAAATTCCCAATTAGGTACTATATATTTAAATTCTTTTTCTATTTCATAGTATTTTTTACGTTCTATTATCATTAATTTATTATTTTCTTCTGAATAAAACTTTTCAAAATATTTGAATCTTAATTTGCTTTTTTCATCCAACCATCCTTTTACTTCAATCCAAATATCTAATTCTGGTAAATAAAAATCTGGCATATAACTTAATACACCAGAATCAATTTCTTCAAAATTAAATCTTTTAAATTCATATTCCCATTTTATATGTAAGAAGTTTAAATATCTAGCAATATTTGCTTCCCAACTACTTCTAAAATATTTATTTAAATCTTCTCTATAACCACCTCTACAACGTGAATATGAATTTTCTGTAGTAGTATAAATATTATTTTGTCTTTTTGTTAATATACCTTTACTTATATAATCTTTCTTTTCTTCTTCAGACATATTTTCAAATCTTATTCTTTGTTTTATTGACATTTGACGTTTACTTTTTAAACTATGATGTTTACCAGAAAATCTAGAAGGACTATATTTTTCATTAAAAGTAGACATTTTAATTCCTCTATTTTTTCTATCTTCTTTTGAATAGTTTCCATAATAAGTCAATCCCATTTCTCCTGCTATAGCACAAATGTAAGTTTTTGATCTTCCTAATATTTTAGATAATTTATCTAATTCAATACCACCTTCATCTGATTCAAGATGTAAAATATACCAATCTTTAATAATATCTTTTTCTTCTTGTGTATAAATTAGACTTCTATTATTTTTTATTCCCAAACTTGATTTTTTATTTCTTATTGCGCCATCAGTTTTATCTAATGCATTCATTAAATCTTTAACTGACATTTTATCTCCATTATCTATTAAAAATTGTTCTTGTTCTTTTGTCCATGTTCTCATTTATTACCTCCTAAATTGTCACAATGTTAATAAATTATATTAATATTCTATTAATAATTCTGTGCGAGGGCGTTCTTTATCATATCCACCTCTAATAACTAACTCTTTTACATGAGTAAAATCATCATCTTTTAATAATCCACTTTTAACTAAACCATCTCCGATGAATTTGATCGTGTAATTATCAGCGTCCCTACGTTGCTTAGTTTTGAAATAATATGTTGCAATAATTCTACATTGAGAAATATTAGCATTAGTTAAATTATTTTCTTGAACTAGCCAAATTACAAATTCACACCATGCTTGTTTAACTGAATTTGCCTTTAGACGTACCATAACCGACCATTGGTTAAGTGACGGTGCAATAGGGGAGTCAATTGGTTTTTTCTTACGTTTTGGATATTTTTTAAAATAATATTCATGATATTTATCTAAAACATCATTATCAATCACTAATTTAATTTGATTAATAATTAATCACTCACTTTCATAAATTTATAAATTTTTAAAATATATAATATTAACTTTCAAATAAATCTCTCTAAAAACACTTGACAAATTCCTAAAATCATATATAATTAACTTTAGCAGGTTGTACAACTTCCCGTAGGGAATTGAAACATTATTATACTAATTGTTAACATTTGTTAACAAACATTTAAATCAACCTGCTAATTAAATAAAAAATTCTGCTAAAGTATATTTAACTTAGCAGAATTTTTTATTTACCTTAATATTTTAGTCTTTTTGCAATTTAGTTATAAAGGATTTATATTATAATTCACACTACAATATTTCTTGTATTATTAATTGTAAAATATAAATGAGTGCCATCAAATTCAAATAAACCATCTTGAGGAACATTGTACAATGCAGACGGTCTTAATTTTATTGGAGCCATAGCAAAAGCATATGCTCCAGTATTACCATTTAAAGTTGCAGCACCACCAACTCCTGAACTTCCGTAACCCAAAGCAAAGAAGACGAAGATCCCCAATCCTGAAAAACAGGGAGTTGAAGTAGTTGTTGCAACAACATCACTTAAAGTAGATATTCCACTAGAATTTGTTACAAATACAGGAACTGTCCCAGTAGTCATTGTTAAAATAGCAAATGTAGTACTAGCACTATCAGATACTACTACTTGTCCTTTAATTTGATCTTGTGTATGAATATAATTAACATATCCTGCAATATTCAAACATATACTATCTAAATTATCAATTACTTGACATGTTGTCATTTCAGCTAAAAACATTCCTCTGGCAGTATTAGTACTAGAGAATGCTTTTGCTCCACCAGTAGATGTATATACAGTTACTACTCCACTAGAAATTGATATTTTACTTCCAGCATTAGTATTTGACCAATTAATGGCGTTAGAATTATTTCCAGTTAAACTTTCTACATTGCACATTAACATTTGTAAATTTTGAACACCCGTACCTTTAAAGTCAATTACAATTCCATCTGAATTTTGAAAAATAATTTTTTCTACATATACAGTACCAGTAATATCTACAGTTACTTTACCTCTAATATGTGTAGAATATTTAGAAGGAGCAACCATATTAACTCCTGCTTTTAATGTTATATCTTCTATATATGTACCTGGAAATATAAATAATGTAGTTCCAGATAATGCTTCTGTAATCGCTTTACTAACTGTTAAAAATGGTTTATTTGCACTTCCATTACCTGTATCGTCATTTCCATTCTTCCCAATATATAAATAATTAGAAGGTTCAACTTTAGCATCTTCAACTAAATTATTAAAATCAGTTTTACTTACACCAACATTTATTAAATTTACATTATCTCCGTAACCCATTTATTTCACCTCTTTATTATTTATATTATTCGTATCTTGAAACTATATAAGTAGTTGCACCAGATATAGTTACTTCTGTACTAGGAGTTCCACCAATAATTGATTTAAAATATTTTTCTGGAGGGACTGTAATATCTATTCCATTAACATTAAATATTCCAGTATTTACAGCATCAGTATTATATAATTCAATTGTTGAAATATTTTCAGAGAAAGATAGAACATTTGCGATGGCATCAGTTTCGGTGAGTTGTTCTTGAAGAGTATTACCTATTTGTTGTGTATATGCAGGATTAGTAGTTGTGAATATTTCTGTTCCACTTGAATTTTTGTTTATTATAGATAAACTAGTATTTTTTAAAACATTATAAATGCCACTTAACCAACCTCTGATACCAGATGCTCCTGTTGGTGCTACTACTCCTGTTGCATCTATACCATCTTCATTATATAAATCCCACGTTGTACCATTAAAGATATAATCTATTATATTATCATCTTCAGTAAATAAATGAAATAAATCCCCCATATCAGCATGAATTGGTTGATCGTCGATGGAGTCCGCCCAATAATGCTGTAAATGTTTATAGCGAGATGTACTTATAATAGTCATGTTTGTGTATCACCTTCTTTTTAATTTATTGTTTATTATTAGGATTTCACAAAAATAAAAACCCTTATAGATAAAGGTTTTGTGGGATTGAATATTTATATGAAATTGTTTTGTGTTGATTTGGATGGAAAATAAATAATAATTTGTTATATTACCTGTTTAATATTATTTAGTATTTCTTGTGCTAATAATCTATCTTCATTAGTTATATTTTTATTATTTTTTATACCATTGCCATACTCATTAATAATATTATTTAAATAATAAATCATATCATTAAAAATATTAAAACCATTCTGCAATCTATATTCAATATACCTTATTTTATAATAATGAATTGATTTTATATAAGCATATAATCCACGAAACATAATATCGTTATTACATTTACTCTTAGATAATATCTGACCATATTTATTAATCATATAATCAAAAGATTGAAAAACTTTTTCATCGTTCCAATAATAATTTGGTTTAGTAAACATTTCTTTTTTATATTTATCAGAAAAATATTTTAAACCACCATATCTTCTTAGAATATAATCATATAAAGAATTACCATTTTTATCTATTCTTAACTCTTTAATATTAGGCATAAAATTATTATCATTAGAATACTCCATTAACATATTAAATAATTCATCTTCATTATAAGAATTATAAGATAATAGTAGATTATAATCTACTATTTGAAATTTTAGATTAATATGGTCTTTAAAAATATTATATAAATTACTTTCAATTTCTTTATATGTTCCAGAAAATACATTTTTATTAATACCTATTAAAATTATATTATCTTTATAATACTTGTATAGTTTTTCTTTAATTAATCTTGTTTTATAATAATTTTTAAATTTACTTGTATTTTCTTCATTATCACATGCCCAAACTTCAATGTGAATTTCTTTATTATTATTTAAATAAAAAGTAAAATCACTTTTATAATTAATAGAATTATCGAATCTCTTAAATGGATATTGTTCTCTTTTATAATTATCTGATAAACCCTGTGCCACAAAATAATTTGCTACATATAATTCTCTATTTGATTTATTGAAATCTCCACGATTATCAATTAAATCATCTTTATCTGAATACACCATATATTTTTTCAATTCGTCTGTACTATTAAAATGTTTAAAAATATGTTTATTAGTTAATCCTAATTCTTTAAACATTTCTATTTGAGTTGGAAATTTATCATATTTTAAAATAAATGACTTTATTTCATTTATTAAATTATCTACATTATCATAGTAACCATATGGTTTATTATCAGACACATCATCAAAATTATATCCTAATTCTTGTATTAATTCACATAAATTTTCATTCGCCAATTCCTCATTTAATCTATAATCATTTATAGATATATTATTAACATTTCCATATTTTTTAATATAATTGTCTAATTCTTTTAATTTGTTTTCTTTATAATTCCAATAATAATTATCATTTCTTGTTAATAACCCATTTTTTGTTCTATATCTTTTAATAATTTTACTTTATAATTTTTACAATGAATGCAATAATATTCTTTTATTTCACTATTATTAACTAATAAATAATACGTCCTATATCTCATTCCATGATATGTTCCACAAATGGTACACTTTACATTTACTTCATTCTTACAATTAGGATTGACATCTTCTATTTTTACTAAAATGGTATCACCTATTTTACAATCATAACCTCTTTTTTTTATAATAACCTATATTTCTTTTTGCAATATGTATTAATAATTCTTTTTCTTGTAACATATTTATTACCTCCGTAGTAATTTATTTTCCGATTGTTATATAATAATAAAATAGGGAAGAAGTATCGGAATTACTCTTTTCAATAAAGATCATGACTTCTTTATCTATCCCTATATGTATTATATATTTATTTTAATATTCTGTCAAGGTTTTTATAAATTAATCAATTAAATCAGGATTTTCTTCTTCAACAATATCCCAAGAATTATTTGTATTTTTAGGAGTAAACATCATTTTAATTAATTCATATAAATAATATTGTTTAAATCCGTTATTATAAATATATATACCTTTATCATCTTTTCCTAATTGATATGCTTTAGTTAAACTTATACCATCAAAAGGCCAAGCAGGGGAAGTATAAATCAAATTAACATCTGCAATTAAACCTTCCATATTATATCACCTCGCTATTATTGTAATGCGTGCATTGTAACATATACTTTATCTATTCCACCAGACCCGTCTGCTACATCAACAGCATATAAATCATAATCGACAGAAAGTTCTGTTGCATTTGTACTATTCATTGTAATAGTAAAATCATTCTTTGCTTTAGCCTTTTTAACATCAAACATTGAAACAACGGATGCTCCAGTAACTTGATCTGTAATAATGCCCTGTCCAACAATTCTCACATAACCAGCAAATTTATCTGCTGTAAAAGTAGTGGTAGATGTGGTTGAAGGTGCAGAATAACTATATGTAGCAACAAAAACAGTACCATCTGGAGCAGTAGTAGCATTTAGCGTAACAGTTTTTGTCGAAATACTATAGGTATTAACGGTAGTGCCAGGAACTCCTAAAGTTTGCTCTGTTCCGACATCTCTGCTATTTAACAAATAAATTTTTAATGTACCTGCTACAGGAGTTTGAGAAAGTGTAATAATTTGAGAAGTTGAAGTTAAAGTATCACGGACAGGAACATTAACTGCACCAATAGATACTGCCTTATTGGTTAACATACCAATTACACTAAGATCAACTAAAGGCATTTTAGTAGTCATGCTCATATCTTTTGTGTGGTCAAAACTTAAAAGTTTATAATTGCCTTGTCCACCCCTTAAATCTAATCTTTCTGCTTTACTAGTGATACTAGAATCTGAAGCATAGTCAACATAAAATTTTTGTGCTCCAGTAGTATAGTCAAATACAGTATAGTTTAAAACTTCTTTAATACCAAATTGTAAACTCATGTTAAAATTCCTCCTTATTATTTTTGTAATTTGTTTGTATAATATAAAAAATCATATATAAATCATATGATTTTAAATAAACCTGTAATTATTTAATTATTCTCTAATAAAATTATTCTAATTTTTCTGACCAATGTTTAATTTTTATTTTTTCTGGATCTCCACCAGCAAAAATCGACTTATAACTCAAATAATATTCATCAATCTTATTTAAAGCCTTGTAAGCGTTTATAAGTTGCCACATAGTCAATTTACCAACATTAAAAACATTAATACTTGGATGTTTACTACAAACACCACTCATAATATCTACAATATTTTGTTCCTTTTCGTGTTTTTTATATTTATCTTTCATTTTTCTTAATTGTTCCATGAATTTTTTCTGAGCATCGTTTTCAATTTTTACTTTATTTTTCTCATTATTAATACAATTTTGTTGCTTTAAAATATCAATAAAAAAATTAAAATTATTTTGATAAATAATACTTTCTGGATTTTCACCAATTTGAAAATATCCTTCTTTGAAAATAATTTCTTCTTTTAAAAATAAATGTAAAGCATTAATTATCATATATTTTGATTCTTCTTGATGAAAAGCACTTGCATATAAATATTCAAATGGCTCTATGTTTTTATCTTCTAATCCTAACATGTCCTTAATAATATCAGAATCAATACATAAAATACTTAAATATTTATTATATTCTTCAAATCCAACTTCATCAAAAATATCATCTAAAGTTAAAGGATATAATTTAAATAAACCTAAATTAACTGGTTTACCTCTTAAAAATTTTGATGCTAATTCTATATCATTCATTTTTACACCAACTTAATTAAACTAAAAATCTTTATATTGTATATAACCATTACTGAAACTCTGTTGTTTTATAAACTAAATATGCTCCACAATAATTTTCATTAATCTGTATATCACCCATATCATAAAATGGTAATTTACCAATTCCTATATCCCTCGTAGAATTGAAAACCTCATCAATTTTATTAACTAAAAAATCATATCTAAGCATTCCATAGTCTGTTTTTAGAAGAGAATTATGAGTTATAATATAAAAACAAACAGAACCATTTTTAAATGTCATTCCAATTGGTTTATAATTAAATGCCATTGTTATAAATGTTTTTGGTTCAGTTAAAATCGTAGGGATAAATTTATAAGGGTAGATATGAGAATAAATTAATGATGTAATATTAAAATCAACTGGAAGTGGAATATCTAAAAAATTATTTTCATTATATATTAGACACTTAACTATATCTTGATTTTCAATTAATTTTATTAATATAGTTGTTTTATTAATACCAAGTTCTGCAAATCTACTCATTTACTCATTTATCACTTCCTTTATAATTAAAACATAAAAATAAGAAGGTGGGAGATGTATCCTCCAAATCCTTCTTTAAATAATATTAATTTATTTTAATTAAAATAAATTTTTAACTTGTATCCTAAATCCATCACTTACAATACTACCATCTGAACTCCTAACAAACAATTTAACATATCCAATACCTAAACCTTTAACCACACAACTATTAGCAACATTATCCTGTGATGTTATTTGTGTAAGTGAAGTAGGTGATATTCCATCATCACCTGTCAAATAAAATTCAGATTGTTCACTATATTCAATTCCATTGTTCATAAATGTAGCAGAAAATTCACTTGGATATCCTTTAATTATAGAATTTGCACCAGATATAATTACAGTATAATTATCTTGTGGTACATCAATCACATTTATATTAATAATATCAAAAACACTACTATCACTATCCAAACTCACAGTAATATCACAATTATCAATCACATCATAAGCAGTTATTAAACCATTTTCATCAACATTACAAACTGTTTCATCACTACTTACAAATAAAAGTGAAGGAGCAGGAGAGATAAATTGACCATTATCATATACATTTACATTAAGTTGTAGAGTAGTAGATTCTTGAACGTCAACTAAACTTCCATTAGTAATCTCAATTATATATATATGTTCTTCTTGTACCTCTTGACTATACTCTATTTCTAATCTAAGAATTCCATTTTCAACTATATCATTTATGTCTTTTATCTCATAATTTTGCAATCCTAGTTTATAAATCTCACCACGTTTAATTTGTCTTGTGATTTCTGTATTAGGAATTTTTAATACAATGATAGTGGATGGAGTTTCTATATAAATAGTTTCATCAGTATCAAGATTTACATTTGAATTTACAATACATGGTATTTGATATGGTGTATTATTTATGTGTAAATTAATTACATTGTTACATTTACTAATTATTCCAACATCTGATACCTGAGAAGTAGTATCTGTTTCAGTACATATCCAATTTTCACTATCCCATAAAATTATATCTCCAACACTTATAGTCTCATCTGGATAGCATAATAATCTCTTTTTATTTGGATTTTTTATAATTGCACTTTCTTCAACAATACGAACATCTCTATCAACATCATTAATTTTTACTAAATTATAACTTGTAGAATTTTTAAATTCAGTTGATATCGTATTTTTCATATTGTTTACATATAATGATTTTCTATTTATTCCTCGTCTTTCTTGATAATCTGTCCACCAAGTTATAATATCAACCTCCGATGTATAAAATTATTAATGGGAGAGATAGTTACTCTCCCATTTTATATTAATAATATATTAAAAATTTTTTTCTCGTAAACCAATAAATCTAAAAGCAGTAGCATCAGCGGCAGTTTTATAATATAATTTATCAACATAAACAGGGAAATTTTCTAAACTTTCACCTGCTTTAAGAGTAATTGTATTACCATCTGCAATAGCATTATCAATATTAAAAGTAATATCACCTGCACCATCATTTTTTAAAAATTTAATTTCATTACAATTAACCTCTGTATTAGCTTCAACAGCAGTAGCATTAGTAGAAAGTGTTACATAACCAGTAATATTTGCCATATTAATATTCCTCCTTATTTAATTTATTTATATTTTTTATATAATAAGATTTAATTCTTTTTCAAGAATTTTCTCTATATTATCAAAATCCCAATACCAAATTTCTAATAGATTTATATTATTTTTCTTAGCATACTCTCGTTTACGTTTATCATGTTCTAATTGTTTCTCAAAATCTTCATATGCTTTATGAAAACCAGGAATATATTTCTCATGTTGTTCTCCTTGGTATTCAATAAGTAAATTTAATTTTGGTATATAGAAATCATAAGATAATAGACCATTACCTAAACCTAATAAACCTCCGAATTCTTTCTGTGAAATAAAATATGTATATTTATTTTTATCTATATCTGATAATATTTCATATTCTTCGTATAATGTTTCCATTAAATATTTAGATATAAGAATTCTTTTGCATTCTTTTTCTCCTTTAGATTTATTACATTCAGGACAACCAGTAGATTTATTATCTTTCCTATTTCTTTCGCTTATTATTGCTTTCCATTCATGTCCACATTTTAGACATAACCACCAAATATGTTTACCACTACCTGTTGTTACCTTAAGTGGAGTTAAACTGCCATTTTTAGTAAGATGCCATTCTTTTTCTAAATCTGGTCTTTTTATTGCTAAACAATTTGATAATCCTACTTTTTTACCTGCACAAAAGGGACAACCTTTATTAGAAAATATATCATTCCAATTTGATTCAAATTCTTCTCCGCAATCTTCTTTAAGACATTTCCATTTTAATTTTTTACTATTATTTTCATAAATATCACTTAATAACTTAAATAGTTTACTATTTAACACACACCATAATTTTATATTTTGTATAGTATATGGATTTGATTTACTAAATCTTTGCGGTAAATTATTATTTTTTAAACTTTTATAATCAGTATTATATAAATAACCTAATTTATCTCTACATTTAATTTTAGTTTTTGAAGATATATTATTGTATTCTAATATTATAAAACCTTTATCTAAAAACATTTGTTCAATAATATCATATTTTAATTTTCTCATATTACCTCCTTAGTAAATCCTAATAAAGATAATAAAAAGAAAGCAGGTGGTAGGATTCCACTTTTCAGCTCGTCAGCCTATCTTTCTAATTTTAAAATTTATTTATTAATTTTGTTTAATATCGCTATTTATAAAATTAATCCAATAATTTGTTTCTAAAATTGCCCCATTAATTATATTTAAATCAGCAATAGCTTGATTAATTCTATCATTAGCATCTTGTAATTGTGTGTTAAGAATTTTAAGTCTATCTTTTAATGTTTCAATATTCAATTCTAATTTCTCCTTATGTTAATTAAAATTCATATTATGCTACTACAGCATATTGCCATTTTGAACCATCAGACATAAACAATTTTCCTAAACCTGTTGCATTAGTTGTAAATCCAAGAGATCCAGCAGGAGCAGTTGTGGTAGTTACATTTACTGTAATTGCAGTTGATAATGCAACAAGATACGCACCATTGCTAAATTTAACATCTGCTGTAGGCACAGTACCATCAGAACCTATTTCAATACCTAATACAGTTGTTGCAGTTCCATCATTAACAACTTCTACAAATAAACCCTTAACTATGCCTACTGTTCCAGTAGAATAATTTTTTGCTTTAATATAAGCACCTTGAATTGTATTCGCACCTGTATTTACAAGTTTATTTATTACTCTAATGTCTAAACCTGTATCAGTTGGAGTTCCTGTTGCAATAGCAGTTCTACCAAAACTAGCCATAATACCTGTAGTTGGTTTTGTTGGATCTCCAAATCCGTATGCTGTTGTCCCTGTTACATCTCCAATTGCAAATAATTTATGAAAATCAATACCAGAAATTGCAGCCGAAGCTAATGGTGAAAATTTAATTTTTGATTTAATTGTTCCTTCTGTGATATCGCTTTTTGTTGAATTTTCACCAACTGATTTTAAATTAAACTCGCTCATAATCATCCTCCTTTTCTACATATTTAAATATATACAATTAACATCTAACCACCTGATTTATAAAAATTAGTATATAAATAACCATCATATAGATAATCATTAACTTTTAATTTTAATTCTTTATCATAAATTAATTTTAATTTACTCATAGTACCTAATAAATCAGCAGGACTAAAAGTTTTAAAATCTTTATCTGTTAATCTTAATTTTAATAATTCACCATTATTTATTTTTTCATCTAACCAAACTTTTCTCATATAATCTGCTAAAATCCACATTTCTTCTTCTATTAAATCATTTACAAATTCTTCAGATTCATCATCTCTAGTTAAAGATTGTTTACATTTTTTAAATAATGTCACAGATTTAGATAAAGTTAATTTATTTTCTGTCAACATTTGTTCTTCATTTAAAGAAGTTAAATCAAAATCATTAATTTCGTGCATAAACTTCTGAAAAATTAAATCGTAAGAAGTACCCATGTAATCAACTCTTTATATTTATTTTTTATTTTTCTCTTGGTTTTCTTTATTAGCTTTTTCATCCTCTTTCATAAGTGAAATTTTAACTTTTGTTTCATCCTCAATAGTATTAACAACAGATCCTCTTAAATTATCATAATCAACAATTGCTAATTCAGCTAATAATTCCTTATTACCATCTGGAAGTTTTGAAATTTCTTCTTTTAATTCTTCTGCTTCTAAATTTGCTAACATGCGTTTTAATTCAGAATGCAGTTTTATATCTTCATGTTTTAAATTTATAATTCCTAATGCATCAAATACTTTTTTATCTGGAACATAAATATCTCCTGTTTGAATTAGATCGCTAGTATAGGCCATATTTTCTAATTCTACATAAGGTAATGAAGCAGGAGCAGCAATTTTCATTAAATTTATAGGTCTACCATTTAATTGAATCCAATGAATTCTAGAATTGGAATTGTTAATTATTCTAACTTTAGTATCTGGATCAATTGTGTTGAAATCGTTTGTTTTAGTTATTTTGCTAGTTGTTTTTGCCATAAAAATAGATCATCCTTTTTTATTTTAAAATTTATTTTATTGTTGTTTTTGTGTTGTTCTGTCTAAAGGTTATTATGATGCATACTTCCAGATAAAGCCTTTATGAGATTTATATATCCCTTCGCAACATCCAAGAAGATAGGTTGTCCTAATTTTAGAATCTATCTTTATATTTTTATATGTATCCCATGTTCTAATTAATTCACCATCTAAAGTATATTGATTAATCTTTTTACCAATATTAGGTATGAATTTGGTTATATCAAAATTATCTTGTTCGTATTCTGATTTGAAAAACCATAAAAAATTATGAGCATAATTAGTTTTATGAAGACATGTATTAGATATGTTCGTTTGAGAAAGATTTAATACTTTAGATGCATAATTAGCACTTTCCCATTCTTGAATGTATATACCATTAATAGCACATTGAATAATAGTTTTACTTTTAGATAAACTCATATTTTTCTTACCTTCATCTGTACGTTTAATACCTTTCATCGATTTGCTCATTTTTATTTTAGTCTTTTCTGAATGTTTAAGACCTAATTTACTTTCAGCAGTAGGGCATATATTATAAGCAATATCTTTATTGGTAGCATCTAATGTATCTATCCAATATTGGTAGCATCTAATGTATCTATCCAATATTGTTCTCTTGCAGTTAAATCATTTTCAGATTTTACTTTTTCTAATAAAACTATTATAAAATATTGTAATCCATATTTATTATAAGAATATTGTAAATAAATATTTTTATGTTTTTTATTTTTTAAATCTCTAAGATGAGTTAATTTTCTTTGCCATAAATTTTTAGCACTGCCAACATAAAATTTATTATTTGCTAAATTTATAATTAAATAGATTCCTGGATATTTCATATCGCTCGTAATAATTTGCGAATTAATTGTTTCTAATATAATCATCTCAATTCTATATATTTTTAAAATAAAATAGAGGAGTGATTATTTCACTCCTCTATTAAATAAACATATTAAATATATTTAGATTATGTAAAACAATAAAATCCTTATAATACAACATTTTTGTACATGCAATACCAATTTGAGTAAACAATGGTTAAGCCGAATTTGCGATATGATTCGAAATCAATACTCATATCAGCATTTTCAGTTTCCCTAACAATAGTTTCACCTTCAAATGCTACTTTAACAATTTTACTTTCATTAGTTGCAACAATAATAGCGTATTGATCACTTAATACTTTACTAGTATTAGTATCATCAGCAAAGGCATTAGGTAATACAATTACACTAGCACCTCTAAATTTACCAATTCTACCAAATTCCCTACGTTCAGTTCTATCCATATCACTCACAAATCCAGGGGTTTCTTCGATAGTACCTGCAAAAGTAGGAGTACAGAAAATAACTACGTTATCACCATATGATTGAACATTAGTAATCAATTGACCCATTTGACTAGGTACAAAAGCATTAGCTTGTACTTTCATATTGGCAGATAAACCAGTAAATGAAGCAATTAAAGTAGTTTGGATTTGAAGATTGATTTTTTCCATAATACCATCTACGATAGCATTAATTAAATCAGTCCAATCCACAACTCCGTCTAAAAACCGCTCAAATTCAACATATACTGCACCGCCATATGCTTCCATAGTCATATTAATGTAATCAACATCTAATCTTGTTCTTTCAATTACACCACCTAAACCAACTTTAGTAATAAAGTTAAGTAAACCTCTCTTACCTTTTTTAGTTTTAAATTTAGGTTTTTGCCCCTGATCTAAAAACTGATATTCAACAAAACCACCGTAAGCATCATCAACTCTTTTAGGTAAAATTTCATCCACATTTTCTTCCACTAATTCAAAAATTTCATTCTTATTCTTTCTGAAACTTTTATATCTATTTTTACCATCAGGTACTAATTCTTTAAAAGCATTTCTTAATGCCTCATTTTTTTCAGCAGAAGTATATACAACATCATCTACAATTGAATCATTTCTATTATATGTAGCTTTGGCTAATTCAAAATATTTTCTTTCCATATTAAATTAATTCCTCCTTTAATTATTATATTAATATTTTATTACTACTAGGATTTTGTACAAACAAACATTAATGCAGATTCTCCAGCAGGTA
>Ga0209728_1001068_pt1 | contig 18246 bp, 32 predicted proteins | sample RifGroD1_FD_183997 | JGI IMG/M metagenome (GOLD analysis project Ga0209728, IMG submission 183997) | Groundwater microbial communities from Rifle, Colorado, USA - Groundwater D1 (SPAdes) (version 2) | ecosystem: Environmental > Aquatic > Deep subsurface > Groundwater | place: Rifle, Colorado... | reverse complement strand
AAATCAAGGGATATTATTTTACCCTTGATTTATATTTTATCATATTTAGGCTAACATTAACAATTTAGATGTTTCAACGATATAATAATCCTTCTTAAGCATAACTTTTTTATAACTTTGTTCACCTTCAAAAGCATTAATAACCTGCTTTTCTTCTTGTGTCATATCCTCATACTTTTCTTTTCCGTATGAGGGAGGGAGCCAGCTTTTACGTTGTGATCCGTACAAATTGAATTTATGTAATAAATCTAAATTAGTAAATTCTATATGGCATGTTCCTTTTTTATAGAATGTTACCATAAAATATTTAAGCTGAATTTTCTTTGTGTCTCCATAATTTTCAGCAAAATTTAAAGATGCTTTTAAATCATTGTCCGCTGTTATACCTTGGTCAAGATAATTAAAGACTTTTTCTATATCGGATAACTTATCTGTTACCTTATAATCTGTCGGACTGTATCTATTACTATAATTATTATAAGCATTTAAAGGTATAATAACTTTTTTGCCAATCTTAAAAGCATCATTTGTTCTCCATCCATTGTAGTAATGGATATTATTACCAGTCTCAGGATGCCAATGATGTTTATGACTAAAAGTATCAAATAAATTTAATATTGTATCTTCAACACCTTGGATCATCTCTTTGTTAAGTTGAATCTTAATAGTGTAAATGTTATACATAGAGAAGTCATAATCTCTTAATTCATTAATCTTAGAGATATACTTCTCCTTTAGATTGCTTGTAAACAATCCCATGAATTGTTCAGAGGTAAACAATGCTTTCCAATATTTCATTCTAATTTGTTTAATATAAGAATTTTCTTTAGAGCAATTACCGTCTTTATCCTCGTATGTTAACACTAAAGATAATATAGGATTATTACTATCATTTTTAAAACTATTCAACATAAAAGGCTTTAATGCTTTATACTCAGCTATTAACTTTAATCCTGCTTTAATCTCAAAGTTATATTTTTGTATAATTCCATTGATAAAATCAGCATCAACTATTTGACCACTGGTGTTATGTGTGTTTTGCTCTTTGTATTGTTCTTGTCTCTTAAGTTCTTCTAGTATAATACTATTGCTATCTATTCTAGGGATATTTACACGGATTAAAGCCACTTCTACACCTGTTTTATGTTCCGCACTTACAAAAGCATTCTGTATATACTCAATTTCCGCATTATAATCTTCTAGTTTTCTTATTAAATCCTTCCTGGTGTTACTATATGGATTCCTTAAAGTTTCCGCATTTAATAAGCAAACTATTTGACCTCCTGATTCCTGCATCTCTAATGCTTTAAGGAGATGTTTATCACCTTCAGAAAATGGGAAATTAGCTATAATTAAATCATACTTCTTATATGTATTAAATTGTAAGTAATCATTAAATATTACTCTATGACCTTTCCCTTTTAATATATGTTGCAAATTCTCGTCAATTTCAATTGTGTCAATATCCCATATAGCTTCTTTGTTATAGTAATAACTATGGCAGTATTCTAACTTTTTTATTACTTCCTTGACAATATCCCCTTTTCCTGCCGATGGTTCGAGAACACTTGAAATTTCTTTAAAATTAACTCCCTGTAACATTTTATCAATTAAACTATAGGGAGTAGGGTAAAAATCCTTTACATTATTGAACATAAATAACCTCCTAAACATAATTTTATAGGGTTTTTGTTATAGCAGTTACCCTTTAAACTGCTCTATATAATCCTAAAATACAGGTTTATAAGTGTTAATAATCGGTTTTACTGCAAAATGGTTTAATATTTCATCATATTGCTTCTTGTCACAACTGAGATATTTTGAACGTGTTATAGTAACACCTGTTCCAGTTTGTTCTACAGTGTTTAAAACTTCAGTGGGTAACGATAACCAGCCATCATAAACAAGAATATCACTGTAAAAATAATTATAATGCAATTTTCTTTTGCCTTCTGGTTTAAAGATTAGTTTTACGGCCTTATCATACTGAGCATATTTTGTATACTCTATACTATCAAAGGCTATTCTTGATGTTACCATACTTCCCCAATCAGACATATAAATTAAAGTAACTTTCTGACCTTGCTTTATGTCTGCTGTTATAAATTGCTCTTGTATCCCCTCTACTTCAGTTAGTAACTTATACATAGCAACTTTTAATTTTTCGTGATCTTCCGGTATTTGCTGAACAATCTCCTTAGTTAGTTTAAAATGATTCTTATTGAAAATTTGCTTCATTCTGTTTTTATACTCGGCAAAGTCTTCTTTATCCCATGTATCAGCAATATTATTATCACAGGTTATAGCTTCAGCAGACAAAGCAATTAGTGTTTCAGCAGATTGCTTTAACCCTTCTATCTTTACAGAGTCTACAAACTGCTTAACGGTAACATCCTTTTGAATTTTTACACCTACAGCAAGTCCAACATAACAAGCATAAGAATGACCTTGAGCATCAATAACAAATTGCAGGTTATTGTTATAGTATGCAGCCACACCATAAAGATTAAAGATAATTGATTCTCTTTCTTCGTTTGTCATATTATTGTAGTCTGTTATACTTGTAAATCTTGCATCCTCTGTAAAAATTCCTCCAGTACCTTCCAGAAAATCAAAATCATTAAATAACATATCGGAAAAATAAGATAATGATTCTTCATTCTGAAAATGTACTTCTTTGGTAATCTTAATGTCCTTTAGGTAAAAATCACCTTTAGCAATTTCTTCCTTGTATTGCTCCAGTATATTATTTTTGTTACAATTTGCCATTTGAGAATTTATTACATAATATTGTTTATCTTCTGCAAGTTCTACAATGTCAATACTGTTATAGATAGTCTTAACCTGTTCGGCTTCCTTTTTTGCGTATTCCTGATCGTCTAATATATCCTGTTCTCTTTTTAATTCCCACAATTTAAATTCTTCCTGTTTGCGTTCTTCCTCTTGCTTTTCAAATTCGGCAAGGTTAACATCAAAATTAAGAATATCAGCCTTGACTGTTTCAGTCTGTTCTGTCTGAGTATAATCATAGCTAATATTTGCATAAGCACCGTAAAAATTATTATTGTTACCATATGTAGTATAATTATAGGATTGAAGCAAGTTGGTACAATATTGCTCAATAGCTTTAAGATAGATACTATCTTTTTCAAAAGGAGATGATACAATATAAAAACTAATACTTAAATGGTCAGAAGTAACGGAAAATTTACATTGTGGGAAATGTGCTTTAACGTATTTTCTGATTTCTGCTGCAATAGCTTTAACTGGTTGCTTGCCGTTTACTTCTAATGTTGTAAATCTGGTAGAATCCCAAAGGGACAAAGTTGTTATTGTGCTTTTATTTTGTTGCTTTATTGTAGGAATAACCGATTCAGTTGTTTCTGTTTGCTGTTGTTCTGTTCCTACTCCGGTTAATTCTTCTGCAAATTTTAAAGTTTTAGTGTTTTGTTTTGCATACCAACATATTTTTTTACTTGAGTATCTAAAACCATTGGTCTTTAATTCGGTAATAATCTGTTTTACTGGTTTAGCATCAAAATAAAGTTCCACTCCGTTTAATTCTGGATTTAAAACCATGTTAATATTATTCATTGTTTAGCACCTCGCTATTAATTATTTTTATAATCTAATGTACTTAGTATATCAAACTTAATTAATATTGTCAACATTATTTTGTAAGTTTATAAAGAAAAAAAACAAGGTAATAAATACCCTGCTTTAATACTGCTCCAACACTGATAATATTTCCATCATATGGCCACTATTTTTATTTACTAATTCCTGTTTTTTTGTTGTTCCTTTTTCTCTACTATAACCATAATACAAACAGGATTCAGCTTGTTTTTTAATATCTGGTAATACTTTTCTGAGGTAATCCTGGGCAGTAAATGACTGATTCAATGTAGAAGGTTTAATTTTTAAATTTTTAAAACCTTCCCATATTTTATTAAATGCATCCACCATAAGAGGGTGATCAACTTTTTTCATAATTGCTCTTACTTTGATAAAAACTTTCCATTCTTCCATTATCATATTAAGATAACCTCCCGTTTATTATATGTATTTGATTAAGTATAATTATAATATACTTCTGTTTACAAGTCAAGAATATTATTTTTATACTCTGTACTAATTTAAATCAAAACCAAATTTTCCTTTGGATCTGATATTGAAAAAAGAAAAACCAGGGATAAAATTCCCCGGTCTATTCTCTAAAACACCAAAAACACGTTGCAGTATTATTATAATTTAACTCCCATGCTCCCTTTTGCCTAAAAAATGAATTTAGTTTATCATAAAATTTATTGGTTAGTCCTCCTATTGAATTATGACTTATATATTGGTCATTTTGGAGTATTATATCAACACTACCCATAGTTCCCTTTCCTTTCTCTAATCTCAAAATACTGTTTTCTTTAATTAGCATTTCGTTAAATTCTTGGATCATTTCATCAGTTATTAAACTTTTAATCATAATTAAATTTGCTCCTTTTAAGTTAAATTTATTATGTATCTCCTATCTGCTATCTATTATATTATACTTTTAATAACAAATCAATACCCAAACATAAATAAATTTAACTCCCATTTCTGAGAGTTAATAAATTCCGTCTACAATTGATCCACATTTACTAAACTTAATAACTGATCCCTGCTGTTATTCCGGTTGTCAATAATCTCCACTAACACAGGAACCCAGTTAATAATGCATCTAATAGCGTTCCAAAAATCTGCACCTTTTAAATACTCTACGGCAGTTCCCCATAATGGGTATTCAACAGAAAAATAAATTCCTGTATCCTCATCTTTGCGTTCTGTGATATGTTTTTCATATCGGAAGTAAAAATCAGTTGGTTTATTCTTGTTGTCTTTATCTTTATTTCTTACAGTGGCAGTTCCGTCAAATTGGTTATTTTCACCACTGCCCCAAATATCTTCAGCAACATCAATTAAAATATCGTGCAGAACATTGGTAAATTTAATAGCCACTTCACGGCGTTTTTTCTCACCATCAAGCATAGATTGTACCTTTAACTGCAAATTTTCTAAACTTACTTTTTGATTGGTCATGTTAAGACCCTCCTTATTTTTAATAAGTTATTAAGGTTGTTAACCTTGAATATATGTTATCATAATGTTAATATAATGTAAAATAGTATTTTGCTATTTTATTGATTAATTTTAAGTAAGGATGTTCAGACAAAAATAAAAGACTGGATTTTACCAGCCTTGAGATACCCATATAATATATTCTTCCTCGTTAATATCCTCCGGTACTTCATTCAATAAGTTTTCGGCCTCTTCACCCTGAAAAAAGTATTCTTCTTCGTTTGGTTGTTTAATTGCTACATATGGCAAACTAGAATTAATTTCTATAGTTCCACTTGCTTCATAAAAAGCCTTTACTGTTTCTTTTACGTGGTTTAACATTTCTTCTCTTGTCATTGTTCTGACAACTCCTTTTAAGTTAATTTATTATGTATTGCTTAAATACTATTATAATATAAATATAATAATATTGCAATACCTTAGACAAAAATAAAACAGGAGTTTTTAGGCTCCTGTTGTTCTTTCCTTATAATCAAAACACCTTCCGGTCTTTGTTTCCTCGTATGTTACTGGGTCTTGTTCTGTCTCAAGTTTAGGATGTTTCTTTTCACAGTATCCATATAAAAAATTATCAAGTTTATTATGTTTGCAGGTTATAGCTTCACATTTCATTTTAACGACTCCCTTCAATTATATACCTTCCTCAATTTGCAAATTCATTTCACTCATAATGCTTAAAAAATAATTCCTCGGCCTATCTAATACCACTTCCAGAAAAGCTGCTACACCTTTCTTTGTTGGTGTTTCGCCTTTATTCCTCATACGTTCGATTACTTTTAATATTATTTCTTTGTGATCCATTATCTCGGCTCCCTTCATATGTAAAATACTTTAAAATTCATTATAATGCATTAAATATGGATCTGTTAATTCTTCAATTACTTCTTTATCTAACCATTCGTCAGTGTCTTTTATGAGTTCATTAACCTTTTTATTCCATTGCTTACTGGAATAATTTTCAGGGTTATCAGCACAAAATTCAACTAAAAATCCATGAGTTAGGGCTTTTAATTGTTTTTTATTATATTCCATTTAAACACCTCCTTTAATTTCTATATCTAATTATAATACTATTTTGTTGTTGTGTCAAGAACAAAAAAACAGGAGGTTTTATTCTCCTGTCTACTCTATACTTTACCTATATTGTTTATTCCTGCTTTTGTTTCAGCCCTTCCTCCAACATCAAAACATAATCACAAAGTACTTGACACTTGTCATAATAATCATTTAATTCACTCACTGTTAAATCCTGGAAGTGTTTATCCTTGTATTTCTCTAAAGCCCCGACCTTCTGTAATACCTTTTTGAAGTCTAGACTATTTAACATGTTGTATTCCTCCTTTTAATGTGTGGTGCTGAGTATAATTATAATACTATTTTGTTAGATTGTCAAGTAGGAGAACAAAGAAAAACAGGGGTTTTTAGTCCCTGTTTAACTATTTTTACTTTGTTTTTTTATCACTTGAAGAAATTTCTTTTCTAAAACATTTCCAGCAAATATTTAATCCTTCTTTAGATTTAAATTGTACCCTTCTGCCATGTTCTTGCTTACATTTTTGACATATCATAAATTATAAACCTCCTTAAATATCAGAATAAATTCGTTAGTTGATCATGACTTTAAAATCTATATCCATGATTATGCCAATAGTAAGACATGTATAAATCTTTTGCAATTATAACTACAATTGTAACAACTGAAGTTATAGGAATCCAATACCATGCAACCATTATTTCACCTTCTTTATTTAATATTTTGCTAATTCCTGCTCTGTTGTTTCAATCAATCCTATACGTTTACTTTCTAATAACTTAAAGTTATATTTACCTTCTACAATATTTAATTTAGTTATAAACTTGTCAAATTGATCTGCTGGACTTCCTGCGTTTAATATTATATATTCATGTTTAAAAATATCTATTCCTTTTACCGTTGGGTCTTCCTTCTGTGAATACTCAACAACTAAAATATATTCTCTCATTAATAATAACCTCCTCGAAAATATGTATTTACTATTTACACTTACTATATTAAACTATAAATATAATAATGTCAAGTGTTATTTAATTAGACAAAAAGAAAAAGCCTTTCGGCTCCGGTTATATCTCTAATATATTAGGATATAAAATATACCCTATCTTTTTAATTCTTCTCTCTGCTTCTTCCTGAGTATTACAAAACCCATTGTTCCCATAATACCACGGTTGTAAATTATGTTCTCTAGTTCCTATTGTGTAGCCACCTGTTCTATATTTTATAACTCTTGCTTGTATTTTTTTCACTCTTAACCCTCCTTAAAAGTTAGATCAAATACCAGTTTGCTAATGTTACCGGAACACTCTCTCAAAATTTAAATCCTTGCCATATCCTAGTTTAATAGCATCATTCAACATGTTATATACAGTCATTTCAGCCGTTTGGTCTGCTGAAGTTGCCATATATGCTTTATGATTGAATGCCTCCCTGCTATCTCCAATAAATTTATGCTCCATATAAAATTTAGCATCTTGAATAGTTTTTTTGCCGTTAAGTATCTTTTCAATTATTTCATTGACTCCACCCTGCCAAAATTTTTTGGTCATTCGCTCTGCACCTCCAATATTATAAACTACACTCAATAAGCCCGGCCTTAACGTACCTCTCATCAACTTCAATGATAAAGTTAAGACCTTCAGCCTCTACAAAATAAATACCATTTTCCAACCAGGATTTAATAATATTCCTGATTATGTATTTCTTCATTCGCTCGGACTCTCATGTTTTAATTTGTTCAACCATTTTATTCCATTCCAAACCAATAATTTCTAAATTATTAGAAGACATTATTTTTTCTTTTCCTTTTATAATTTCATAAGTTTCAAAAGCGACTTGATTTAATTTTAAATCTTTAAATTCGGCAATAATTATTATATTCATTCTCTACCTCCTCAGTATTTATCGGATAACTTACTATATCTATTATACACAATCTTAATATAAAAGTAAAGTTTTATTTCATGTTTAGAAAAAAGAAAAGGCCAGTAACGGCCTTAAAATATTAATTATTTTGATATAATACGGGCATAATATTCCCCATATGCATTTTTTCTTGAATAATCTATGATGAGACAATTACCGGACGGTAAAGTAATAGTTTCAATATCTCCTTCTTTACTTACTTCAACAGATTCTATAAAAACATTGTTAGTACGAGCACCAGAACCTAACCCAATTATGTATTCAGAATCTCTACATCCAATATCTGTAAAAATATTTCTATATAAGCGAATATGTGTATATTCCTGTATGAAGATTGGACTTCCACCATTCGCTACATATACAACACTTGCTCCAGCCCTATGTTTTTCATTCCAATCTTCATACAGGAATATCACCTGTACACCTGTTTTCCACCAAAAACCAGGAAATGCATTTTCTTCTATTTTGCTTTCTCTGATGGCTACGTTGCGTGCGTGGCTGTCGTTGGCCATATGTCTCTCGTATCCCATAGCAGGCAATTGGGATAATATACTTTTATCGTATTGTATGTATTTCGGGTTTTCTATTAATAACATTTTTTATTCCTCCCTCATTTAATTTAATCAAAATACTTATCATGGGACACTGTTATATAAATTATATAGATTAAATTAAACAGTGTCCACAAATAAATATTATTAACTTACCACGGCTTAATATTAAAAACCTTCATTATCCGATCACATATACATTCTACATATGTACGAACAAATTCTGGTTTTGAACAAATTATTTCATCCCGTGTTATCACAATATTGTACTTTAATTCTTCCAGAATCATTTCCATAACTTCTTCGGCAGTCCCTCCATTAGCAATTCCAGCCTTTTCTGCTAATTGCCATAAAGAATTTATGCGACTAATTTTAATTCTTTCGTCGCATTCTTCTTTAAATTTTTTCTTTCTTTCCTTTCCTTCTGGAATATTTCGCACTCTTCATAAGTTCCGCAAAATAATTTTTTAGAACTATATTGAAATGCTATTCCAAAAGTTTCTATTTCTAGTGTATCAGTAACACACCATAATTTAAATAGTTCTTCTGGGACTTTCTGATCAAAATCTTCTCTATCGTAACTTAACAAAAATATCACCTCTATTTTATATAATTTTCTGGTAAATGATTAAATCACATCATTTAATATTGTTTCCGTTCTTTTTGGATCTAAAAAATACTTTTGACAATTATATTCATTTTCATGCTTACAAATACGTTTATTTACGCATATACTGCATGGTGGAATTATAAAATCTTTCCCAGCAGTTTTTTGTGCTTCAGACTGATTATATGTTTTTACTGAATATTGCAAGCCAGTCATTTGGTCAAAATATTGCTGCCTAAATATGTATTCACGCATATATTCAGTTTTTAAATTTAAATTTGATTCTTTGCAAATATTTTTTCTTTCAATTCTATTGGATAATTCTTGATGTAATTCTTTTAATTGTTCTTTTGTGATTGGTATATTTTTAAGTTTTAATATAATTACTGAATTATCATTATTAACTGTACCCGAAAGAATACTTTGTTTTGTTTCAACTGCAAATTTAGTTAAATCTTCACCGTTATAATTATAAATTCCTAATTCACTAATGAAGTCTAACATTTCTAATTCCATATATAACCACCTCCAAATTTTATAATTTCTGTAAGCGGTTTTTAACCAGATACCGCTGTAAACTGGATAATGTTAAATTAACTATTTCTTACCATTAACTTTAAGGTGTATCCAATTTCTTCAATATCCTCCAGAGATAAAATTTTACCCTCCGGAATTCTTCCGTTAATTTTTAGTACAATTGCTTGCTGTCCTACTTCCTGAGCAAACAAAATCCGGTTTACTGGGATATCTACTCCTAAAATTGTAGTTAATACTTGTGCTGTTGCTTCGTGACCTACAGCAGATAAAATTTGGTTGTTTTGTGCTAATTCTTGAGCCTGAATTGTGGTAATAGTTGTAAGAGTATAATTTCCGTCCGCAGTGATAATAGAGGTATTTAAGATTCCTACGATTTGATTAGTTTTCATTAAAAATTCCTCCTAAAGTTTATTTTATTTAATTTTCTGATTTACTAACACTTTTATTCTAACACAATCTAAATATAAATGCAATAGGTATTTATAAAATAGTTTAATTAATTTTTTAATAAAAATTGTTTATACATCATGATCAATTGAAGTTTTTATTTTAACAGAGATTAAGACAAACCGCTATTTTAAGCGGTTTAAGATACATTCTCCCATATAGTTTCTATAATATTATAGATTCCTTTAGGTATCCGATTTTCTTGGTACATCTCTTTTGCCAAATAATAAAACTCCTCGAATTCTTCATCAGAAGTTATTTCATAAAATGTTATGTTATACTGAGCGTTAATTTCATTAACTTTCTGATAGCCTTTTCTTGATAATCTTTTCATTGATTCTATCTCCTATGTATTATTCATTAATTTATTTTAACACAGTATTAATATAATTGTCAATAACTTTCTACACTCAAACAAAAAATAAAAACAAACCACTTTTACAAGACTTGCTCATACACAACCCCAACACTCCACTTCTTCTTGCTTGGTATAAATATTCTTCCCGGTAATAACCAGCTTAATAATATACTTTTCATGCTTGATGGATATAAAATACCTTCCCTGTTCTTACCTTCCTTGAAATGCCATCTTGCCTCTATACAATAAAATCCTTTACCTTTTCTGTATTCGCTTGCTGGTACACCTGTTACATTATCCTGCGGATTAACTTCAACTAGAGCATAACCTGTTCTATTTGCTGTATTTAAAGCCTCTTGCTTAGAACGGAAAATATATACACCTTGTGGCAGTTCACCGTTATTTTTTGCATGATTTACTATTTCATTTGATATGTATTTAATTGGATCTGGAATATCAGAGAAAGCATTGAACGATCTTCTAAGTGATAGAGTTAAATTTTTATGGTTATTATAGATAATTTGTTTTTGTTCGTCCGTGTGGATATCTTTTGTTATTGTCATTTTGTTGCCTCCTTTATGTATATTTATTATCTTATATTTATATTGCTTAATTAATAGAATAATATAATAATTGTTTACTGTCAATAGGTAATATATATAAATAGACAAAAATAAAACCCTCAATTAAGAGGGTTAATTAGTCGCATACAATGGAATACCTTTCTTTTTACCTCTATAATATTGTTTGCCTAATATTGATAATCTACCATAAATTCGACCATCGGCCAGCAAAAGGTATTCATTATTTCTCAAAAACCTAGCCCATGTTTCCGGTTTGTCTGGTGTTTTAAAGTCTCTCAATACTCTGCCTTTCTCGTTTATAATTTTAAATCTTTGCAACATTAGCGATAACCTCCTATACTATACAATAGGTATTATTATTTTGTGGTTGTGTTGACCTGTTGGACATAAACCCTGGTTAATTGGTTAATCATTTGAGCCGTAACCTGATTGTTATTGTTAGTTTTCATATGTAATATTCCTCCTTGAATTTAATTATTTTATTGTTCCGTTCTGCTATTGTTGATAGTTTAACACAATGTATAAATAAATGCAATAACTATTTTTAATCCAAGCAAATAAAAAATCCCTGCTATTATACAAGGATTATCTTAAAATAGTATTAGCTTTTAATACTGCGTTTTTTAATTCTCCATAACTACAAGCAGTATCAACGGCTAAAGCTAATAATTTTACTACTATCTTATTATTAACTTTTTGATTCTTCTTGATTAAAACTAAAGCCCTTTCCTTTAATTGTGCTGTTTCTATTTGTCTATATTTTTTCTGAGCATAGGCAATTGCTTTTACTTCAGATTCAAAAGCACCCTCACAATAATCAAAATTATCAGTTAGATCGATTGTATCAACTTGATAACTTTGTTCGTCCCAGGTATAAGCGACTATTTCAGTATTACCAGATATAATTTTAAAGTATTCTCTCGGCTGTCTTGGTTGTTTCATTTTGTTCACTCCTTTTAAAACTGTACCAATTAATTTATAATAACATAGTATTAATATAAATGCAAACATTATTTTAACGTATTATGGCCTATTTAAGCGGTTTAAAATGTCCGTGATACTTTATTATGTGTGGATGTTTAAAGGGTGATAATAGGTTTTATTGGCGTTGTGGTGAGTGTTTAAGACTAACAAAAAGAAAAACCTACTAATTAAAGTAAGTTTTCTTCTCATGTTTTAAATATTTGATTACCTAAGATTCTATAGTTGAATCCTGGTAATTTTCTATATACTATATTTTTACATTTAATACAAATTAAAATTAACTCATTGCCTACAATTTCTAATGGTTTATATTTATGTATACAAATTATAATGATACTCCTCCTTTACTATTTATTAATAAAAATTTAACCTTCTATTATGAAGGTTAAATATCAATTTCTTGATTTCCATAAATTCTACTGAGATATTTAACTTCTGCACAATGGCCACAATGTCCTGTATAATATCTGTCATCTGGGGCTAAATACCCAAACATGCTTTTATATCTTTTATTAATTTTTTCGTCCTTTTTTGCTCCTACAACTTTTCTAAATGCTTTTAGATATTCTTTACAATGTTCATTTGCCATTTGGTTACCTCCAATATGTATTCAATTGATTATAATTATACAGAATAATATTATAAATGTCAAGCATAATTTAAATGATCATAAGTGTTATATTTAGATCTAATTTGGATATTGTGGTTCTGTTATAGAGCAAAAAGAAAAAAGAAGGTTTTACCCTTCTTCATCTTCAAATAATTCATCTCCAGAAAATTCGCTACATGCTGTTACCATCTATACTTGACGTAAAAACAAGTATAATCCATCAGCATTGTAATTTCTATCTACACAAACAGTCTCAACTGGAAAGCTAGATTTTGCGTAGATATATTGCCCGCTATTAGATTCTTCGTTACACCAGATTTCTACATGAGAGTCTGGTATAGAAGATCTTCCTTCTGTCAGGCATGTATTTCCATGCCAATCCATGCCCTCAAAATGGCATTTGATTCTCCAGTCGGTAAGCACCACTTCGTCTATACTACCATCTTTCATTAGCACAGGTAGTTTTACATCTGTCTGCTCGATAGACGCGTTTTTAACATCACGGAATGGTGCATAGAAAGAGGGTAAATTTTTATGAGTGTAAATAATTTCTTTTGGGCAAGGAGTTGGCGGTTCCCATAACATTACATTTTTAATTTCTTGCATAGCATATTGCCTCCTGTTATATAATATTTTTTAAATCAAATATCCTCACCAACACCCTGACAAAGTAGGGATATGGTCAAAATACTATTTAGTTTAACTTTCTATATATTTCCATCCATTTTCTGGTGGAAAATAATCTGTGTTCTGTTCTGGTTGGTGCATTTCATGTAAAGTATTTTCTCTAAGTAAATTAGCAAAACTAATAATTTCATCTTTTGACATATCATTAACTATCTGGACAATACTTCCATTATGATAGTTAATAACAGCTATTGGAGTACTACCTTTCGGCAACATTTGACCTGCCATTCTCCAGTCACTCTGTCCAAAATTCTTAAATAATACTACTACATTATTATAATATGACATTAAAATTCCTCCTCATAATTTATTTTTCTGGTAGGAGGTTTTTGACGGTTATACCTCCATAAACCGAATAAAATTATGCAGAAATTTCCTCCAACTCAGCAATGGCATTATCAAGCCACTGAGTTTCTAATTGCCGACGTTTTCTATCTGCTTCAATATCAGCAATATATTTACGAATATACAATAAAGCCTCTTGACGTTGAATTGGATAATAATTCCTTGCCGGGTGACTGTTACACTGACAAGTGCCTAGTCCTAGATCGGAACTGTTGAAACAGTTGATTTCACTAATCATCCATTCACCATTTTCAAAATATAGTGATTTATCGGCAATTTCATCATTATACTGGTTAATTCTGGTTTCTAAAGTTAGATCTTAACCTGCACGTAAATTTTCAAGTATACTTTTTAACATTATATATTCCTCCCTTAAATTTTATGTATTTTCTATAATACCCTGCTGTTATGTCACTATTGGTTATTATATACATTATAGCAGGATACAAACAAAATACAATAATTAAGATTTACTAAATTTTGTTATGCCTCTTCATACTTGATAATTTTATCTAATCCACCCATACTTTCAACAATGTATTGAATAGCATCATCTAAAGTATCAAAATATCTATTATCGTCTGTTGTATAACCTCCTTCCTCACCTCCTAAATAATATTCTGAAGGGTGTACCTCCATAATTAATTCTTCAGATTCTACCTGTAAACTTTCCTCTATCTCGTACATGTCGATCAAATCTTGAATAGTTATGTTTTCCATTATTAAAGACCTCCCTCTATTATTTTAATTCTACTCGTTATTATTGTTATAAGCAATATACAAGCACAATTAAGATAATATTTTATGTCCAACCTGCCAACAATTTTGTTATGTAGGTATATTTAGTATATTATGGTATAAACCTTCTGCAATTCCTCCCGCGAGTGTTTGGAAAGTTTAGGTTATACAAATTTACTAATGATCCTACAAGGTTTAAATTATTAGCAGGTGTTGCTGTTATAAACCCGTCAAGCTACTACATAAGATTCTATTAAATGTAAATATTTATTATTACTTTGCTATGTCTGGTTAACCTTCTTCCCTTCGGTGTAGCATCCTATATAAGCAATACTAACTAATTAGGCCAACCATGTATTACAATGCCACTGTTATAAATAGACAACAAATAATAGTAGATATATTAGTACGAATGTAATAAATAAGTATCTTATGCAGTACGGATCAAAGGTTCCGCTGTACCTTTGGTAAGTATTAGTATTTATTCTAATGTCCCTACCTGAACATTTGTTAAGGTGTTAAATGTCCTTAACTTACTATGTTATATATATAACATACCTCCTTTAAATTTTACCAGGATTAAGGCTCCTGTAACCTTTTTAGGACTGAATAGCTGCCTAAAGCATCGGCAATTTTTTACGTGAGTGTACATTTGTTACATCTAATTGCCCAACGTGTATGTATATTATTTTTTGCTTCTATAAAATTCACTTCCGTATATTAAATTTTAACTCCCCAAAGTACCTTCGCCATAATGTTAATATATGTATTCGCAAAGGATTTTTACAGTGTCGCTGTTAAGGTTAAGCATACCTGCCTAATTGAGTTTATACTTTATGTATTATCTCCGTTTTAGACTCCAAAGGCTAGAGACTACCAGTTAATATAAATTTTAGTATGAATAAGGCTAACTACCGAAGGTTAGTTTTTATGTATTAGTGTGATAACTGGATTTTTTGGTACTTAGTGTTACGGTAATACAAAGTTTAGAAATTAAGGTATTGCATAAGGTTTAATTTTGATAGTTTAGTTCTGAGTAACAATTTGAAACAATCTAGGGAACGCCTCACCTAGTAGCTTGATTGTTGTGTTGCTTGTGTCCGTTTCTTGAAGTTAAGTTATTTTACCACAAGTGAATTGGTATGTCAATAACATTTTAGATATTTATTTTTTGATTGTTTAGATTAAGTTTAATCATTAATATTTACTCTATACTCAGCTCAAATCAGCTTACATTTAACCTAAAATCAATTATTACTCGATTTAATTTTTAACGGCCTTGTAGGGAATTGTGTGAAGAGGTTGGAAGGTTGGAGGTGAGAAAATTTATAGAATAGGAAAATAAAAAAGCCCCGTTTAAGGGGTGTTTAATTTGTTTCTAATACTTTGAATAACATTTCATTAATTCGCTTAATTGCTTGTATTTCACCAGTATACAAAATAATATGATATTCAATATCCTGCAATTTCTCTTTATTTTTTGTTTTCTGCCTATCTGCAACTAGACTTTTAATTGTAAATTCATGCTCTTTTACTGCTGTTAAATTATAATTAATGATGTCTTCTATTCTCATTTATTAATAACCTCCTTTAAAATTATAGTTAATTGTATCACAGTATAAAAATAATTGCAAGGGTACTGTATATATTTGTTTAGGAATTTTATTTACAATAATTGTATATAAGAGTTATGTAATATAGTTATGTAAGAAAAGGTAAATAAAAAATACCTCATATGAGGTATTTAAAATACTACTGTTTTGTTAATGTGATCAATCTCTTTGACTGTATATGGTTCGCCGTTGTTGTCATAATATATTGAATCAATATTAAAGTTAAACCAGTTTATTGTAAATGTCAATTTGCCGGACATTTTATCCATTTCATTCTCGAATAATTCACTGAGTAATTCTTGACCTGCCGTGACTGTATATTCATTGCTAAGGATTTTAAATTTTCTCATTGATATTCATCTCCTAAGATTTAATTTTATTAACTTGATAATCAACATACTACACTAATATACTAACATTGTCAAGCATATATGTATTATTTATTTTTTACTTTTGTTAATAGTTTTCTGAATTGTGGTTTAGTTATTTTCCCGGCAATAAATAGGGAAATTAATGTAGTTTGAGACAAGATGATCACTCCTTTCTATATAATTTTACCTTATATTATATTACCTTAAATTGACTAAGGTAATATTTATTACAATTAACAATAATATACTGACCTTTTGAATCTGTCAGAATATTCGATTTAAATTCTATCCCGGCAATTGTCCCGGTGACTTGATCCGGCGAAAATGACATAGTAAGAATAATAATATTTTTATATTTAGCTAACAAATTGTACCCTCCTTTGCTGTCTGACTGCTGCGTAAAATCCTATATTTTGTTGTTTTGCGTGTTTCTCTAGTTGTTTAGTATAGGATTTAGTAAAGCAGGTTGTTACTACTGTATTAGTGTTAGGATTAAGTATAACATAGATGTTACCGTGAGTGTAGCAACTTAAGTTATTTTTTGCTGGTGAAGAAGTGCCACATTTGACACAAGTATAAATGTCTTGGAGTGTTATTATGCGTTGGTTCATTCTTAACTTTGCGTGTTGGGTTATGGTCAATGTGGTCACTTCCTTTTATAATACTAAAATAATAACTGAGGATAGTATAACATATTTATTTTATGATTACAATAACTAAAAACAAAAAAACCTGCTTATTATAGCAGGTTAATAAACTATTTGTTTTATATTCGTTAATTCTGAATCTCTATATATTTTCTTGATCTGTGTCTGCTCCCACTCATGCAAACCTTTTTCTGTCGTACCTCTAAACATTCTTCTTGTATCCTTTTCACCGAATAGGTTAACATATGAGCGGATTACCTTTTCTGGTATACTGCCAACCTTTGCACGATGTAGGAGTATATTTTCCCAATCTTTAAGTAAATCCTTTTTCTTCCATTCCCACGCATTGGGATTGGTTTTATAAGATTTACTATATTTGTTAGTATTGAGGAAATGGTTACAAAATTGTATGTATGTTAGTTTGTATAGTTCTGTTTGGTTAATTTGTTCCATGTTGTGACCCTCCTATTGATATTCCGAAAAGAATATTTGATTTATAAAACTATAGATATTATATAATAATTATATTAATATTGCAATAGGTTAGAAAAGAAATATAAATAATATAATAAATTAAATATTGGCCGGGTTAACTTTTTCGCCATAAGCGAAAAATTAAGCAGGACAAAAAACCGCTGTCAAGCGGAATAGTATTGTTGGAGGAAGGAGTATAAGAAAAAGAAAAACTCACACTTTGAACCCTGTTATAATAAAACATATTATTACTATTCAAAGTGTGAGTTTTTAAATTTTTATTATAATTTTACTATTTCATTTACTTGTTTGTTTACTGATTTTCTTTTTAATCTATCATAAATTGATATACTGTCTTTTAAATCTTTAGTTTGATAATTTATTACAGTATCAATTATTTTATTAGCGTCATCTATATATTTATTCTTTGACCTTCTTATATATTTTCGTTCTTCATATGTTACACTCATTAAATTTCTTTTGCCAAAACAAGGAGTTAATTTACTTTTTGCTTTTTGCTGTCTATGTTCTGCATTTTTTAATAATTGTTTTGATACTATGCCATTGATAGTTATTTTTACATTTTGCCGTTCTTCATACTCAAGTAAATATTCATTAAGTT
>Ga0209728_1001067_pt1 | contig 18279 bp, 19 predicted proteins | sample RifGroD1_FD_183997 | JGI IMG/M metagenome (GOLD analysis project Ga0209728, IMG submission 183997) | Groundwater microbial communities from Rifle, Colorado, USA - Groundwater D1 (SPAdes) (version 2) | ecosystem: Environmental > Aquatic > Deep subsurface > Groundwater | place: Rifle, Colorado... | reverse complement strand
TGCCCCATGTAATTTTCTAGGCCTTCCGAATTTTTAACACTAAAGTCTAATGACCTACAAACTCCGTTTAACTGGTCTGATATTTTAGGCAGCCCCGACAATATGCCCCGTAAGCTTTGTCCGTTAAGGTGTATGTCTAGCGTCACGGTAGAGTTAATACCTGCCCGGCGTAAATTAAGTTGGGATTGTCGCCTATTACGCTGCGGTTCGCGTCGTATATAGTATGCCAGTCGCTGTATCCATTGTTTTTAGCAATAAGACTTAAGCAGTCTCCGGCTTTTACTACGTATGTTTTAGCTTGTGCAGGCGCCGGGGCTGGCGGCCTGTCCTGCTGCGTCTTTGAACTAACGGACATTATAGAAGCTGTAGCCGTAGATATTTTTCGCGGGGCTACAGTCTTTACCTGTTTAAACGATACCTGGTACCCGATGTCTCCCTCGAATCCGCTAAACGTCCAGGGTAAACTTTGTAATCGCATAGAAATATTTAAGCCCACAGCTGGGCAAACTATCTGTAACTTAGTACTTGCTTCCTTCCACGCTTTCAGCTGGTCGCGGTATTCCTGGGGCGTTTTTAAGTCACTTGTCGCGCAGTATCCAGGATCGTAACGAGCCGGAAAGAAAGACGACCAGCTAAGCGTATCCAAGTCTACGCCGCTAGGGAATTCTACGTTACCTAGGTTTAGTATTTTTACACTATCAGTTAACGCGTCCCCTTCGCCGTACTCCAGCGTTTCCGGTACCACAGGAATACGCACGTAAGAACCCGTAACACTGTCCCGTATGGTTATGTCAACATCTACGCCAGGCATCATAGTAAAACCCCCATATCCGAGCTTCCCAGAATGGCATCAGCGGCTTTAAGCATGTCGTGAAGATGATTTAGGATCTCTCCAGCCATAGTTTTACTGTCTTTTTTATCCGCGTCTGTAATTGTGATTTCGATCTTATCCGCCAGTTTACTAATAGGGCTAGATTTAGTACCTGAATTCTTAGTACCTGAATTCTTAGTACTGGAGTTAAGATCACGGGACTCACTGGCTGTTAGTATCCGCTCCCCACGTCCAGCGCTGGGCGTTGGGTTTTCTTCTTCCCGGTTTTGCTGAAAAGTATTATTAAATAGTCCGGCGTCAAGTTCCTGGGACGCTCCAGCAAATACGGATCTTCCGCCACGGGCCGAGTTTGAAGCGGTGTTTTCTTCGCTGAGGTTTCTCTGAAAAGTATTATTTAGTATACCGGAGCTAAGTTCTCCAGATTCACCTGCTGTTAGTATTCGATCTTCGCGTACATCGTTAGGCGCTGCGTTCTCCCCGCTACGATTCTGCTGAAACGTAGTATCCAATAGCCCGGAGTTAAGCTCTCTTGATTCCGCAGCTGTTAATATTCGCTCCCCTTTGTGTAGTTCAGCCTTAAACCCATCAAAGGGGACGTAGCTTAGACCGTTAGCGAAGCTTCCGTCTACGCCCCTTACTGCGTCAAATGATGCCTGTTTTTGTACCGACGTTTGTCCCATTTGTAGGGTTTCTACGTGTCCTATGTCGATACCCGGTATGTTATTTGCAGCGTCAATTAGATAGTTAAGCCAGCCTATCGCTTTGTTTACCCCAGTCTTAAAAGCGTTTTCGATTCCTATCCACATATCGGAAGCTCCTTGTTTTACCATATCCCAGTTCCTGTAGAGAAGAATACCGGCGCCAATTAGTAAACCTATGCCTACGATTACTAACCCTATAGGGTTAGCGGTCATAGCCGCGTTCCAAAGCCATTGCATAGCCGTAGCCGTTATGGTCATAGCTTTTACTAATCCCAGGTACGTAAGGTAGATACCCAGTGAAATAGCGATACCTTCCACTAACGGCCCTATCCAACTCCAGTTATCCATAAAGTAGTTCGCTACGTCTAGTACCTTTTGACCTACCGAAAATAGTGTATTAATAAGGCTAGGTAGTAATACGTTCGTAATATAGCCCAATATCGGCCCGGCGTTAGTTTGCAGAATGTCGAATACGTGGCCCATAACCTGTTTCATTTGGTCAAAAATAGGTTTATTCTTCGCGTAAAATTCCGCACCCAGGTAAGTAATATAGTTCCATGTCTGCTCTCCTATGGCCCCCAGCTTGGCGAAGGCTCCGCCGACCATGTCTAGGGCGTATTTAACGTTATTCTGCCAGCGCTGTATAGTCCCGTCTTCGGATAGCTTAGCCATAAACTTAAGTAGGTTACTTAACCCTACCTTCATACCATCAAAAATAGGCTTCCCTAGCTCACGCCCCAACGTTCCTACGAAGTCCTTAGCGTTCGATAGCATACCCGTAAAGGTTTTAGCCTGTAACGCCATGCCACCACTGTATCGTTTCTTCATTAGGGAGAATAACGCGGCGTTAAATGCTTCTTGGTCTGCAATTCCGCCCGCTTTGTTTATAGGGTTAGCACCACCCATTAATTTAGCCTGCTCCGCTACCATTTTTTTTGTTATGCCGAATTCTTTAAGCCGTTCTGTTTCTCCTGTTTGCGCGTCTGCTACCGCTTCTACAGCCTGCATAACGTCTTTGCCCATTACGCTAGCCATATCGCCTATCGTTCCTAGGTGTTCTTTAGCACTGAGTCCGTACGCAGCCATTCGTGTAGTAGCTTCTACAACTTGCGGTATCTCGAAGGGGGTTTGTGCTGCGAACTTTTGCGCCCAGGCTAACGTTTCTACAGCTTTCGTCTGACTTCCCAAAACTACAGCTAGCGTATTTTGGTATGTCTCCATATCCGCGTTACCCTGCACTAACCAACCAAAGCTAGCCTTTATCGCCATGCTTCCGGCTACAGCGACGAGCGCTCCTTTAAGGCTAAACAAGCTCTCCCTAAAGCTGTGAGAGGCCCGCTCCGCGTTATTAATACGGGGCGTAAATTGATCGTTTAGAACTATTTGGGCGCCCATTGTAAACGGATTAGACATAAGTTATCCCCCCTTCTTAGCGCTGCTTGGCTGCTTTATTTCTGGCCTTTATTTCGTCAAGGGTAGCCCGATATACGAATTCCCGTTCTAGCGCGGGTAGGTTATATATGACTCCGGGAAGTACCCCTTTTTCCTGCCATATATAAGCCAGTAGTTTTGCTTCCGCGCTAGACTTTAGGAGTTTTTTACCGCTTTTTCGTTTTCGATCTGGGATCGGTTACCGAAGCCGCTTAAGCCCTGCACAGCTACCGCGAAATTTAGGATTTCGCCTGGTTTAAGCAGCGCCGCAGTTACTTCGTCGCCCGTAGTTAGTCCTAATTTTTCCCGTAGTGTCTTGTCCAAGAATGTAAACGTACTTCGCTTGTCCTTAGCTACCGCAGCCTGAATAATCCGTAGCATAAGCTTATCGTCGTCAACTTCTGGTACCATAGCCCCTGTACCATCCGGTACACGTTTAACGCAATCTTTTTTAGCCTGCTTGTATTCCGCATGATCTATAGCAGTATACGGAACTAAACCAAGTTTAACGGTCATAAATTCGCCTTCTTGTGCCGCTGTAAGTTCCGCGGCATCTTTGCCTAGTACGTCGTCTAGTGTGATAAATTTAGCCATCGTTTTACCCCCTACGTAAGTAGGGCCAGCTTTACGCCAGCCCCCTTATTTTTTTATTCTATCGTGTCCTGGTATTGGTAGTCATCAAAGGTAAACGGTAAGTCTACTTCTACCAACTCGCCCAGTTTAAAGCCCATTAACTGTATTGTGTCAAAGCTAAGGCCTTTTAACAGTACGGCTTCCTGCCCGTTAGATGTTGGGTCAGCAAGCTTACCAATGTAATTGTATTTAGCCGTGGGATTATCCGCGATTTTCTTCTGCAGGCGGCTATCAATCTTAAGCATTTTTGCGCTTCCCTTACCTGTACCACCCATAACCTTATGACCACCCATAAACTTACCGGCCTGCTTTATTACCTGCTTTTCCAGGTCTACGGCAGCGTCGAATTCCTGCGTACTCTGCAGCTGTTGGCCGCTTTCATCATAAACATAACCGTATAGCCCGTTGATGGCTTCGTTAACTTCGAAGTTTGCCATAGCTTACCCCTCCTTCCTTTAGAAATTTACGCTGATTTTCTGGTAGATACGTTCCATAGAATCGACGGGCCAGATGCCAGAAAAGAAAAAAGCTTCGTCAATTTTAGGGGTAAACACTGCAGTTTTTCCGTGGTACTCCGGATCCTGAATATAGAAGTAATCGTTTTTTATTACTTCCAAGGAAGCCAGGGGCCTAAAGTAACTGTCTTCTACGGTAGCTGCGTAGGTTATGCGGGCTTCTTGCGTGTTACTTCGCGATTTCTTGTACTCGTTCCCGAAGGCTTCCAGGTCTTTAGTTACTGCGTCTAGTGCATTGTTAACCCGGATTTTACCCATTTCTACCACTTCGTCTGTGTGCGGCGCTGTAAGCGTTCCTACACCTTCGTCAATTAGTACCGATTTACCATCCTTTACGAATACCAGGGTACCTGACTGTTTAGCTACGATACGCTGCCCCGGGGTAAGTTTTTTATTGACGTCGGCGTAGTCTATAACTTCGTCGGTTACCGTCCGGTTAAGCGCAATACTAGCCACCCTAGCGGCTATAAAGATCGCCATTTCTGCCGCGCCGTACCCGTCTACACCGTTACCGACGTTAATAATTCCCCGCCAGTTAAGCGCCTTACTTTTCGCGTTAGCGCTCGGCATGTCATTATCCCAGGATAGCGGGCCGCCTCTAGCCCATGTAATGTACATGCCTTCGTCGCGTACTCTTTTCACCCAAGTTTCCGCTAAAGTGAGTATATCTTCGTCTTCTACGGCGTCAAATGAGAAGGCGTTAGGCGTTCCGTCGGCTTCGATTTCTGTTAAAAAGTTTGTGTATTCTGCTTCCGTCACTGTACTGCCGTTGTTTCCTCCGGCGAACGCCTCCCCAGATGTAACCGCAGGCATATTGTCGCCCGTATCGGTAACCCGTACATAGTCGCTAGTGTTTAGCGCCGCAGCCAGCGCAGCTACTGTCGATCCTTCTACGCTAACAAGTAATACGCTGCCTTCCGTTATTTCGATAACTACAGCGCCCGCAGTACTTCCAGCTTTTACTGCTGCCACAAAAGACCTAGCGCTGGGGTACAACGTTTCCATGACGATAGAATCGGCGGCTTCGGCATCGTCTAACGTACACGTGCCCTTAGCTGCTGCGCTGGTAGCCATGCGATACGCTAGTAGCTGCTGCGGTTTACCTTTAAACGCGTGTTTACTAATCTTACCAGAAGTTAAACTACTTCCAGCCGCATTGAAAAGCTTGTCGAATTCACTGCCGTACGCCGTAACCGTAAGTACGTTTATTGGCCCCCAGTCCGCCGTAAACGGATAAGCCACAATACCCCTAGCGCCTAACGATACCGCAGATACAGCCGCTTTGATTAGGGAGTAAACGCCGCTTAATACTTTGCTGCTGCCCTCTAAATAAGTACCCGCCATTTAGTTGTCCTCCTTTTTTAGAATGTTAATTTTACCCGTGTACCCACAAACGTAGCAGGCGGTGGGTCTACTGGTTTTGTTCTGGAGTACGTGGCTTCGTACGTAATATGAAAAGCTACGTCCAAGCTAGTGATATTTATACCCTGGCTTTCTGGGAAAATGAGTTCTACAGCCTTTAGGTACGCTATTACAGCCCCTTCGTTGCCGTAGACAGGTAATACGCCCACCTTCTCTTCAAGATCCCCTAATAGGGATTCCTGTAGGTCTATGAGTTGGTCTACGCTATTCACATATAGCCTACCATACTGGGTAACTTTGGTTACGTACAAATACCTACTTAAGTTACGGTCCTTTTTACGGCCCGGCGTTTCCCATAGAATTATAGGACGGGCTACTTTAGGGGCGGCGTCGCGTAGTCGTACGGAATTTAGGCCCGCTGTTGCTTTTACCCAACGCTGTAAAGCCGATAATTCTTGATCGTATGCCACCATTATCCTCCCCCCAGTTCATGCCATAAACGCCGTATCTCATACTCCATTATTCGTGGTATGTCGTCTTCCAGATAGTCCATAGCCTTTTCGAACATGTGAGCTCCTTCAATTGTTTTACCCGTCAGTACCATACCTGTAGCTGCTCCTGGCTGGTAGTGGAATGTTCCGTTACTCCATACTCCTGGTACGAATTGCCCGGCCTTTTGTGTAAATCCGTCGTTTATGTGCCTTGCGTAGGGCACATTCGTACCTACTACGGCTTTCGATACCTTACGGCTTACCTTAACGCTAAACACGTTATCCGAACCACCCATTGAAAAACTGTTTTGCAGACGTCCAGTACGGCGCGGAGTTAGGTCGTGTACATACTCCAGGGTTCTTAAACCCGCGGTACGTAGTACCCGATCTTTCATGCGGTCTACGTCTTTCTTATCTAGGTTCTTAAGCCAGGATTCCCAACGTTCAAAGTGGGAGTCTAGCCTAATAGTTGTTCCGCTCATAGGAATTGTACGGTACGTAGCCCCGCAGCAGGTAATAGGCTTACATACAAAAAAGAATACGGTATAAGCATCGTCTTAACCGTGTCCAGCGGATTTGGACGCTTTACTTGGTAGTATCCGCTAGGCGCTGCTTCGGTTATGTTTCCGGTTACGGCGTCTACCTGGGCGCTTTCACCCTGGGCGAAAACCTCAAATGCCATAGCTACGGCCGCTTTTAGTCCTTCGTCTACGTAGCCGGCGGCCAGCGGTCCCCCAATAATCCCCTGGGCATAGGCGTTAGCCCGTGCTAGGTACGTGGTTACTTCTGGTACTTCCATAGTCGCGGCTTTAGGGTAGTACGTAGTCGTCAATTCTACAGCTGTTAGATACATGAGTTAGCCCCCTTTACTTTAATAGGGCGGCTTCCTTTCCTTGTGCGATAACCGCCGTTATGATTTCGTCTTTTTTGGCATTGTACGGGAATTCTACCCCTACAGCCTTCGCTTCTGTAGCTAGTTCGTCCCGCTTATATTGATCGTCTAAGGCCTTTGTAAGCTTAGCTAGGGCGTCGTCCTTGGCTATTGCGTCCGCTTCTTGGGTATTTGTACCTTCCGCAGCCTTTGATACATCTACTTCCCCATTCTGTTCGTCTGCCGTTACAAATTCGGCCAGTCCTGACGCTACTAAAGACTTCGCGCTAGCTTCCGGCAGGACAATTCCCGTTCCTGCATGTACGTCTTTACCTTGGAAGGTTACCGTACCCCGTAAAATTACAAACATTCGTTTACCCCCGAATAAAAAACTAGGGGCCGCTAATACTAAAGACGGCCCCCGTAATGATAAAACTTACAGCATTACCGTACAAGGCATAATAAGCTTCGGTTCTTTAACTTTAGGGAAACTGGAAGCAACTACTTCTACGATCTCGCGCATAGGACGTTCCTGGGTAAACGTACGGGCGTAAATGCCTGGGTTCATTTTGTTTTCAATAGTCGGACCCATGATTTGCTCTCCAATCATGCTACCCCGTACTAGGAATACGCCTACCTTAGCACTAAGCAACCGCTGGGATACACGGACGCCATTATTGTTTACGTCTCGGTAAGTTACCGACGTATCGAAGGCACGTAACGGGGCCATCTGCCGCCCTCTTAAGAACGCGTTAAGTTCTTCAATTGTCAGAAGCTTGTTAGTTAAGCCAGTAACGCCTAAACGTACCCCGGCGTCGTTCATAATAGTCCGTATGATAGATATGCCACATACGAAGTCGTCCGGCGTCATACCGTTAAGGTCTACGTACGACTGATTCCATAGCTCGAGATCCGCAAGGATCGTAGGGTTGATATCATCCCACTTGGTACCTGCAATCTTTTTATTACCCGACGGTACTTTGAAGTCTACACCCAGGATAATACCGTCTTTGTTATACGTTAAAGCCCCGCTACCAAGTGCCTGCCAGCGCATCCATTCTACACGTGCGTCAATGTTAGATTTTACAGTGGCCGTTTTTCCGAGTAGCTGCTTTTCTGCAATGAGTCGGCGCTGTGCGTTTCCTTTGTCCAGGAGCGCCCCCAGCTCTTTCTTATCCACGATATAAGACTGCCCCATATCAACGATCTGGCCGCTTACGGTACTCATAGGATCGCGGTCCGTTAGTGGCAGCTCAGCTCCGTTATCTACAATGTTCGCCATGTCTGCCTGCCGCTCGATTACCGTTTCATGCCATTCCATTTCGTAGGACTCTACTGCAGGTAAATACTCCTGCCCGATAAACGTAGCAGGTACGGGTACTTCCTTAATTGTTTCGGTCAAAAGTGGATTCTCGAAGAAAATAGAGTATTGTGCTAATCCGGCCATGTCTTTATACCTCCCCTTTATTTCTTATACGAAGCGTACGGCGCCAGCTAGGGCAGCCTTAAACGTACTAGTAAGTCCGATACACATACCCGTGTAAACTGCCCCATGTACGATACACTGGCCTACGGTAATGTCCGGATTAGCACCTAGATCGTCAACAACGAACTTTACGGATTCATCCAGAATTACGGGGTTAGACTTACCCACCGGAAAAACGCCCGTACCTACAGAGCTCGCCGGTAAAGCAACCCCTAAAATACCTTCTACCGTGGCTTCATCCCCAACCGCGCCCCAAGTTCCCGTAATGGCTATGGTTTGCGCTGTTCCGAAGTCCTTGGTGACAATTCGCAGCTTACCAGCAGCGTCTACGTATACCATGGCTAAATCTGCCACTGTTAAGCCACTGGCTACGGCCAGGGAAGAAATAGCTGTGGCTATTGTTTCGGCGGCGCTTGCTGCCCCAGCTGCTGTGGCAGGGAACGCAATTCCGAAGATACCCTCAAAAAGGGCTTCGTCACCAGCAGCGCCCCAAGTACCTGCTATGGCTATGGTCTGGTCTGCCCCAGCTTTACGGGTAGAGATATGGATAATACTTCCTAACAGAGTTAATTCTGCGACGTCCGCTACTGTAGTACCGTCAGCGTTGGCCGCTGTAGATAACGCGGCAGCTATCACGGCGTCTGTGCTATCTGCTGCTAGGGCTGCCAGTACGGCGTTAGTCGCTGTATAGGCTTTACCATTAATCGTAATAGTAAGTACGGTAGACGCGTGCGCTCCGTTAGCAGCCGCGTTATTAATAGCGCCGCCTCCGATTAGTACCGCCGGCTTAGCCGCAGCAGCCGCAATAGGAAGTGCCTTTAATGCCGCGTTACCGAGTTCAAATGCCGTGCCGCTAACTACTACGGCCAACTTAGTGTTTGCGTGCAGTCCAGCTACAGCTGCTGGGGTAATCGCATTAGCCCCTAGGAGTATAGCGGGGCCTGTATTTCCCGTTCCGTCCGCGTACTTTTCATACTTCCCGGTTGCGTCGTCCTTTACCAAGCATTGGCCTTCCAGCACTAATTCCGCTATGGAGAATTTGCTACCGTCCAAGGTAGCACCATTTAAGATATACGCATAATGTGCGCTAGCTTTAATTTCGCGGGCGCCGGTTACGCTAGTAGTTCTAATGGTTACGTCGTTGTTAATAGCCATTTGTATTTATACCTCCTGTTTTCTTTTACTTCTTAGGTTCGATTCCCAGCATCTTTAGGGCTACTGCTTTGTTCTTCTCCAGGTCACCCGTAGACAGCGGAGGATTTCCCCCACCAGGTGGCTTACCCCGAAAGCCACTGCCTGTATCGCTACCCGGATCTTGAAATAGGTTAGGTTCCGCTTTTACTAGCCGCCCTATTGCACGTTCTATGCTCCCTGGTATAAGCTCCCCGGTAACATCGTCGTACTCGATATGGCCGCTGTAATCTGCCTTAAGCGCCCTTACTACCTGGGCCGAATTGACTGGGTTAAACTTACTAGCTGTTTTAAGTACTGCGTTTTCCAGCGTTAGGCCTTTCATGTCTTCGGCAGCCGTGTCGTACTTGGCGGCCTTCTTACGTAGTTCCGCTATTTCCAGATCGGTAGCAGTAGGCGGTTTTTGGTCGGTTCCAGCCTTAGCTAGTTCCGCCAGCTTTGGCAGTAACCCCTTATTATCGACGTCTACAGATACACCGCCGTCTTTTAAGGCTTTACGTACCATGCTTAACGCTTTACGCGTTACCATGCCGTCTACGTCTTCCTGCGTGTAAATAGCCACGCCGTCCTTAGTTGGGTCATACTCCGCAGCCCCGTCGTGTTCTTCCTGGGTAATTTCCTTGGCCTCCAGTAGTTCTTTTACAGCTACTAGGTAAGCTTCCTTAGTCAATTTTCCCGCTTTGTACTGTGCCTGTAACGCTTTAATACCCATGTCCTACCTCTTCCCCGGTTATGAGATACCGGAAAACGTATTAAGGGTTATTCGATACCCTCTAAACACAAAAAAGGCTTTACGATAGCCTAAAAACGAAAACTTTATAAGTACCCGGTAAAGTATACCGAGTAAAAATTGAATACCTAAAGTATACCGAAATCGATTTCTAAAGATTAGCGGCCACAGCCTTGAGCGTTTCTTTAGCACCGTTACCGCTAAGCCATACTTCGCCGGGTAACTTTAGTTCCGGCCCCCCAATATTAATAATCTTTTTAGCTTTCTTTGCATCGGCGTGAACTCCTGGGCTACCGTTTCGGCAGTACATAGCGCAGCCGCCATTCTCGTTAGCGCATATAAGGGCTAACGACTGGTCGGCAGCCGTAAAATAAACTACAGATACGTCGGGCATAAATTCATCCCCCCCCTTTATAGCTGCCATTTCAGCAGCTACCGCGTCGTTAAAGTCAGAAAAGGTCTTACCGTACTTCTTAAAATACTCGTACGGGTCCGTATGATCGCTTTCGTGGTACGTTTCGCTTACCCATTTGTGACTGTGTAGACGTTCGATACCCCAGCCCTTTGCTACGAAAATTTCCGCTAAATACCAGGCCCCACGCTTCCATACCTCTTCAAACTTTATAAAGCGTTCCGGATCGTCGTCACGGGGCTCGCATAACTCGACTCCGATATACCGCTTATTAGCCTGCGGCATTGCGTGGTTAGCGCGTTCATCCCAGGGTATAGTTTCAATTATGCTATCCCAGTCTATGAACGTATGAGCTGATGCCCCCCGTTTACCTCCGTCGTAGTAATCGTGTTCGTTTTGGGCAGTAGCCCCTGGCGTGGCTGTGGAATGACAAACGGCGCCTTCTGCTGAAAGCGCCGTTCCTGGGCGGTTATAGTTTAGGTAGTTTTGTTTTACTTCGTAAGACATATTGTTCCCCCTTTCTTTAGCAGATAGCCCCACCCGGTACGTCGGGTGCTTCTGGTACGTCGCCAGAAGCTTCTACAATTTCGTCGAATACTTCCCGTATTACAAATAAGGCAGCCAGCGGGTCGTTTAGGTAGTCTCTGTCAAAGTACATACCTACAGGGCCAAGTATACTCCCCTGTAACGCCTGGGCTCGTATCTCGATAAGCTTAACGGCTACATCGTCACCAGTAAGCCTCGGCTTTAGCGCTGGAAGCTTGCTGTAGATTACGATATACGTATGTCCGCCTATCTTTCCGGTTACGCTATATTTCATAGTACACTCACCAGCCCCAGTATAAAGTCGTAGAAATCTGTATCTTTTGATAGGTCATAGCTACCCGTAAAGAGACTTTCCAGGCCCATGCTTAGTAGTTCGTGGTAGTCGTCGCGGTATTCTTTACCCATGTACTTACTAAGAAACTGGTCAAAGCGTGACTTTTCGGTAACCTTGTAACCAGGTCCCAGCCATTGCAAGGACTCGCCCGCTGTACGGCGTTGGTAAAATTCCCGCTCTAACTTAAAAATACCCGGCACAACGTCCTCGAATCTATGGCCTAGTTCGTGGAAGGCTACACGGAGACGTCCCGCTGTTCCAGTACCACTTAAGCTTATTATAGCGGTATCTTTACCCCATTTTTGTCGGTAGTAGCCCCGCTGTCCAGTCTTAGTCAGTATTTCACTATTACTAGACTTTTCTAGCCAGGCCGTAGGTAGGTATTCCCTTACTTCTTCCAGCGTTGCCTTCACTTCTTTGTTACTGCGCTTAGTCCATGGCTGCGTAACCGTACCGCCGTTCGTGCCTACGGACCGCAGCTGTCTTATTACGTTGCGTACTGTATCAGCTCGGTTCGTGTTACCGTTATCCCTGGCGTTAAGCAACTCGACATACCTCCGGTCTACCTTGTATAGCTCGTCGCTTAACTCCTTATAGTCTAGCCCAGCGTTAGCATTTTCAAGTAGCTTATCCCGTAATTCCCTACGTGCTTTCTCCAGATTAGCTATTTCTTCCGAAGCCTTACCAATTTCTAGCTCTAACTGAGCTCTAACCTGAGATCCCAACTCGCGTACCTGTACTTCTGACGTTATACCGCCATTCGGTATACTTTTTGTAAACTTATCAACCCATGTTTCTGGGGTAGTTGTTACAGCTGCTTTTACATCTGTCGCTACACCTGGAAGTACACCTACCGCAGCTCCATACGCGCTAAGGCTTTCGCCCTGTCTTAGGTAGCTCTTTGGATTATCGTTCGCAAGGCGTTCGTTTAAGTCCGGTAGACCGCGTTCCTTTGCGTATTCTTCGTATGTCCGGGCCTTAGTATAAATGCGTTCCCCGAATTTATCTGTACTGTCGCCAGCTCCCCGAGCTATCCGTTCCCGCGTACTAACACCTAACGCACTAAGTACCGGCGTCCAATTACACCGACAATTTGGGTGATTCGGTATACGTTCACCAGGTAGGCCTGGTATTTCTGGGGTATCGTACTCCAATGGGTATACTTTGCCATCGTTTCGGGCGTCTTTAGGAGCTGTACGGCTGTCTAACGTAGCGTTCCAGCGTTTGTTGTCTAATATATCGGCGTTTTCCATGTACAGGTTATTAGCGCCTTGTCCGGCTGCCCTGTTTAGTTCTGTTCGTGCTAGCCTTACGCTGTTAAAGTAACCCTCCTTGGCTACGTCTTGTATCCTACGGGCTGTTCTGTTCCAGTCCCAGCCATTGCCCACAGCTTCTACCATTGTCTTTTCCATCTTGCCGGCTAAGTAGACCGCGCTAGACCTGATACGATCGCTATACGTTGCCCCGTCTGGTAGCCATGGATTCGCCAGTATGCCCATTACTTGGGATTCAGTAAGTTCTGGTACCATTACGAGCACTTGCGCGGATTGCTCTAACGCGTAGGCATTGTAGTAGTACGCTCGGCTATACTCGTAGGCCAGGTTACGCCCTAGTTTTACGTCCTGCTCTTTAACCTTTAACATACCCGCTAACCGCTGCTGAAGAGTTGCCAAATGCTTTATTTTACGCTGCATATTTCGGTACTTAGCTTCAGGTATGGGTAACCTAGTGATTGGAACTCCGTTTGCGTCCTGTAACTCGGCATACACGGCCTTTAGCTCAGCTGTAATATTTCGGTTTATGCGTAGCCAAAGAGGTCGCATATCTGCGGCGTATTTAACCTGGCGCTTATCTATAATTTCCCGGTACCTGTCTAAATAACCCTCTAAGTCCTTTTGTCTCCTGGCTAATACAGATGCGTCTAGTTCATCGGCCATATCTTAAACCAGCCCCAGTACTCGCAAATTCCCCAGTAAAACCCATTGATGCGGCTGCTGCTTTAGCGCTTGCCGTAGCTGTTTCCTCGTTCTGCTTCTTCATTTCTTCCAGGGCTTCCACGGGATCGTCCACAAACCACAACAATTCATAAAGATAGGCGTCTGGTACCTTTCCCGCTAGGTTGGTGACAATCTGCGCAATTTCAAGGTAGTTCTGGGGCATATTCCGGTTAATCGTGTAAGCTACCCACTCCGCCATATAAAGAGGCGTACTAGTTGGTGGTGATAATTCCCCACTAAGTACGCCGTACGTGTCTTCTACCCCTGCTTCTGTGAGTCGCTTAGCGTTTAGCAAGTCTGTAAGAACCGCGATAAGCTGCCGGATAGCTCCACCAAAGTACAACTCTTTCTTTCCGGCCTTAATATCTAACGCCGAATACTTTACCTTAATTTCGGTAGCCGTGGCGCCGCTTAAATCCCCCAGCTTGGGGATTTGCCCCATATCGTGGATAGTATCCCGTAAACGGTCCAAATGGTGTTCTACGCTAGCGTCGTCCTGGGACTGACTAATAAACTCAGCTAAGGACTCCTTAGCCTTTAAGACTATGGCCCGAGCTTTCCGCATCTTTATAACTTCGCCCTCGTCTGTGTCAACGCCTGATAATAATAAAAACTGATCTAAAAGGTAATCTACCGTATTAGCCTTATCAGACATGACGGCGGCGTAATTCTCCAGCAGGGTTAGTATCCCGTTTCCAAGATCACTGGTCCCGTTTAGCTTAAGGCGCTTTTCGTACGTAGCAGGCGTCCCATTAACGAAAATAGCTATGGGAATACGCCCCGCTTTATGTTCTACGGGGTTTCCAGTAGCTACTTCTGATTCGTCTAACTCGTAATCTTCCCCGGATTCACTGGAAAGGTAATACGTAAGGTACTTTTCGTCGTACACCTCGACACGGGTACGGCTGTCTACGCTCCCATCAGCTTTCGGCATATCTACTTGGTACGTCCTAAGTACCATACGCAGCCGCTTACGGTCGTCGTAGACCGGGATAACCTCCTGGGCGGGGAATTCGTCGTAGTCTATCTTCCCTTTTTCGTCAGGCCAGGCAATTATAGCGCTGTACCCAGCTAAGCTACCCTGTCGGAGCATTTCGGATAGGATCCTCTGGGCGTCTTCATTACGCAGCAGCTTAAGCAGATCGTCACGGTACGCGTCTATTAGTTCCTGTGACGCCTTCTTTTCAGGATCTTCCACCGTCCATATGATCGGCTTGCCCGTTAAATAGTCTACGGTCGTATCTATCACCAGCTGCGCGTAGTTTACCTGCAGCTTGTTATTTGTGTCGTCACCCCTGGCCTTTTCCCTAAGGTCAATGCTTTCTAGATATCCGTCATAGGCCTTTTGATATACGTTTACTTTAGATTCTTCCAGCCAGGCGGTATGTTTATCCAGTAAGTCTTTAATCCACTTTCCGTTAAGCGCGGCCCAGGCGGTAGCGTCAGCTGCTAGGGCAGCGCTTAAGGTTTCTGGTATTACGTTTGTTACAGCCAATATCCTAACCCCTTTCTTACATAACGCCTGTCCTGTCGAATGCCTGGGCTTTACGGCTGTTTGGATTCCGAATATAGTAAGCCGCTCTAATCAGTAAAAAACACGCCGTAGCTAGGTCGTCGTGCGGTACGTGTCCGTCGAAACGCGGCTTGCTATTTCCCGGTACGTGCCAATTAATACGCTGCTCTTTTTTGGCTTCGCGTACCAGGTTTTCCAGCTGCCAGCGTAACTCTTCCCATATTATCCGCTGTGCTTGCGAATAACCAGCGGGTATTTGGGGTACCTTAAACCTGTCAGCGGTTACGTAGTTGTACGCTAAGTAGCCTAGCTTACTCTTATTTTCGTCTCCGGCGGCTTTAAACTTATATGCTTCTATTTCCAGGTTTGGCAGGCTTTCGATAAGCCAGTACATTAGGGGCTCACCTATGCCTGTAGCGTCTCCGCTGCCCCCAATACAGCCCCAATGTTTTATTATGGCTAACATTTGCTCCCGTTGTTGGCTGTGTGCCTTGCCTACCCATTGATACGGGCACACCGGCACTACGGCCCCGTCTAGCATAAGTTCCCCTATTACCAAGTTCGTAGCGTCGCGCTTATGCTCGCCTATGTTTTCCTCAGCTGTAGTGGGGTTTTCTTCCTGCCCGGCTACGTCCAGCCCAAATACGTATATCTTGTTACGCTCTGGGCCTACTCTTGGCCTGTAGCTGTTCGCGTAGATCCTAGCCATCTGCTCCGCATCAAAAAAACGCCCTATGCTGTCGATAAAGTTAAGCAAGTACTGGGTTTGTATCGCTATATGGTTAATACCTAGACGCGCTACCTGGCTTTCGAAGGCCTTCTTGTAGCTCTCGTTACCCGACGCTATAACCCGGTAGGCGTCTACCTTAAACACCAGCTTAGGCCTGTATCCTAATTCCTTCTCTAGCCTAACTTCCATGTCATAAGCTTGGGTAAGGGCCTGGTATATGTGGCTTACCTTAGTCCAGGCAACCCCGTAAAAAGCTGTAGTAGCGTTATTAAAGCCACCCATGGGCTGCGCGTCACGTTCCCACTTATCTGTATCGATATCCTGGGCTTCGTCTCCCTCCAGCAGGGTAAGTGCGGTCTGTGACGCGACGTTAGCACGGGGACCAATAGAAAGGAACGCCCACTTATTCGTATCGCGGGGCGTTCCTATGTGATATTTATAACCGTCTGATTTCTGCCAGACGTCTTTAGTTAATACACTGCCTGATAACCCGCCACTGTCCGGGGTGTCGGCTCCCTCTAGCCTATCCATTGACGCCTGTACCTGCGGTTTGTAAACAGGGGCGAACTTTACTCCGGACACCTTAACACCAAAATACCAGCCATACAGAAGTAAGTACTGCTGTATGAAGGCGCTTATTTCGTTTTTACCGGCTTGCCTGGAGATCATTACAACGAAGTACCAGCCCATTTTATTTAAGCAGCTGTAAAGGATCGCGTCGGCTACTTCCAGCTGGTAGTCGAAAGGGTCATTACGCCGCATTAGACGCCATGCTTCACGCAGGTTTTCCGGCTTAAATATTTCGTCAAAGCTGTTTATTATGTTATAGGGTACGCCCTGTCTTGCAGCTGCCACGGTTTTAGGTACGGCTGTAATAGTCGGTGCGCCACTTACCGGGTCTATGTCTTCCATGTAGTAGAATTCATGCTTAAGGGCACTGCTTCCGTCTATCAAGGACTAACCATCCTCCCTGGTCTGCGCGGGGCGTTTTCCCCAAGCTACCGATACCTGGCCGAAGCTAGCAGATCGTAGCTCCTGGTTAATCTTATCGGTTAGGTCGCCACCATTTCCGCCGTTTAACCGGTCGTGTTTTTCTACCAGGCGGCCTAATGTGTTCAGAGCCCGATCTAGGGCATTATCTTCAATCGTTCCCGCGTGGTAATAATTTCGACTACTACCGTCTAGGCCTTGGCTAAAATATACCTTAGTAGCGTTTTCCGCGGCTGCTTCACCTCTAGACGCCAGCTTATCGCTATATTTATTACGCCAACTTTCCAGGTAGACCAGTATCTTAGTCTTAAGCATGGCTATCTCAAGCTCTAGGTCGGCTACTTTCCGTTCTCCGTTGTTAAGACTTTCGAATATGGTCTGTTCCTGTGGGCTCAGTACCTGGGCGTAAAGGCCATGGATTCTAGTACGTCCCACATTCGCTTTTCCCTCTGCCGTTTTAGGTCCCGTACTGCAGCCCCCATGAAACTTACAGCGTCCGTAGCCTTTGTGGCTAGTTCCGAACCCCGCTGACATGGTGCAGGGTACGCCTTTACTCTTTGCGGCAGCCCCACAGGCCAAAAGAGGGAGTTTACGGGCAATGTGTATAAAGTTCATCGCGTCGGCCTTTGGGTTAAATTGCACTTTAATAGTCATGTCGTAAGGGTCGTACCCTTCTGGCAACGTGGGCCGTATTGTTTTTGCGTCTATTGCCATAAGAGGCACCCCTTTCTCTAATTGGGTCCGATAATGAGTACTATGACAAGTAGCAGAATTATGAAATACCCGTATTAGACCATTTACAGCCTTAAGCCGTGATTTTAATGTTTTTCTTATACTGAAATAACGTGCTACTTTACGTGTTTAGGCTTTTTTCATGATCTACAGATTACGCCGGATTGCTACGTTTTACGGGTAAAGCTAAAAGCAGTAAAAACAAAAAAGTCCGCGAATGACGGACATAATTCCTACTGCGTAAATGTTCGGATTATGAAGTTTTTCCCGTATTAAAAGGGGCTAAGCCTGTGATAGGCCAGCCCCGTGGAAATTTTCCAATTTTGTATACAAAAATCTTACGTTAGCAATAATATACCAAAAATTCCCCCGGCATGTCAATGAATTTTATCGTACAACTTTGCGTAGTTCAAAGCCAGACCGTTTATGATGTCGTAAAGTTTAGCTATAGCCAAGTCACAGCGCCTGTAATACTCACTTTTCTGGACACCTAGCGCCCAAAGTGCTTGCTTAAACCGGATCTTCTCCGCAGAAGTCCACCGAAGATACACCACCCGCTTTAGTTCCGACGGAAGTTTACTTAATGCATCATCCAGCATGATCTTGTTTATTTGGCCGCTGGTAATACCATCCATCGACGTAGACCCCGAATTAAGAGATATAGCGTCCGGTAGTTTGTCCCCAGCCTCTAAGGATTTCCAATTCTCTAGCCAATCCCTAATTTGCTCCTTGGATATTACCCCTCGTATAGTTACCATATATTACCACCCTCAAAATTCTAA
>Ga0209728_1001066_pt1 | contig 18286 bp, 18 predicted proteins | sample RifGroD1_FD_183997 | JGI IMG/M metagenome (GOLD analysis project Ga0209728, IMG submission 183997) | Groundwater microbial communities from Rifle, Colorado, USA - Groundwater D1 (SPAdes) (version 2) | ecosystem: Environmental > Aquatic > Deep subsurface > Groundwater | place: Rifle, Colorado... | reverse complement strand
TTTTTAAAGATAGTAGTGTCTCGACATTAATAGGAGACATATATAAATTTAATGATTCATATTGGATATGTACTGACGGAGGAACAATAGAATCTCCAACTAGTTCTTGTATTATTGAGAGATGTAATAACACCCTCCAATTCTATGACTCAACCTCAACCCTCCACTCTATCCCATGCATAATCTCAAAAGGCTCAATCTCCCTAGATGAACAAAAAATAATATCAACTTTAGATTCAGAAGTCGCAATACAAATAAGCAATACATCTATTACTAGGCAAATTCCAATGAACTACGTGTTCAAAATTGGATTGAGGAATTATACGGTTACGGACATTAATGATATTACTGTGAATGGTTTATTGTTGATTAAGATGGTATATAGTGAAGTTGAGCAAATAATTCCATCTTATTCTCTTACTATTTTAAATGGAGATTTAATTCAAGTCAATGAAAATGATCAATTAACAATTAATGCACAAGTAAAAATAGATGGAATAATTGCTTCTCCTATGCCTAATTTGTTGTTTAGTAGTAGTAATATTGCTAAAGCAACTATAAATTCAATTACAGGAGTTGTGACAATTTTAGATGTTGGAAATGTTGTATTTAGTTGTAAAATGGAAAATGATCTTAGTGTAATGGATGAGATTAATGTTGAAATTGTGGAAGTTTCTATTGAGAATAAAACAGTTGAAATTAGTGGTAGTACATCAATAATTAAAACTTATACTAAAGAATATTTAGCAGTATTCAAAAATAATGGTTTATCTATAGTTAAAGAATCATCTTTCTGGTTAACAGGGATTGATAATTTACCAACTTCATTAGCGGTTATTACATCACAAAATGCAGTTAATAATACTTGTGAAATTAAGGGTAATAATTTAGGTAGCATTAAGATTTGGTGTAAGAGTTTGGATGAAGAAATTGTTAGTCAGGACGGAATGATTATACAGGTAAAGAGTTTGTTTTAGGAAGTGATTAGGTAAAATGAGTAGATTTGCTGAACTAAATGACAATATTATGTCAGTATTATTTAAATTAATTGATAATCAAAATTTGTGTAAACTCTTAAATTATACTTCATACGACCCACTTGCTGAAGCAGATATACAAAATACTGCCACACTCCTATTTGATAAAATATATCCATTTCCATTTTCTCCAGATGTAGATACTGAAGCAAGATCGCAACTTAATGTTTTATTTGAAGATTTTAAACTAGGAAAAGATAATCCTGCTTTTAAAAATAATCAAGTAACATTTGTAATTGTTTGCCATAGTTCTTTATGGAGAATAAGTGGCATGTTGAGACCATTTGCTATCATGAAGGAAATTGATACATTATTTAATTCAAAAAATGTAATTGGCATAGGAAAAATGGAGTTTAGTAGTGGCAATTTGGCATGGGTAAATGAAAAATATTCTGGATATAGAGTTTCATATAAAGTTTATGATTTTAATTAATTGTTTTTATTAAAGGATGTGGTTAAGGTGGTGATTGATAACGATATAAATTTGAGACTTTTAGCAGGAATGCCTATAGATATAAATAATTTAGGTATTTTAACTCCATTAAAACTTAAAGATATTACAAATATTGGTGAATCTAATTATAATGAATTATTATCAGTTTTATTAATTGATAAATCAAACATTGAAGGATTAAATGACCAAGAGATTAGCAATTTAGAGTTACTAATGGTTTACAGTTATCAAAATATTGAATTCAGAGAAAAAGTATTAAAATCATTAAAGTTGTTTTTTAATAAAGAGTTTTTAATGAGTAATGAAGGATTATTTTATTGTGAAGATTTAATTATTGATAAAGAACCTTTTGATGATTTTCAATATGCTCTTAAATGTGCAAATCATATTGAAATAAAAAAAGAACCTGAATATGTACCAGGAAACGAACGTGCAAGAAAGTTTATGGAAAAGCTAAAACTAAATAAACAAAATATAAAAAAACCAGAGACTATGAATTTACACAGCATTATATCTGGAGTTGCTTGGAAATCAAATAACATGAATATAATAGACATTTTTAAACTTACTATTTATCAATTATATGATGCTTTTTACCGTTTAGAGAATATTGATAATTATAATTATACTTTGAGTGGTATTTATGCTGGAACCGTTGATAGTAAGAATATAAATATATCGAATATTACATGGTCTAGAATTTTGAAGAAATAAGGAGGAATATAATAATGACAACACCTAATAGATGGGCAATACGCGATTCTGGGGAAGCATCTTTCTTTTCATTAGTAGATAATCATGCGATTGTTACTTTACCATCGTTAAAAACTACGGGCGTAGAAACTACTGGAACCACCGTATACGCAAGAGGTGGAAGAGGAAACGCTAAACTTGTTGGATTTTCGTCAGATCGCGAAAGCAAACTTAAACTCCAAGATGCAATTTTTGATAACCACGCTGTTGCAATGTTAACAGGTAATGATATTGTAACTGGAGTACATAAGGTTGACGTTCATGAAATAATTACAACAACTTCCGATAAAGCGTCTGTAATCAATACTCCAGTTGGAGCAATAATTAGTGTTTATGTAGTTAATGCAGATGGAACTAATGGTACAGAATATACTTTGGGAACTCCTGCAACTAACCCAACAGAATTTAGTATAGTTTCAAAAGAACTAACATTCCCAGCAGCAACAGCCGATGGGACTAAATTCCGTGTTTATTATTTTGCTAACACAGACGCAACAGCAAAAACTGTAAAAGTGACATCTGATATGTTTGGTGGATCTTTCAGAGTTGTAATTGATGTTCTGGTTGTCGACGAATATACAAAAGCAGCATATCAAGGTCAACTTATTATTCCTAACGGGAAATTTGAAGATAACTTTAATTTAGCTTTTGCAGCCACAGGAGATCCTTCTATGCTTGATCTTAATTTAGAATGTCTTAAATCTCCTACTTCTACTACAATGTGGGAATTGGTTATTTATGATGATGCTTTGCTTGCTTAATTTAAAATAACGGAGGTTATTATGGACGAAGAAATTATATCAAAAGAGATTACTACTGAATTTAAATCTACTGAATTTAAAGTTCTTAAAAAAGAAGATACTGCTGCAATTTTAAATGTTTTAGGTTGGAGAATGCGTGTTTATTTTGATGAGACTTTAACAGAAGAACAAAAGCAGAAAGTAATGAATGGAAAATATATTACAGTAGAATATGTTGGAAGTTTGGAAGATGTTTTTTCAATAGAATTACAGCATTTAACCGATATTAAATAATTATTAAATAAATATAATGGTTTTTTTATAAATTTGCGCGAGTTTATAAGAATAATTAATAGACATGTGCCTAATACACATGTCTATTCCCATTATATGGAAGATTATAGGAAATGTACAATCCTATAACCCCAAAACAAAATAAGAGGAGAAGACAGACAACACACAAATTGTCTTCTTCTCCTTATTTTTTACTATTTTCATCTCCAATCCACATTTTAATCCAAATAAATCACTGATTTTAACCTAATTACACTAAACATTTTTGACTTCTAAAGTCCTTGTGACACAAGGGTTTTACAAATCATAAAAACAATTATTAACTAAAACAAAAAGGTAAGAAAGGAATGATAATAAATGATAGGTCAATTACTCCATTCAGGTTTCATAAGTAGCCTCCCACTAAATAAAATAGGAGATGCAGACTATGATCCTTGGTACGTATTACAATCCAACAATGAAATAATCAATTTTACAGATTCTAATGGAAACAAAGCAAATTTAAATTCATTATTTATAGAAGCTGAAAATACAAATTTATATATAAATATTGGAGGTTATATCCTATATATTCCTGCAAACGAATCAAGAGAATATGATTTTGAGAGTATATCATCAATTCAAGTAATAAATAATTTAGGGGTTAAGTTTCGATGGTCTGGACTTTATTTCTAAAAGAAAGAAGGTGACAATCAATGCCTATTACTAGTAGTAAAGTTGATGCTTATGCAAGAGCGTTAGCTTCCCAAGGCGCATCATTTGTTAGTCCAACTGGTTCAGGTTTATTAGTTGGTTCTGGAACAGTAGTGAAACCATCAATTACATATAATGCTGGTGGAACAATAACCATGGATGGTACAGGTACATATAGATTTTTTCATACAACAAACTATTCAGGAGAAGTTAGTGAACATACAATAGAAGAAACAACATTAAACGTTCCTGATTTAATAACTTCATATATAGTAGCAAATTATAATTCTGGAACTCCACAATATTCAGTTACTACAGATTTATCAACTGTTAATTTTTCTAATAATGTTGTCGTATATACAGTTTCACGTGTTGGAGATACAAATGTTGATATTTTGGATTGGGATGAGCCAGGGCTTGGTTTAAGTAATAAGATTCTTCGTAGAGACATGGAAACACGTAGATTTGAAAGAGTAACTGGATTAAGTTTGGGTGAAGATACAGGAAGAAAAGTTGTAATATCTGCTGGTGTTGTGTGGCAAGGTTCATTTAGGAACTCCAGAATACAAGTAGATTCGGTTACAAATTACTGCGAACAAGTTGTTACTGACGCAGGTGGAAACTGGACTGGCTCAATAGTTACTGCTTATAATAATTCACAATTTGATAATGGAAATGGATTGACAACTTTAACTGATGGTAATTATGCAGTTAATTGGATTTATAGAGGTATGGGAATTAATGCAGAAAATATAATAATATTATTAGGTACTGGTGATTATGACATTAACCAAGCCAAAACAGCACAACCTCCTAATAATGCTCCATTGAGTACATCAACTAATGCAATGTTAGTTGGTAAAATTATTGTACAAAAGGGTGCTGTGACAGTAACTCAAATTGATAGTGCATTTGTAACACAGTTTGCTCCTAGTGCGACATCGAGCCATAGTGGACTCACTAATCTTGAAGGTGGGGATGCAACTCATCATTATCATTCAGACCAAGAAGTAAATAAAGATAAAGATGTTGCGTTTAATAGCGTGACTATTACAACTGACTTTTTACCAAAAACAACTATTATAAGTAAACTTGGTTCTTTAACAAAAGTATTTTTAAATGTATTTACTAGAAAAGTTGAATCAGATGATGATTTAATTTTAGAAGCCGGAACAGATAAAAGTGTTACAATAAATAATAATGTTGACTTAAATAATAAAACACTACGCTTAAAAACTCCTAATCTTACAGATATTGGAGAAGACAATGGAATTAGTTTTTATGAAGGTAATGACAACTATAAAATTGGTTATGATTCAGTTGGTGGAACAAAAGGATATTTAAGGTATAATGTTGACCTTGTAGATATAGGTCATGGACATATATTTTCTGCTGGAGATTTAGCAACTGGTGAAACTGATTTAATGTTAGTTAGAGCAGATGGAAATGTTTCAATTGGCACATCTGATTTAGATGGTACACCAAGTATTGGAAAATTAGTAGTCAAAGGTTCTACTAATGACGGTACTACAAACATATTAGTAGGCAGAGATAGTGATGAAGTAAATGTATTTGAAGTAGATACCAATGGAAAATTAACAACTAAAGAGGTTTATGTCAATACAATTGTTACTTCAGATGGTACTAATGGTTATGTAACTATTAATTCTGGCAGTGTTGATAGAACTGGTTTTTTTGAGTGGAAAACGGGAAATGGCACTCGTTTAGGGTATATGGGAGACGGTTCAGATAGCGTAATTCTCGCAATGGACAATGGTGCTCATTTAAAAATATCTGGTTATACTAAACTTGGTTTAGATGCACCTGCTATAAAGTTCAAAGAAATTAGTGGAACAACTCCAACTACTGTTTCCGCAATGGGATCTTATACGCATGGATTAACTAAATCAAAAATACTTGGTGTTCAGGTAGTTGTTGAAAATTCAGATGGGACACTAATTCTACCTCACAATGGGCATCCTTATGAATCTGGAGATTATTATTATGCACAGGTAACAGATACAGTCTTGGCTATTCATACTGCTGCTAATTCAACCAGCATACTAAACAAACCATTTAGAGCAATAATAACTTACAAAGAATAAACTTAATCCCAATCAAATTAAATAAAATAAAACAATTTCAAATTGGAACCAAAATAAAATAAAAAGTAGGTGGGTGAAATTGGCAAGTCCTAAGAAAAATGTTAACAAAAATGATCCTAATCAAAAATCTCAAGTAAAACAGAATAAATTAATAAGTAGTGAATACTGTGAGAAGAATTGTAAAAATGTTGGTGAGTGTCAGAAATATAAAGATTATTTGGCTAGGATGGTAGTGTTACATAAAGTAGGAAAGGGATTGCTTTGTGATAAGTAAATATTTTGTGAATAGAAATTAGGGCATCTGAAAAGGTGTCTCTTTTTGTGTTTACAAACAACACAAATTTAAAATGAAAGGAAGTGATATTAAAATGACAGAACAATTAAAAGAGCAAGATGGATTTATTTACGTTTATAACCCACTTCAAGCCAATTTCTATGCCTACAAAGGTGTTGTAATAAAGGCCACTGGTGTACATCCAGATACTAAGAAAGTGTGGTATAAATTTTCCAGACGGGAAAGTTATGATGCATACTGCGAATGGTGTGATAGAGCAAGGAAGAAATAGTTTTATAAGTGATTAAAATTAAATTATGAAAGAAGGAATTTAAAATGATGGAAAATAATAATGAGAAAAATGAATTACAGATATTTAATAATGAGCAGTTTGGTCAAATAAGAATTATGACAATTGATGGAGATGATCATTTCAATCTTTATGATATTGGAATGGGATTAGGTTATACAACTAAAGCAAAAGGAAAATTATATCTTCGGAAAGAAGAAATTAGTAACCTTTGTGAAAGACTTGATATTAAAGGGTTTTCACTAAGTGAAAACTTTATAAATATTGATAAATCTATAGATTTTGATAATACATATGTTACTGAAGATGCCTTTTATGATTTATGTTTAGAAAGCGATGCTAAAAATGCACGTTCATTTAGAAAGTGGGTTACATTAGAAGTTCTTCCTTCTCTTCGCAAACGTGGTGTATATATTATGGAAAATGCGAAAGAAGAAGTGATTGATAATGAAAAATTATTTGGAAAACGTAGAGTTAAGAATACATTCGCTAAAGCTGACCCTCACGAAATAGAAAAACTGTATGATGATTGCATTAATTATATAAACGATCAATATAGTACAAAAGATAAAATAAAAATATGTCAAAGTATATTTAATGGATTGAGTGATTTGAGTTTGAAATTATCACAAGATGCAGTAAAGAATATGGGTAAGTGCTATGACATATCCTTATTGCAAAATAGAGTGATTTATGATAAGGCAAAATATCAGAATAAAAGGAATGGTGGGATTAAGAGTTCTAAGACAAAAGAAATAGATAAGCAAGGAAGATTAATTAGTGAACAAGATGAAATCATAAGAGAACAGCAAAATAAGTTAGATTTCTTAGATCCTGATATTGAGGAATTTACTGTTGTGTCTCGGCATGGTTTTTCGGTAAATTACATGACTAAGACCATAATTGATGATAATGGAAAAATGAAAACTGTCACATCAGATGAGTATAGAAGATGGCAGAATAATTTTCCTAATGAAGTTATATCACATGAAGAACATATTGATTGGAATAGTAAAATTTACATATGGCTAAGATTTGATGCAATAGAATCTATGGATTGTGATAATATGTGTAAAAGTATAATTGATCAAATTGCAAGGTTTTATAATGCCAATGATAACAATGTTCAAATTAGAGAAGCAACCATAAATAAAGTAGTTAAATCTTATGGTGAGGGACAAATTTATTATATTATTAGGAATGTTGAGTAGTGTTAATAATTTTAAATAATAAATAAATAAAATAACAACAAAGGCATTACTTTAGTGTGATGTTTTTGTTTGATATTGGAATATTGGAGATGAATTGAAATTAATAATAAAGTTTTAATTACTTTAGATAAAAATACATTAGATGAATACAATAAATATTACTTTGCCAAATATCCAAAAAGAAGAACTTCCCCTATTATTAAACCAATACCTCCGTCTTTAAACGCATATATTGCAATGATTCGTATGGCACAAAGTAATTTAAAGAAAAAATATAAAGAGTTTTCTATTTGGCTTGCAGAACATTATAAAATTAATGACCTTAATTTAGATAATTCAGTAATTACATATACATTTTACTTTAAAGACCATAGACGCAGGGATTTCGACAACCTTATGTTAACCCCCAAACTGATAAACGATGGGTTTGTGGAAGCAAAGACATTTAAAGACGACTGTGGTGAATATTTAAAATTAGAGTTTAATCCATTCCAATTTGATAAATTAAATCCTAGAGTTGAAATGTTGTTAGAGTGGTAAATATATAAATAATTTAATCAATTATAGAACTCAGGCACTTCATTAATTTGAGGTGTTTTTATTGTGTGATTGATTAATGGATTAGATTAATTGATTTGCACAGTAAGGGGATAGAATCTGCAGTTCGATAAAGGATAATTTGCCTTAATTTATTCTTTCCTCTTAATTTTCTTTTTTTAGGATTAAGGCAGTAATTAAAGAAACGAAAGGCGGTTGTAAAAGATGGCATTAATAAGTACAGAGGTTGAGGTGCAGTTAAATCCAGAAAACATTCAAAGACTAGAATCATTAGGATACAATATACCAAGACAATTGAATAAAAATAAAACTAAGATGAGTTACAAAAGAGGTACTAAAATACTAGTTAAAATTAAAGATTTGGCAAAAACATCTCCTAGTTTAGTAGAGGTTGAATGTGATTATTGTGGAACTCCTAATAGAATAAAATATAAAGATTATAATAACAACCTTTATTCAAATGACGTTGTACATAAATATTCTTGTGAGAATTGTCATCATTTTAAAAGAACATTGTATCTAGAATATCTCCAAAAAAATGGTCTTTTAAAAGAAGGAGAAAGTGGATATTGGACTATTGAAGAAAATAGGATAAATGAATTAATAAAATATATTGACAAACATAGTTTTCTAGACCACGTTGATAGTAATCCTGATGGTAAAAAATTAGCTGGAAATATAAGAAAATATGAAAAAGATGGGGTTCGTGGTTTAGCATTAAAAGCAGGTTATGATTTAAAGTCTATTTATAGAATAAAATCTAGAAGGGAACCAGGAAGAACTTTAAAAGAGATTATAGAAATTATTAATGGCTTTATCAATATAAACAATAGATTCCCAACACAATTTGAATTTAGAAAAACATTAGATGTGCCAACTTCTCAATTAAATTTATATGGTGGAATAGAAAAAATAAAAAATATTATGAATTATAACGATAAAGATGACTTAATAGATGATAACGGATTCAAAAATAGAAGTCTTTATGAGTTTTATGTTGCTCAATTTTTAATACATAATAATATGAAGTCATATTTAAGAGAGCAATTACCATTTCCAGAAGAAGGATTATACAGAAGTGATTTTACTTTTTTATTAGAAAATAATAAAAGAATAGATTGTGAAGTGTGGGGATACCCTGAAACAGATTATACTACAAGAGGGGTTCAATACAATATAAACAAAATTAATAAATGCAATTTATATAAAAAACATAATATGAGATTAATATCTATAGAATATTCTATATTCCAACAGTCTTATCTAGAAATACAAAATAGTCTTTCTGAAATTTTTAGAGAATATTTAGATTATGAATTTAAAGAAATTGATATAGATAAAATGATTCCTACTTACAAACTAACAAATGATGAATTATTTAATTCTATTATGCAGTATAGTCGAGATGGAATTACGTTGCCAAGGACAGAAATTTTAAGAGTTAAAAATTCTAATTTACTATATGAAGTGTCTAAAAGATATAAACATTATTCGATATTTGCCAAAGAATTTTCAGATAGATGTAATTATGATACATTGTCTACGGGAAAGGGTAAAGATAATACTTTTTGGAATTTGGAAAAGGTATTTAATGTGTTTGATAAGATGATAAATATATATGGAAAAATTCTATCAAGAGGAGACATTAAAAAATTAGACATTAATGACATAGAAATAAAACGAATAGAGAGTGGAACCGGAAAACTTGGAGGTATGGTAATTGCAAGATTTTACTACTATATACATTTAATAGATAATAACCTATTAGTTCCAAACAATGAAATTGATTACCTTAAAGAAATCGTTGGATTAAAACAATCAAAAAGAAAAAATATTTCGAAAGAAAGTATTGCAGAGTCATTGCGTATTTTAAAATTATTAAAGGAAGTGAATTGAATACATGGCAAGAGGAAGAGTTTATAATAAAATATATAATGAAGAGGATTGGAATTTAGTCAATCCTCTAAACAAAGAAATAATGGAAGATTATAAAGCTGAATTAAAGCAAAATCAGAAATCTAATGGTACAATTCTTCAATACTACGCAGATTGGAAAATTGTTGCACTTTATATTTACAGAAAATTAAATAATAAATATATCCTCGAATTAAATAAAAAAGATTTTAGAAGATATAGTTTATGGATTACAGAAGAACTTAAAGTATCAAATGCAAGACACAATAGATTAATGAGTGCTTTGAGGAGTCTTTTAACATACTGCGAAGAAGATGACGATCTAGACTATGAAAATAATACTGCCCGTAAGGTGAAAGGTTTAAGAAAAGATCCAGTTAAAGATATTGTATTTTTATTAAATGAACAAGTTATGAAATTAAAAGATGAATTAATTAAATCAGAAAAATATATGTTAGCTACAATTTTGATGCTTGCCTATGATTCCGCAGGACGCAAGAACGAGTTATTCCAAACACAAAAAGAATGTTTTTATGATAAAAATAGAAATCATACAAATATAGTAATTGGCAAACGTGCTAAGAAATTTTCATTACTTTATTTTGATGCAACAAAAGAATGTGTTGAATTGTATTTAAAGCAACGCGGAGAAGATGATTTAAAAGAAATGTGGATTACAGGTAAAGGTGATAATAAAACTCCAGTAACTTTGGGTACAATTTATGACTGGTTTGTAGAAATGAGTAATTTATTAAGTAAATTAGAAGGAAAGAAAATTGAATTTAACGTACACAGTCTGAGACATATTTCTTTAGAAAATTATTCTACAGGAGATCATTATATGTGTGAAAAATTAGGAAAAAAAGAAGGTCTATTGCTTGACGATTTAAAAATACTTGCTCATCACGATTCAAGTGAGGTGACTTCTGGATATCTAAAAGATAAAAAAGATGAAAGATTGCAAGAAGTATTCGGGATTAAAATTACAACTTAATCCCTCCCCTCCAACTCCAAATAAAAGGACATTTTCATAGGATATTTGATACTCTAAAAGTGGCCTGTAGCAAGGGTTTTATTATTTTTAATATTCTATAAATATAATAATTTAAGATAGATTAAAATACCTTGAGATAATTAAGGTGCTTTTTAATGTGTCTTAAAGGCACAAATTTAACTAGTAGGGATAATGACATCATGAATCATTATTAAAGGTAAACTCTCCACCTTGTCCTACTAGTATTTAATAATAACAATGAAGTGAGAGAAATAATTAAACTATAAAATAAAAGGAGATGTATTAAAAAATGATTAATTACAAAGAATTTCTAGAGAAAATGGAATTAGAAACAAAGAAAAATCATGTAATAGAAGCAGTAAACTTGACAATTAAAGACTTAGCAGAATATAATGTAATTGTACCAGAAGATGGAGAATATTATAAAGGATTAAATCAATTGCTCTATTACGTAATGTTTTACCCAATAACCTCTAAGAAAGCAATAATAAATTTTCCTACTGGATGTGGGAAGTCAACCGCCATGAATGCAGGAATTTCATATATGTTGAGAAATAAAATATTACAACCATATGCAGGTACAATAATATTAAAACTTACAAAAGATGATTGTAATGAAACAGTCAGAGAAATCAATAAGAAGGCAAAATTAGATTTAGCATATGCATATCACTCAGGATTTGATAAATTAAACAATAGAAAAAGAAGCGATATTCCTAATGATGAATTGAAAGAATATCCAGTAATTGTATTAACTCATAGTGGTTATTTACAATTAATTGATCGTGATGAAGTCAATAAGTTATGTGAATGGTCTGATAAAAGAATTAATACAAAAAGAGGGAAATATAATACATATTATAGGGAGAGATTGATTGTGGATGAAGCCATAAATAATGTACAATTTATGACAGTAACTATGAAGTCAATTTCTGATATGGAGAATTACATAATGAATCTTGGAAATGAAGATATTTATGATAGATTTAATGGATTTGTAACTAAAATTAAGAAGGAGTTCCTTCGCCCGTATGACATAAAAAAGAATAGCGTATTTTTCTGTGAATTTAATGACATCGTTGTGCCAGACGGGTTAGATGAGTTATTTTTCTCATGTAAAGATAAACAAGCAAAAGATGCGTATATGGCAATCAGAACAATGTTAGCTACTGGTGGTTATGTGAACATTAATGAAGAGATTAAATATAAATCTATCGTCACATATAAATACATAGATATGAACAACCCGTATTTCTATAAGGTAACTTTAGACGCAACATCTGGAATTAACTATTTATATGAGATTGATGATAATTCAGAAGTTAAAGAATTGCCACAAATAAAATCATATAAGAATATGCACTTAAATATTTTCAATGGAGTAACCGGATCTTCTGCATCAATGAAGAAAGGATTAGAAGATGGTTTACTTGACGCAATTATTGAAGACATTAAGAGTAAAAGGTGGTATAATAAATGAAAGCAAAAGTATACAGATGTTTTGAAAATGATAAAAAAGAATATCTAATGAGTCAAGGGTTTGAATACATAACAATTGCATTAGACCCTGCAACATATAAGAAATTTTGGTTATTTATAAACGATGAAGAGTTTGATAAGACACTTTTAGAATGGAAATACAATCAAAAATCAGTAACAAAATAAAAAATAAACAGTAATAAGAGGAGGAAATAAAAATGAATAATGTAATATACCTAGAAAATTTACCACTAAAGGGAAAGTTTATAGATTGGCATAATACTATAGGAAATACGATTAAAGGTATTTATAAAGATATGGATTTTTATGTTGAAATTGTTGATTATGACGGAAAATATTTACACATAAAATATTTAGATAAAGATATTTTTAAAATAGGAACTGGTAATTTCTCGAAATGTAAATTAGGTAAATTATTTGGGAAATACACTATAGATTTTAAAATAGAAATAGGAAGTAGTCTAAAAGATAACGAAAAAGATTTGATAATATTAGATAGAGAATATAGGGAAAGAGTAATTTCAATAGGAAAACCTATCCATGAAAAATGGTATAAATATAAATGTAATAAATGTGGATATGACGAAGGATGGATTGTTGAAAGTTCATTATTAGGAGGAACTGGTTGTTCTTGTTGTTGTTATTCTCCAAATATACTGGTAGAAGGAATAAATGACATATCAACGACTGCACCTTGGATGGTTAAATATTTTCAGAATCCAGAAGATGCTAAGTTATATACTAAATCAAGTGGACTAAAAATAACGCCAATATGTGATATATGTGGACAAATTAAGGATAAAGAAATGAAAATATCTGATATAAATAAAACACATTCAATTGGATGTCCAAATTGCAGTGATGGTAAATCATATCCAGAAAAACTAATATATTCATTATTAACACAAATTTTGGATTCAAAATTTAAAACAGAATTAACTAAAAAAGATTTTGAATGGTGTGATAAATATAGATATGATTTTTACTTTGAACTAAATATCAAAAGATATATAATTGAAGCACATGGTATTCAACATTACAAAGAAACAGATAGAAAAGAAGCAAGAAATCTTGAAGAAGAACAAGAGAATGATAGATTAAAGGGACAATTAGCATTAGAAAACAGTATAGATGAATACGTAATTATTGATTGTAGATATAGCGATTTAGAGTATATAAAAAATAACATATTGAACAGTAAATTAAGTAATCTATTTGATTTAAGTAATATTGATTGGTTAAAATGCGAAGAGTTTGCTTGTAATAGTTTAGTAAAAATTATTTGTGAATATAAGAAAAATAATCCTGATTCAACCACAAGTGATATATGCAAGATAATGAATTTAGCAAAAACTACAACAATAAGATATTTAAAACAAGGTTCTGAACTGAATTGGTGTGATTATGATGTGAAAAAAGAACGAAAAAATAAAGGAAAGAAAATATCTGGCAATAATCATTATTTAAGTAGAAAGGTTATATGTTTAAACACTCTCGAAGAATTTGATACGGCTGTTGATGCAAAAAATAAATACAATGCTTCAAAGATATGTGAATGTTGTATGGGTAAAAGGAAGTCTTCAGGAAAACATAAAATCACCAATGAACCTCTAATGTGGATGTATTACGATGAATATTTAAAAGAGGCAAAATAGCGAAGAAAGAGATAAGATGGTTATGGATGCGTTAAAAGGATATGAAAAATTAGAGCAAATTGATGTAACACATTATGGTAGAACTGTAGGAAATAATAAGTGGAGTAAATTTGATTTGGTGTTTGTACTAGGGATTCAATTATTGCCAGATGCAATATATCCATTAATGTATTTTACAAGTTCCGAAAAGGAAGAAGATTTAACAGCAGAAAAGTTTAATTCTTTAGATACTACTCTTGTTCCAATAAAAGGCAATAGAAAATATAAAGAGAAAGCCTTTGAGCGTGTGAAAACTTCAGTGGTCAGTTCCTTAATTGTGCAAACATTAAATAGAGTTAAGTGTAGAGGATATGAAGATTCCCATGCACCGAGCACATTTTGCTATTTGATTAATCGTGACCGTGAAGTAGATGCTTTAATTGCTAAAGCCATGCCTGATATTCAAATTACTTATAATTGGGGATTAAAATACGAATCAAAGAAAAATAATAAAATAATTGAAAATAAAAAAGATGTTGCTGATATATTAATTGAATTCTTTGAAAAAATTAGACTTGATGAGAATTACAGAGATAAATTAATCGAAGATAAAATATTATTTGAGCAAGGATTGAGCAAGTCAAAAATGAAAGAATTATTAGATATTAAAAATATTACATTTTCAAAAGCAATGATTAAACCAATTATGCTTCAATATATTAAAGATTATAATATTGATACTGAATCTAATAATAGATATATAAAATTAGTATAATTTATAAAGATATATCTCCCTATATCTTTATACAGTGAGTATATCTTTTTAGCAAAATAACAAAAAATTATTATTATTACATATTCATGAAGTAATTTTGGTCACAAAATTGCTGAAATGATCCTCGATGGAAATCGCCCTAGCAAAATTAATATAATAATAAAGAATATAATAATTATCTCATGACATGTCAAGGGGAACGACGAGAGTATGCGGTCATTCGTAAACTCATTCCCTTGTTAAACATTTCGCTATTCGCTCAATGTTTAAAATTGATTATTTGCTTTAATTTTATTATTATCTAATCTCATATAAACACAACAAACCAATAAATAAAATTAATGTCGAAATAAATCACGTTAAATATATTGAATTTTCCTCCTTTTACGTATATAATAATACTAACAAAACATAAAAAGTAAGAGGAGGAAAATATTATGAAAAATTCTAAAAGAAAACAATTCCCTAAAAAACTATTAACCACAATTTCCACAATCACATTATCATTGGCATTATCTCTATCCCTATTATTAACCCCTACCCTAACATCTCCTACATTAGCATCAGAGGATAGTTACCAACAATCACAACAATCACTTACAGCAACAAAAACTATAAAACCAACAAAAGTAACACTAAACAAGAAAACAACATCTATTAACATCAATTCAACTGAACAATTAATCCCCACTATATTCCCATCCACAGCAACAAATCAGTCAGTCACATGGAAATCTAGTAACACTAAAATTGTCACTGTAGATTCTACAGGAAATATCAAAGGAATCAAAAAAGGCAAAGCAACTATCACTGTAAAAACTGTTGACAACAAGAAAACTGCAAAATGTATTGTTACTGTAAAAACTATTCCAATCATAAATGTTACAAACATTACCATAGATGCAGAAAATATATCTATGAATGTTGGAGACAGTGATGTTTTGACTACTACAATAACTCCGGATAATGCAACTAATCAAAATGTAACTTGGAATTCTAGTGATGAGTCAATTGTAACTGTAAACTCAGAAGGCGAAATAGAAGGACTAAAATCAGGAAAAGCTACTATTACGGCAACAACAGTGGATGGGAAAAAGACTGCTAAATGTGTAGTAACGGTAAAGGCTAATGATGTTAATCCAATAATTACTTTTAAGGATGTAAATTTAGAAGAAGCTGTAAGAGATAGTATAAACAAACCAAGTGGAGATTTATTTAAAAGTGATGTTCAAGATATTATAAGTTTAAATGCATATAATAGGGAAATAGTCGATATAAATGGAATAGAGAATTTAATTAATTTAAATGAATTTGATTTAAGAGAAAATATGATTACAGATATTAGTTCACTAAAAGGATTAATTAAATTAATTGATCTTAAACTCGGAGATAATGAAATTAGTGATATTAGTTCGTTAAAGGGATTAATTAAATTGGAAAATCTTGAATTAATTAGTACGAAAGTTATTAATATTGATGCATTAAAAGGATTGACAAATTTAACCAACCTTAGATTATGGTCTGATAATAGTGTAACAATTGATATAAGTCCATTAAAAGGATTAACAAATTTAAAAGACTTAGAATTATTTGAAATTAAAGTTAGTGATATAAGTCCACTGGCAGGATTGACTAATTTAACATACCTTGATTTAGATGATAATGAAATTAGCGACATTAATCCACTAAAAAAATTAACTAACTTAAGATATCTTTCCTTAAGGGAAAATCCGATAAATGATATTGATAAACAAATTTTGCAAACAACATTACCAAATTGTAATATCCAATTTTAATTTTGGTGCTATAAGAAAAAGACCTGATTAAAAAGGGTCTTTTTACTTTTGGGTTTAATTGTATGTTAATCAATGTAAGATGTAATGAGAAGCGTCATGAGGATCGCCTGTGTTGAGTCAGAATTTATTGTTGGTATGATTGTATGGGTGGGAATGATTTTTAGGTTTAGAATGGATTTTTTATAATTATATGATAAAATTATAAAAGAATAGAGACCCTAATCCACTAGAGTCTCTATAACAACACAATATTTATTTATTAGTTATTGCACAAACTCGACTTCATGTAATTTATACATTTCTTTTACTAATACATTCACCTCGTTTTCATATAATTTACATGCAATGGCAAATAATTCATCAATTTTACCTATTGTTTCTATGTATTCTAATTTATTTCTAAGTTGTGGAGTATGAGTTTTATTGTAAGAGTTTAATCTAGAATCAAGACTAAGATGGAATTTCATCTCATAGTTTTTGTAAAGCTCACTCCATCTATCATTGAAATTACTACATTTCATAACTACCCTATTGAGAATTTGTCTTTTATCAGCTAGAGAAATATCATCTACTAGACCAGTAATTATATTGGTTTTATGTTCAATAAGTTTGTTCTGAGAATTAACAATTTCAAGGGTTGATTTGAATAATAGTTTAGTTGGTTCGTCTGCAAATGGTAAATATTTATTAATGAAGTTTTCTTCATTTGCTATATAACCACCAGTTTTATTGATTGTAGGAAGTACAACATGCGTAATCCATTTTTTAAATGATTTGCATTTAGAGGTTTTTGACTCAAGCATAAAATCGTACAACATTGCTTCACTTAGATATTTTCGACCACCGTGGGCGAAAGGTTCAATTTCAGCATTTTCAACTATGGTATCAATTCTATCTACTCTAATTCTTTTATATTCTTTACCATTTTTAATATCAATCTTGACATATCCTAAAGCTTGACCAACAGAATACAATTCGATAAATGGTTCTCCATTAATTACTATAACCTCAACTTGACCGAATTCTTCACTATTAAAAATTTGTAGTTCATTTACCATTTTAATTTTACCTTCTTTCAATTTTATTTTTATTTTTGTATTATTATGACTTACAAAGTTGTTGAAATTTTTACACTCTTTTAAGGTAGTACCAACCTTGCCCTCTCCTTTCTATTTTAATCCTTATGTATCTATATTACTCTGGCCCATCTCTAATAATATTTC
>Ga0209728_1001065_pt1 | contig 18335 bp, 28 predicted proteins | sample RifGroD1_FD_183997 | JGI IMG/M metagenome (GOLD analysis project Ga0209728, IMG submission 183997) | Groundwater microbial communities from Rifle, Colorado, USA - Groundwater D1 (SPAdes) (version 2) | ecosystem: Environmental > Aquatic > Deep subsurface > Groundwater | place: Rifle, Colorado... | reverse complement strand
AGAACAAGGGTCGGTATCTCCCGCGTGTTTACTTAAAGCATATCCTTGGTGAAGACGGACGGGCGATGGTGATGAACGGTTCTGGCATCAAGGCGTATCTCGGTTATCTGAAAAAGCGCCTCGAAATGACTCCTGAACAGAGACTCGCCTTGGGTCAGATTAAAGACCCTGGTTATCTTATTTCCCGCGCCTTTGGTGTGCCGATGCGTGACATGGAAATCTTTGACTTCTTTGATGAGATGATTACAAAGGACGAGGGCGAGGCTTCTTGGGTCTTGCCTGAATCAGCGACTCCATGGACGGTAGATGGAGGCAAGGCGATACAGCAGGTTGGCAACGTGACCTACACCAAAAACGATGACGGCACGTATAACCTGACCATCAAGAAAGTATCTCACGTTCAAACGAAGAACAAATCTATTCCCGCCTCCGACCTGAATCTTCTTTTGGGAAGCGATAAACTCGCTGACTACATCAAAGCTGGTAAGGGCAAGCAGGTAATGCGGAAGGACGGCGATGTTTATAAACCTACTCCCTGGAAACGGGTCGGGCATATTCAGTACCGCCTTAATCCTGACGGGACGTATAACGTCAATCTCACCAATAAGGTTGCCAGCGAAACAAAAGTTGATAACGTCAAGAATCTTGAAGACCATATCAGCGAGTACAAGGCGGAACGAATCACGGAGGGCAAGGGGAAAGTCATCAATGGGCGCATGGTGACTCCTTACTGGTTGTCTGCCGAAGCTGACCGCATTCTTACCAAACAAATCCAGAACATGACTGAACCGGACAGGTCGAAGGCTATTGATATTGCCAAAAGGATGCAGGACACGGCAGCGGAGATGATGGAGGGGCTTAACAAGACTCCTGAAGAGGTAGCCAAGCATTTCCAAGCAATGCCCGATTCCCCGAAATATGGAGCGTTGAGAGGGCTGTGGGTACGCAAGGAAATCTATAACGATCTTGTTGGGAACATGAAGATCACCGTAGGCGAAAGGTCATGGCCTGAATTTCTCTTGGATTACATGATGAATAAAGGTACGTCGCTATGGAAATGGGCGAAGGTCGCAGCGAACCCTCCGACTCAGTTTGTCAACTTCATCTCCAATGGGTTTCTGTTGCATATCTCAGGCGTGCCTATGGCGATGGTGCCGTACCGAATGACGCAAGCCATAAGCGAAATGCTGGTAGGCAGTCCTAATTGGCAAAAGCTCAAAACAAAGATAGGCCCGGTAGCTGCGGCACGCGTGGAAAAGTTTGCTGACGGCGGGAAACATTGGAAGATCGCCAAAGCAGGCGGTGTCAAGTCGGCAGGTATGGCAAACGTAGAACTGTACCGGGTTGAACAGGACATGCTTGACCTTATCGCCCTTGATAAACCGTGGTGGCATCCGAAAGTCATGCTGAAAATTGGCGGTAAAATCATGAATGCCACTGGTGACGTGTACCAGATGTGGGAGTCTATCGGTAAGACGGCGAAGATCATCCATGAAAAAGAAACTCCCCGGTGGCGTGAAAAGGATGGCAGCGTCAAACCGTATGCTTTCGCTAGGGACAAAGGCAGTTCGACGTACCGGAAAGCAACCGATAACGAGGCAATCGTGGCGGCTCACGATGCACTCTTTGATTATTCGCTGGCTCCAGGATGGGTGAAGTTTATCAGGAAGTTCCCGCTAGGGACTCCGTTTGTAACCTTTACCTACAAGGTTCTTCCCGCGACTATCAAGGCAGCGGCTCTTACTCCGTGGGTCTTTACTCCGTACCTCGCTATCCATTACGGTCTTCCTTATGCAATCATGGCAATGACGGGCATAGACGACAAAGACGATTACGACAAGCTGATGCAGACTATCTTCAAGTTTGTTCGGGAGAAAAAGCATGTTTATCTCTGGCCGTTCAAGGATGCTAAAGGCAGATGGCAAGCATTTGACCTTGGCAGGTATATTCCTTGGGCGCAATGGATGGCCTTTTCTGACCACGTTGTAAAAGGAGAAATTGTAACTGCTTTCGCTGATGATCTTGGAGTAGGTAGTGGCCCTGCGATGGACCTTGTAGACTTGGCAAAGAATCAAGACTCTTTTACCAAACAACCGATCTACGATGTGAACGCAGACTTCAACGAACAAGCTGGACAAACGATGATGTATCTAACTCAGATGGCTACTCCCCCCTGGCTGACGAATAGAGGGTGGGCAGGCAAACTTTATTCGGCGATGAACAACGAGATTGGCAAGCCTGGTGAACAAAAGCCTACCGTGGCACAAGCTAATCTCAGGCTTATCGGAGCGAACTTCTATCCGTTTGACCCTGCCATGTCGAGAGCACAGAACATTAACCAGATGGACTATGCAATTGCAGAGGTCAGGCAGCAGAAAAGTAGTGCTTTAAAAGACAGGGATTTAACTGACGCGGATAGAAAAGAACTGACCTTAAAATACGATACGAGAATCCAGAAAATGAACCTGAAGAAAATGAAGTACGCCGCCAACTCAATGCCGAAGAACGAGTCATTACTACAACGCTAAAGGAGAGTCTTATGAAGAAGCTACTCATTGTATTCGCGCTGTTGTTCACCGTGGAGGCTCACGCAACCGGACTGTCCAAGGTGAGTTTCCAACCGTATTCCACGGCTACGCAAGTGACCTGTGTGGTCTATGGGATGGAGAAACTACTGTTCACCGATCTGAATGGGGCGCATCCGTCACAGTCGTTTGTGCTCGATCCTGACTTCAGAAGGTCGTTGAACTTGGGAACGAAGACGATGGCGAATTACTCGACAACGCTTGGCGGGAAGAAGGTCAGGTACATCAAATATACCTGTACTCAGACGGGAACGAATACGACTGTATCGGTAAAGCTCGGAGTGAATGGGTCAACAGCGATTCCTCTGACGCTGGATCAGGCGACGTTTGCGCTGAAAGAATCGGCTAACTAAAGTTACTGGCGTCTCCCTCCTTCGCCGGGATTGGCCGCTCTGCAAAGGGCGGCTCTTTTTTACCACAGCCACCCTTGGCAATCTTCCTGTTCTCCTTCGTAAGCCTTGTCACTAATCCACCAGTTCCACAGGTCATCGACGGTCTGCATCTTTTCAATCCATCGGTCATTGTTGCCGTGCTTGTTTTTGCGTAAAGTGGGAACGCCCTTCCACCTATCCCAATAGGCTTGGAACCCTTTGCGCCACAGTTTTTCATACGCCGGCCACCGGGCAAACTCTCGCTTTTGTCCTTCTGGTCCTCCCATCGGGCAACCGATACAACCAAGGCGTTTGAACCCCTCGTCGTACAGTGAGCAATACGGCATCTGGTTATCACGGATAAACTGCCATATATCGCGGTCGGTCCAGTAGATAATTGGGCAAAGAATAGGGCTATTTGTAACTCTGTGGCTGCTCAAGTATGCCCAATTCGCTTTTCTCCGTGGTGACTCTGGCCCCCGTACACCAATAGCTTTAAACTTGCCAAGTCCGCCCTGCTCTTTGTAAATCTCGCAGCACCAACGGGCTAACCTTGTCGGGGGGCCGTTGCTTTTTTCAACCAATTTACGAGTAAGGTGCATTTTTGGATTGTTCCACTGCACTTCTGGATAATGTTTGCGAATAAAATAAATCAACTCAGGCGGGTCAATAGTCACGTTGTTGTACCACGCTTCATATTTAACCCCTGCCATCCGGAATAGTCGCTCCATAACGATTGAATCCTTGCCGCCTGAAAAAGCAACGTAGTAGCCACGCGGGTCGATACGTAATGCTTCTGCTTCATAGTCACGTATCCATTGAAGTGATTGCTCAATCTTAAAAGATAATGGTTGCGCTATCGCTTCCTGATAAAGTTCCTCGTCGGTAATTTCAAATAGTCCCATAACTTGAATCCTTTTACTTATTTAAAAAGCCCTCGATAACTTGAGGGCTTCCTTTCGTATCGATGTCTTTACTTCGCCTTCAGCGCCGTCACTTCATTCCGCGCTTCCTGGGCAAGCGTCTTGACTTTCATCAGGGCGAGTCTCAGTCTGGTCCCTGCTGCGTTGTTCTTCTTGTCGTAAAACTTTACAGCGTCATCATCTGCGGCGGCGATTGCTTCCTTGAGTTCCTGAAACTTGTTCATGTGCTTCCTCCTTGGTTGGTGTGCTGCTAGTCAAATGCTTTCTCTCAGTTGGTGTACCCATTCCGTGCGCTTGTTGGTGCATTCTACTTCTTTGGCGTACCCTTCTGTGTGATATTTGATGCTGCCTGCGGCGTTAGATACGGCAGCAACGTAATATGCCATTGCTGGCTTATTGGTGGCCTCGTCCAAAGATGTTTTGATATACTGCACGTCATGTTTACTGATGCTGATTTGCTGCAACATAAAATCTTTTAGCCCTTGATGGTCGTTGGTAGGAGGGTTCCACGCTTGAACCTGTGCGATCATGTCATCAAGCCGTTTATTCTGTGCCATGTTTTTTTCAAGCCACTGTTTGGTGCTTTCTATATCGGCTTTTTTCTCGGCTTGACCAAATGATTCTCTGTCTTCAAGGGACATGGCTTTGAGAATTGCAAGTTTGTTGCGTGCCTCACTGAGCTGTGTTGTATGGTAGTCGGACGGTTCAAATTTATCCGGTATTGGTGCATCAAACGGACTATCGCGCATTTCAACAAGAGCACCGAAGGCTCTGGCGCATCCCATGATGAACTCCTGAAACGTCTGCCCTTTTTCCATTAATGCTGCTGTGTATCCTGTTGGCATAGTGCCCCCTTTATTTTTTCTTCTTCTCCTTCTCAAGAGACGCAAGACGTATTGCGTCGATGACTTCTCTTTGTGGCACGATCAGGTTGGTGTCGATCTCTTCGAGGGCAAGGGCGATTCTACTGAGTCCGTAGGCGTCTGCCTGATTATTGTCTCCCGGTGTCCATCCCCAACGCTTGTAGACGTGCATCATCACTTCGTCCTTCATGCCAACGCCTTTGCCGGTGACGAACTTCTTGACCTGTGTCGGGGCAATGGTCTGGTAGCGAAAGTCATTGCGGAACAGAAGCAGCTTGATGACTCCCCCAAGTTCCCCGATGGAAGCGAGTTGGCCGGCGCGGCTCCCCATGCTGTAGCCTTCGATGCAGGTCAGGGAAGGGTTGTGCTTGGAGACGATTGTCCCGACCATTGACCGGATGTAAGCGAGTCTTTCCATGTCGCGCAACTTGGAAGAAACCGTCATGTGTTCCGCTACCGTCCCGTCATAATTCAGGACGACGATTCCGGTGCCGGTCAAGGACAAGTCCAGTCCCATGACTTTCACAGCGCGTCCTCTTGCGCGGCGATTTCAGGTGGGTCAGGCCACTCTTTGTCGTCTTCATCTTTGGGAGAAAAGAGATCCCTGACGTTACCGACCGACTGTTCAGCGGCAAAGTTGAAATCGGTCTGCAACTCTTCAGCGGTCAGGGTGACGGTTTCGACTTCCTCGTAAGTGTCGCAACGGATGATTCTCTTAACACCGTGAGGCACGTCGAACTCAGCGTAGCACTGCACGTCGCGTTCTTCGCAGCCGGCCTGGACGATTTCGGCAATCTCGACGTATTTTTCTTCAGTGGTGTCGATCAACGATTTTGCTGCCTTGTCATACGCTTTCTTGTCGAGTTTCGCCTTTGTCCAGATGCTGATGAGGCGGGACATCTCTTCGCCGTTCTCTGACAGTTCTTCCTGGGACAGCTTGACGGGAAGTTTACGGGTGAACGGTTTGGACGTGTTGCCGGTCGAGACGGCTTCTGTTGTTTCAGGAATCGAGTCGGAATGATCGGCAAGACCATTGACTTTGTTTGTCTCGTCTCCTGCGGTAAAGCTGGTAATGGGGCCAAAGCAGTCAAACTCTCTGTTCTCGCCGCCTTCCTGGGTGCAATCTTGGCCCGAATGGCAACACGTTTCTAGTCTTTCACATTGCATTTGCTACCTCCTTTTTGTCTTACAATTGATTATAGCGACCGCGACCCCGACCGCGACCGCAACCCCGACCGCGACCACAACCCCGACCGCGACCGCAACCCCGACCGCGACCACAACCCCGACCGCGACCACAACCGCGACCGCGACCACAACCGCGACCGCGACCACAACCGCGACCGCGACCACAACCCCGACCGCGACCGCGACCCCGACCGCGACCACGACATATCAAAACCTGTTCTTGCCATGGCCGCGTTCATTTCTGCTCTCGTTGTGCCGAATTAATACAAACTGCGTCTACTACAGCGCCTCGGCCAATAATGACGCGGCCTGTCGGGAAAGGCTCGACTTCGTTAAACTGGCATTTTTTGAGGGCATCAGCGAATCTGCCCGTATCAGCTATCCAGGCCGCATCTTCAAGTACAAGTTCTTGCGGAGTGACGGCAACAAGTCTGCCGGTGTCGATCATGGTGACGGTGCGGATAAGATAAATCTTGCCAATTTCCCATGCGGAGTTGTCTACTATCCCTCCACCGTTGAACATTGCTGCGAGTTGCTTTGCTTCGCCAATTGTTAAATCATCAAGTGCTTTCATACTACCTCCTTTGATTGTGCTGCGAATAACACTGCTTTGCGTAAATGGTCAGGGCATTGAGCAAGTTTGTAATAATGGCAACTCACGGTACATGGTCTTGCGTTGCAGTAAAGGTCTTGCGTCAACGGTTGCCATTTTGAACAGGCCGGCGAACTCAGGCGAATATCCGTGCCATAACTGTTAGTCCAATCCTTTTGGCGTAATTGGCATTTCCAGTGAACCTGACCTGACCGCATTTCGTTGGAGTGCTTGTGCTTGCACGTCTTGCAACACTCTAGTTTCGGCCCACTGCCGGGACGTGCCGCGTAACCATTTGCCTTGTACTTTACTTTTCTGGTTGGCGCGTTGCCAAAAAGATCGGTGTCCATGGTCAGTGATTAGCCATAGCCATCGCCATAGCCATCGCCATAGCCATCGCCATTGCCATAGCCATCGCCATAGCCATAGCCATAGCCATTGCCATTGCCATTGCCATCGCCATTGCCATAGCCATTGCCATAGCCATTGCCATAGCCATTGCCATTGCCATCGCCATCGCCATTGCCATAGCCATTGCCATAGCCATTGCCATTGCCATTGCCATTGCCATCGCCATTGCCATAGCCATTGCCATAGCCATAAGACGCTTGGCTGTTTTCCCCTATGAAAGTTTCCCTGTCCATTTATCCTCCTTGCAACTGATGTGCATTATGGCTGTAAGCGGGTGGTATTCGATAGGAGGGCATTTGTCCAATACGGTTTTTGAGGTAGGACCGCCCTCGGCTATTTCGCCAAGCCCTTTCGTTGTTCCCCATACCCTGATGTGCGCGGCGTTTTGCAGCAAGTAGTCACCTGTGGGCAGGACTGAACGATTGCCGATTGCGACGAACCCGCGTTGAAGAACAACAATAAAAAGATCTCCGTGTATCTCGTTGCGGGTTGTAACGCTGTCTTCTCTAATGTAGGTAATATCATCGATTTTGATTGTTTCGGGTTTATTCATGACTGTGTGCCTCCTTTTAATTTATGCTGCATTTAAGAAAAGAGTCCCGACGCTTCCTGTTCTTCTTTGGTGCCGAACTCAGCTACTTCAGCCTTGCGGATCTCGGCTTCTTCTTCGGGGGAGATGGTGGTTTCACCGGTTGCAACTTCTGCGGCTTCGACTATTGTTGCTGGCTTGAACCGGTCTGTAATAGCTGTACGGGTCTGTTCAGGAGTGCCGACATCAACGACTTCTTCGACAGTTTGCATACCCATAAGTATTTCGGGGGCGTACAGTCGGCCAAAGAAGGTTGCAGAGCGGTAGCGTAACATCAGTTCCGGCATGGTCTTCCATTTACTGCCTGACTTCTCAATCCAACCTTCAGCTTTTGCCATCGCCATAGACACTTGCGGAGATTCGAGCCGATCACTTGTAGCGAGGTCGGTTGCCCATGCCGTGCAAGTGCGTTTATCCCCTTCGCCGGTCATCTCGAAACGCAAGGGCGAAAACTTGCCGGTCGAGTTAATGGCGGCGATGATGAACTGCGAAGACCATGACGGTTTGCCGTGGACGATATAAATATTCTGCAAAACTGCGAGTGGTGACGCACCGATACGATTGGCGATTTCCAAGCCAATGATACAGTTAGGGATATTTCCCTTGAACTCTTTAGGCACGAGGTCGGACGTTGCCAATACCTTTGCTTGGCGCTGGATCAACTCGAAACCGGACGCGGTGCTAAAGCCTACCTGTGAATCGGTCTGTTCTTGTACCACGAGTTCATTCTTGTCAGTCATGGGTATTTCTCCTTATAGTAATCTTCCGTCACTGAGTAAGGCCGCTCATCCTTGTATCCGCAGAAGCATCTTTGGCTAGGAAGGAGGATCTTCGGGTTGGCCTTGGGAAACTTTTTTTGGCAACCAGGGCATTTTATCCCGAGTGCGTGCCTTAATTCCCGGTGGTGGTCTTTTAAGGCGCGATAATCGTCTATGGTGTCGCTCATAGCGTTTCAAACCCTCCAACTGTCTCTTCTGCAACCGCCTCCTTGACATGCTGCTTCAAGGGAAGTTCAGGGATGCGCTTCGAGCCGGTGGGCAGGACTTCGATGGCAATTTCTTTTTCTTCCACAATTTTTAAAACGTGTTTGCGATCAATGTATTCTTCTGTAACAAACGCAACGGTATCGAGCAACTTGCACAGCGTTCCTATTTCCTCCGCTGTCAGTTCTTTCGTGAGGATCTTCGCGTCATAGGATAGGTTGATATAGAGTCTCATTTCACTTCCCCCTTTGTTTTAATTTAATATCCTTCTTGTCCAACTCATCGCTGCACTCGTCGCAAGCTGTCAGCCAGGTACAGCCGCAGTCTCGATAACCTAGTAGTCTTTTGAGGTAGGCTAGCATGTCTTTCTCTCCGCAAGGAACATCTCGCTATCACGAATCGCCCCGTTGATCCTGTTGACGCTCCACGTCCTGATAGTGTCTGAATTAACAAGCCTGTCGTGGCAGAAGAAGTAGGAGTTCGCGTAGATGTAGGCAATGCAGTCTATCAATTTGTCAATCTGCTGGCCCTTGCGGTACGTTCTCGACATTGTTAGCCCTCCTTATGGCTCCCCATAGCAGTCGTAAAGCATTCCAGGCAATTTGCGCTGCGTGATAAACTCCACCGTCCTTCTCGTTAATGGCTAAAGGTCCGTGTTCTTCAATCTCTTCCAGATGGCGTTTGATGGATGATATGAAGCGGCGGTTTTCGTTATCAAAATCTTTCTTCCAATTCTCGTAACCGTAGGTATCTTCACCGAACTTGAATACTGGTACAAGAGGCTTGACAAATGAAAGCGGCATCACGGAATAATCAAGTTTCCCTTGGTCAAATTTCAAACCACTCATTCTGCCCGTTCCTCCCATATCTTTTCCTCGATTAACTCAAGTGCCTTGTCACTGAGCAATTCGTAAATATCAGCGCCATTGACGATGACCTGTTCAATCAAAGCGAACTCTTCTTCGTCAGGTTCGATCTTGAGGCCGTCTATGATGCGACCTTTCGAGGCAGGGGTGTAGTCATAGTGGACTTCCATTTCGATGCCGTGAAGGGTGATGAGGACTTCCATTGTTTGACTCCTTAAACCTTTTTATAACTATCGCTGCACCGGACGAGCCGGTGTGCTTGGTCGTTATGATTATCTTTTGTAGCCGGCATCTCGCTCTTGAATATGCTGTAATTTACGGCAAGGCTGGCAGCGATCTTGTGAATTGGCCGGGTTCCTGATTGCCTTTGCCGTTCTAAATTCATAGTTGCCACAATCACACCGAACAACCTACCTACTCGGCCTCTCAGAAGACAATCCAATGACGACGAACCTACCGCACCTGATCCCTTTTAAATCAAGCTTGGTGCCGTGAGTGCCTTTCCATGTCGGGGGTTTTATGTCCGTTGTGGTATAGCTTGACGGCTTAATTTTAGGGTCAAAATGAGTACCCTTGCCTGTCACCATCGCAGCCGTTTTGTCTTGCGGAATACTTGATGCTATCTTGTCCAAAAATTCACCCCCTAAGCCATAATCACTGGTGCCGTTATACTACCCAAGATGGAACATCGAACTCATGGTAGAAATCACAGTCGTTTTTGATGATTAATGTGCCGTCACAGGTCTTTTCATAAACCTCGAACAGTGAAGGTAGATGCGGCGGCAATTCCAAATTTGGGTAACACTTCAACTCCCGGCACTCCGCTTCGATAGTCAAGGCGCGACAGAAATCAATCTGGCCACGTTCAACAGCATACTGGCTAAACTTGCCGACTAATGGAGTGAACGGAGGCTTTGTGCTCACGGCGGCTAATCTGGATTCCTCTATTTCAAGCCCCACTGAAGCCGCAGCGATGGAATACGCGCCGATCTGAAGCCTATACCCATACTTCTCAATCGACCTATGAAACGCAAACAGCGACGAATCAGCCGTACTTTTGAGGTCGTTGATATACGGCTCGTCCAGATTATCAAGTCGAGATTTAATACGGATGCCAGTTTCCCGGTCTGTGTAGATGATCGTGACTTCGTTCATTCCTGACTGGAACATCTTGCGCTTGACGACACAGGGATGCGTATCGATTGCCTGACACGCGCCTTCGATGATTACCTTGTCGTCGGCGGAAAGAATCGTCTTGCCCTGGTTCTGAGACTCGAAGAGATCCCAATAATGAATCGCGTTGACTGTCTCGATGGACGGTCTAGCTGCATTACGCTGTGTGACAGTCGGCTTCTTAGGCGCATCGGCAGGGACGAAAGCGAACCGGGCATTGAGTGCATCGCGGCCTTCGAGTTTGAGGGCGTGGATGGCGTGGCCGAGGCTTAACGCACTCTTCTCTTCAATCGGCACTTGCGCTGACGCTGGATTGACGATCAGTTGACGGGCGTAGGAGGCGGAAAAATACTCAAGCTGGTGGTAAATATTCTCCGGTATGCCCTCGTAGATACCATCGGGTAAGGCGTAAACTTCGGCAAGCGTCATGGCAAGTCCTCTACTTTGATTATATTTTTTAGTTTAAAATATCCAATGTCATAAACTGACGCGACTCGATCTAACCATATAAAATCTACGGGAGCAGTCAAAGAATATTCTATGCGTTTTAATTTTGTTTCTGACATTTTGAAACGTACTAATTTTATAAAATCGAAACGGGAAAGTTGACGTTCAATTCTTAATTTTCGCAATTTACGACCATTGATTTTTACTATTAGGCACTGTTCAACTCTTTTCGGGTATATACTCCAACCTTTGTAAGAGGGCGGCTTCATTTCGCAATGACGAAGGCGATGACACCTAGAACATAGCCACACGACATCTAGCGGCTTTGAGTAATCTTCATGGTGCGCGTGTATGTGTTTTGTTGATCCACATTTTTGACAAGGTTGCGGGATAAGCAAACCTTGTTTTTTTGCTTTTGCTACTTGAGCATGAGGGTGCATGGTTGATTATTCCTCTATGAAAAACTTACCTGGCACGTTGAACACTTTTGCTAAACTATTTATCGTCTCAAGCCGTGGCGTATGTTTCCCTTTTTCAAGCTGCATATACTGCTGCCTAGAAAGCCCAGATTGTTCTGCAACGTATTCCTGGGTATAACCGTTGGATTCTCTTAAATCTTTTAACCGGTCGCTGGCGAATTTCATTCTTATCTCCTTTTGAGGTTGGCTGATATTACTATGGCAAATTTAGCATGTCAACAAATTATTTCAAGGCGTAATATTTTTGTTGCATTCCGTTTTTTTCTGGATTATGGTGGCGACAGATTTTCAGCCGATGGCAAAGAGGGCAAAATGGGAAAGAAATGTAAAGGCCGGATGATAAACGTAGACATCTCTTTATCTCGCAAGGTAGGCAACTTATCCCCACACGCACTTTCACTCTTCTGTATGCTTATTCCACACTTCAACGCTCACGGTAAAATGCTGGCGAATCCTTATTTGGTCAAGGGTCTGGTCTGTCCTCTCATCGACTGGATGACCCCTGAATTAATCCAGGCAAGTCTCATTGAAATTTCCGACAAGACAAACGTAAAATTCTGGCAGGATGATGACGGACTTTACTATCTTCACTCCTTAAATTGGACGGATCATCAAGAATTGAAGTCGGATCGATTAGGCCCTGATTATTTGCCTAGTTATGACCAATCCCGGATTAATCCCGGATTAGGTACTGAGAAGTCCAGCCAAGAGAAGTTAAGGTTAAGAGAAGTAGAAGGTAAAGAAGAAGGTAAAGATAAGGGCGAAGAAAAAAATAAAACTTCCCCTTCAGATCTTTTTGAACTTTGGAATGAAGTCGTTAAAACACCATGCGCCCTAAAGCTCAGCTCGTCTCGAAAAATAAAATCTGTGGCTCGACTAAAAGAAAGATCCCTTGAGGAATGGAGGCAAATTTTTGAACGGATTGCAGGGACTCCTTTTCTCCGCGGCAAAAACGACAGGGATTGGTTTGCTGACTTCGACTGGATCATTGCAAACGACAGCAATGCCGTGAAAGTGTTGGAAGGGAAATACGATAAGTGTGGGGGGAAAAGAACCCCTCAGAATGATTTGTTTTCAGGAGGGATTTAATGCTAACCGTTCAAGAAATAGTGCAAATGATGAACGACCAGGCAGAGCAAATAGCGCGGCACTTGTTGCCGGGTGGAAAGAACGAAGGGCGCGAATGGGTGGTAGGCTCGATAGATGGTGAACCTGGGCGGTCTATGAAGGTCTGTATCTCCGGTTCTAAGGTAGGAGTGTGGTCAGATTTTGCTGCCGGCACAAGTGGCGATTTGCTAGATCTTTGGCGGGAAACAAGGGGGCTTGGCAACAACAAGTCAACGCTTGAGGAAGTGAAGCAATATTTGGGCATCCAAGAATCTCCGCTCGATCCAGCGAAAAGGAAAGTTTACCGCAAGCCTTCGCCTCCAAAAGAAGCAAAAAAGGTTGTGGCTGGTTCTGCCGTAATGACCTACTTGACCGAGAAGCGTAAGTTGACTCCTGAAACTATCGCCGCATACAAAATCGGTGAGATCGCTCAAGTTGGGCCGTGGGAAGGTTGGAAAAAGCAAGAACCCATGAAAGGGCCGTTCATTGTGTTCCCGTTTTTCAGGGGAGATGTTTTGTTAGGGGTGAAATACCTGCACCTTGAACGCAAAGACGGCAAAAAGATGACGCTTGTCGAGAAGGATTGCGAACCGACCTGCTTTGGCTGGCACGTAATAAACCCCGCTTCAAGAGAAGTAGTGGTATGCGAAGGAGAGCTTGATGCCGCTACGCTTTTCCAGTACGGGTTTCCTGCCCTGTCTGTTCCATTTGGAGGTGGCAAAGGTGACAAACAGCAATGGGTAGATTGCGATTGGCAATACCTTGAACCTTTCGACACAATCTACCTTTGCATGGACAACGACAAGGAAGGCGATGCGGCTACTGAAGAAGTAATACAGAGATTGGGGGTACATCGATGTCGGATTGTAACTCTGCCATGTAAAGACGCTAACCAGTGTTTGCAGGAAGGAGTGACAACGGAAGAGATTGCTGCGTGTTTTGCAGCCGCTAAGTTTTTAGAGCCGGAAGAGTTGAAAAGAGCGAGTCATTTTACAAAAGAGGTAACTGCTGAGTTTTATCCAGAGGGAGGTAGGCTTCCAGGGTTTGATATGCCGTGGGCAAAAATACCTTTTCGGTTTCTGAGGGGTGAAGTAACCATGTACAACGGTGTGAATGGCCATGGAAAGTCATTATTGACGGGGCAAATATCCATTAGTGCAGCAACACAAGGCGAGAAATCATGTATTGCCTCAATGGAGATGTTGCCACAAAAGACCCTATTCCGAATGGTACGGCAAGCGGCTGGCAAGCGTTGTCCGGAAAGACAGGAAATCTCTGATTGTCTCGATTGGATGGGAGAAAACATTTGGCTTTTTCATCTAGTCGGCACTGCTAAAGCGGAACGCATGATGCAAGTATTTGAGTACGCCTATCGCCGTCACGGTATCAAGCAATTTGTTATCGATAGCCTCATGAAGTGCGGCATTGCTGAAGACGATTATCGCGGCCAGAAAGCGTTTATTGAAACGCTTTGCGATTTTGCTAACAAGACCGGAGCTCATATCCATTTAGTTGTGCATCCACGGAAGGGAGACGATGAATCGCGTCCGGTGGGGAAGATGGATGCGAAAGGAACAGGGGCTATATCCGATTTAATGTTTAATTCATTTTCTATGTGGCGTAACAAAAGTAAAGAACATCTTATCAAGGCACATGCTAACAATGAACCGCTGCCCAAGGGGGAAACTATAGATGACATACTGAAGCAACCTGACGCTATCTTGATTATTGATAAAGGCAGGTTTGTGGAAAAGGCCGAAGGTAAATACTTTCTTTGGTATGATGACGAGTCAATGCAATACCATGACCGGCCAGGTCAACCACCTATTTCTGTCTTTGATGAACCATCAGTAAAAAATCCACCTCACTACACCGAAGATGCAGAACAACTATCTTACCCGTTTGAGTAAAGGAGAAATTTATGTGGGCATTGAGTTACAGTATCCAACAAAAGGCTTTTCACATCGCAACATTACAACAAGAAACAGAGGCAAACATGAGGCGGTTTATAGAAGGTAAGGACGTGCATTACAACATCATTTTTGTCAGCGACGACAAAGAAGAGATTCACGCAAAGGCCGACGAGTTACGAGGCACCCTATGTCGCTAATCGAAGAACTCGAACGCATCCGAGACGCAATCACCGACCTGGAATTTACCAATGAACGTTCATTGCAGGTTGACAGGTTGAATCTCGTCATCGATTGGCTCAAGGAGAGGGAACAATGACCACGTATAGCCTACTCAACGACACCATCCTCGTCTGCAATCCCGGTGAAGTACGTCAGGTCTGGACCGATCAGCCTAACGAGCAGAAGTATCGCGTCTGGACGGAGCAGGAAGTGAGACTGGCGACGTTGCTTGACGAAAAGGATCTCTTGGAAATCGTCAAGCGCAAGAAATCGCCAAAAGGGTTTGTGTTTAAAGGTCAGGTATAGGGTAGGGGCGAACGAGGTTAAGGCAGGAATTGATTTTGAGACAGGGTGAATGGTTGTGGTAGGGTTGGCAAAGTGAAACGTGCTATGGCGCAAATTTGGAAGGAATTGAAATCGAAGGGAGGGAGTGATGGATGATGCGGAGATTTGCCCTTTTAAAGACGCGAAGTATTGCACTCGTCCTCACGTACACGTCAACGTGCGTCATTGCCGATGGGCGGCAAGGGTTCGGCACAAGGCGCAATCGGGCGGGTCGCTGGTGAGATGCTGGAAGGGGAAGAAGTGATATACAAACGCTGTGATAATCCGCCCTGCCACGAACTAGCACCGTACCCTGACCCGTATTGCTGCACACGGTGCAAGAAGAATCATCAGAGCCGGTTGTATCACTTGCGACACTTTGGCCCAACGCGACAGGAGAAGGTTGTCAGGAAGCAGCGCAAAAAGGTGATGACGGACGCGGAACAGGAGCAGATTAACTTAACAGCAACACGGGCGATGGCGGCGAGGATGAAGCAGCCGCTTGATAAGATGGCAGCGCGGAGATATGGCGCGTTGTGGTAAAACGTGACCGGCTAATTGGGGGGAGATATGAGTCAACAGGACTTGATTGAAATGTGCAACACCGCAATAACTGAAGGCCGTCGCCTGGAATTGCGTCTCAAAAAAGATCCGCCGGCTGATATGCCGAAAGGATTTTTGATCGAAGAGGATAAAGGGAAAGGTAGGCTGTACGAATTTAACCCCTGGAAGGTTAAGGCGTGGGCAATGGGGAAATGAAAAAGAGGCCGAGGAATTAACCTCGACCTCTTTTCTTTATCTAGCATGACACACGGTACATGGTTGGTATTCTCCGTCCTTGCTTATCACAATCCCCTCATGCCTTGTTACTTCTTCTGGTGGCTTTACCATAAGCGCGGCAAATATCGCCAGTGCTATCAAACTTCCGATCAGCGTCCTCTTCTCCCGTCTCTTCATGTCTTACCCTCCTTGTGATGTAATACACAGTCTCAGCTAAGATATAGGCCATTCCTATCAGTAGTAGATGAGACTGAATCCAGTTGATGATTTTCAAAATTCCCCCCTCAATCTCGCTGCACATATCGCGGCGGTGATGTCTTCTTTCGTGTGGCCGGCAGCTATTAAGGCTTTCTGTTGCCAGTTCTTGACCTTGATTTCGCAGGCGTAGACGATCTTCTGAAGTTTCAGGTATTGCGTGTCAACGGACATGAGATAGACGCGCCTGGTTGTGACGTTGTTGGTCCGTATCATCATCAACTGGTAAACTTGACCGGCGAATCGTAACAGAGGGCGCTCTTTTGACCATAGAATCGGAATGGTCGTGACGGTTTTCGGGTTGATCGCTCCGAGTTCCAGGCAGGCGTAAGGCTGCGTGCGTTTTTGTTTTTTCATCTACCCTCCCGCCCGTTTAGGTAGCCAACGGAATGTCTTTTTGTTCTTGCGGTGCTTGGCCCCGTGGCTTGGTTCGTCTCGATATGATTCATGGTAATAGACCCATGTTTCCTGACCCGACAATGATGGGATCTCAAAGGACGGCGCTTTGATCCCCGGTTCCAGGTGGCCGGCAGCTTCAAGCATCCTTTGCTGAACTTTCCAGATTGGCAAGCATCGCGGGTGGATCTGTTTCTTACCATAACAACTTTCCACGTGACGATTACAGACGGGACATATCATTTCTCTTCCTCGTTCAAGCTCTCGATGATGACTTGCTCTGCTTCTTCGAGGGTATAGTGACACGTTGGGCAATGATTTCTGAATGTCCAGACATGGCAGAGAGGACAACTATGCCCCTGCTTCCGCTTCACATATGGATTTTGCATACTTTGCATAGTGCATCGCCTCCCCGTGTCTCGCATAATTCCGATGATGCCCGTTGCAATCCTGGGTTGCAGATCGCGGCGAACAAACCTTTGACTTCAGTCTGTCTCCAATAGTGGTAAACTTTGGCGCTTTCCCTGACTTTGGCTTTGAATTTTGGCGGTCGTTTCATGGCTCCCTCCCCTTTTTGAAAGTGTAGAATATTCTTGTCAAGCAAAATATTCACACGCATTTTTAAGTTAGAACTAGAACTGTGGCAGCTTCAGATGGTGTAGAATATTCTACACATCATTTTTATTGGAAACGTGTGCTATAGTCTTAATTGTAAGGCCGTCAGATAGCGTCAGTCTTCTGACGTGCTGCAATGTTTAACGATGTCGGTTAATCAAGACCTTGGTGGGAGGATAAGCATTCCCTCCCCCCAATACCCCTCTACCCTTCCGAGTTCTCAAGGGTAAAACCAATCAATCAAAAACGTGACCGGCTAATTGGTAAATGTCATCGGTCAAGAGTACGGAAACGCTCGATGTAAACGTCATTTTCTGGAAAATATGCAAGGTCGCCGTTGTCGTGGATTTTCGGTTCAAACAATTCAATGATGGCGCTGTACTTGCTGTATTGTGTCCAGGTGTCAGCCTCGTTCTTTTCGGATTGGTAAAGGTCTTTTGCTCGGTCAAGATTGTTGATGATGACAAGCTCTTTCCGGCGTACCTCTTCAAACTTTCCGCCTCTTTTGCGCTCGGTCACGATGCACCGGACTTTGTAAATATGGATACCGGCAAGCCTTAAATGTGCGGCTGTGGCTGTCATGGTCGTTCCCTCCTATTATTGATCGCTCTATCGCTTCCCTGTGGCATTCAGGGAAGCTAACAACGATTAATGACCGGGGCGGAGGCGCACTAGCTCCCCGAATGGGGGAGGGCTGGCTTGATAGCCTCCAAGGTTCACCCATAACACCGGGATTCCTGGGTCGGTTCCGAATGAACTACAACACATATCAGTCAAAACGATGATACATGCCGGGGGTTCTTCAAGGGTGGCGACGTGTTCAAAGATCGGGGCAAAGTCGGTGCCTCCCCCCCCTTTAGCGGTTAATTTCAGCGGTCGCATATCGGGTGTGATAACTTCGGTCTGAGTAATTCGCGTGTCAAAACAAGAGTCAATAACGGTCATGTTGTATTGCCCCATCATATCATCAAGTTCACTGGCGAATTGGTTCTGAAATTCATCGGTGTATGTGCTGCCGGATGTATCGCGGTAGGTGGCTGCCGCTCCCATTTCCTGGTTGTAAAGTGAGGGAAGAATAAGACCTCTTGAAAAATAACGCGGGTTCGGGCGCTTCCAGGTGTAATCATTTCTCGCGGTGCGGTCGATGAATTGTCTTAAAGCCTCTCGCCAGTCAACGACAGGCTCTAAAAGCTCGTCAACGTACCGTGCAAGGCTGCCGGGTAGCTTACCTGCCATTTTTGCGGCTTGCGCTGCTT
>Ga0209728_1001063_pt1 | contig 18366 bp, 21 predicted proteins | sample RifGroD1_FD_183997 | JGI IMG/M metagenome (GOLD analysis project Ga0209728, IMG submission 183997) | Groundwater microbial communities from Rifle, Colorado, USA - Groundwater D1 (SPAdes) (version 2) | ecosystem: Environmental > Aquatic > Deep subsurface > Groundwater | place: Rifle, Colorado... | reverse complement strand
TTTATGCTTATAATAATAGTATAACTCCATCTTATAAAGATATTACTTATGCTAGTTATCAAAGTGGAACAAGAATAGTTACATGGACAGGTTTATTTGCTGGACTACAATATAAATTTAATGCAAGAACATATTATACATATAATAGTGTAGCATTAGATAGTTATTATTGGTCTAATGATTTATATGTAACAACTACTAGTAGACCAGTTTATTTTTATTGGACACAAACAGAATTAGATGCATTTAATAACAATGGAAATATAAATACATTAACTTATTTAAGATGGAATGCATTTATTGATAATATAAATTTAGTTAGAGTATATAAAGGATATTCTCAGATTGTTAATGATAGTGCTGGAAGAACAGTAAAAATGACCAGTAGTGATAAAATATTATATGCTACTAGGTTTAATGCTGTAAGATTAGCAATTGGAGAAATAAATTCAACAGGAATAACAAATAAAGTTTCTGGTGATATAGTTTATGGTAGTTATTTTGTAACATTGTGTAATAAGTTAAATGAGATAAGTTAGATTAGTCAAATAAAATTAAAACAATGATAATATAAATTAATAAATAAAGGAGATATATAAAATATGTTATATGAAATTAGTGATCAAGTTAAAAATAATATATTAGTATTTTTAGATAAAGTTAGTTATGTTGGATTCAGAGAAATTACTGCTGTGAATGAAATTATAACAGTGTTGAGCAATCCAGTTAAAAATAATGAAGAAAATAACTTTATAGAAATGGGGTAGATTAGATGTCCTTTGATTACGGAGATCCTATTATTATAAAAAAAAGAGCAGGAAGTGGATTAGATCCTTATATTTATTATGACGAACAATATTTAATTATAAACAATAAGGTAGTTTTGAAAGAAATTCCAGATCAATTTCAAGGTGTAGTTGTAACAAATTATTTTTATACTAAATCATCTACTCCTGCATCAAATGAATTTACCTGTGATTTTACTAATGGAATTTTAAATTTTAATCAAACAGAAAACAATAAAACTGCTCAAATACAATTTTGGGGTACAGGAGTTGTTTTTTGGCCTATATCAAGACTGTATGTAGAAAAAAGTGATTCTGATGAAATCCTACAAACGCTTGAACAAGTAGTAGAAAACGCAAATGCATATTTAGATATTTCCGATCAATTAATTAATAAAGGTGTTTATAATATCGAAACAATATATTACAAACGTAATATTGTTACATATGATAATAATTCTGCTTATATGTACATAAATGAATTACCTTATAGTAATATACCTTTAGCAGATACAGATTATTGGCAACAAATTATTAATATTGTAGATACTGTTAATTTATTAAATACTACTAATGATACTGTAAATGATGCAGAATTAATTAGAGAAAATCAGGAATTACTTAGAGAACAACAAGAATTAGCAAGAGTTGATGCAGAAAATCTGAGGGTAGAAGGTGGTGCATTAATTAAATCTGGTGATACAATGAATGGTATTTTAAATATGAATGCTAATATAAATATGAATGAAAATGAAATTCAATTAGGTGGATTTAAAATAAAGCACAATCCTAATACAAATAGTATTGATTTTGAGTTTTAAATTTAATATTAACACAAAAGGAAGTTTTTATTATGATTTAAATTTATAAAATTTAATAATTTGTTTTTAAGGGAGTATTAATACTACTCTCTTTTATTTATTTAAAAGGAGGTTTTTATATGGCTTTAAACAATGTGTCGGATTTGTTGCAGGGAATTAAGAGATTATTTGTAGGAATGCAAGGTGTTAAATCTGATTTAACAATGGAAACAATTAAAACTAATGATGCAGGTGCTTTAAAAGTGTCTGCCGAACTAACTGGTAGTATACCATTACCGATTATTAATACGTTAAAAATTATTGATGCTGATACCACTATATCAAGTGGTGGCAATTATCTTTCTGATTTACAAACTGTCGTCACAGGATCATCTATTTCCGTAGTAGTACGGTTCTCCGCAACAGTAAAATTTAGGGTAAAAATTGTATGGTATGAAGCTGATGGCGCGATATCTTCCGCCGAACAAACTATTATAGATAATTCGGCGGAAGCAGTTAATTATAATGCAGTAAGGTTAGATTTACTATCAAGTAAGTTCAGGATTAAGATTTATAATGAGCATGGTGCAGATATATCATTACGGGATTTGCAGTTAAATATTTTCGGTTCGACATCAAATAATAGTATTAAAATGCAACCAACTCCAACGCAGCGTATACCTAAATATACTATATCGACAATAATTAACGCTGTAAGTGTGGCAGCTAGTACAAACACTGGTGATATTAGTTTGGGTCTTGATGGAACAGAAACTGAGGTTTACTTGTTTATTAATATAGATAAACAACCATGGACTCTATATACATCAATAATATCCGGTATGACTGCTGCAAATCCGGCTACGTACCCAGTATATATAAATAGCAGTCAAACATTTGTAACATCTAATAATCCAGCAGTAGCATTTTTATGTGGCGTTATTTTTGGGGCAACACTCAGTGGCATAGCAATCCCAACAACTATGCAAGAGGCAAAAGCAATCTCACTACCGTATGCACCAACAATGACTACTAGGGTTTTAAATTCTCATGCTACAGATGCTGCTACAGTAACAGTAAAAGCAATCAGGATTTGGAGGTAGTATAATGACTGAAACAAGAAAACAAGAAGTTATTACAGTATTACAAAATATTATTGATAATTTTGTTCCAACTGAAGAAGAGTCAGAATTGTCGATGTTTGGTTTAATCTCTAGGTATAATGCAACTGGTCAAAATTTAGAACTTATTGGTGGTCGGTGGGTTATAGAAAATTGCCCTGAACCACTATGCAGTTTAACCAACTAACGAAAATGCGTTAGTTCAGTAATTATAGTTAAATAGCAACTGAATATTGAAACAAAAGAGACAATATAAAATAATAAATATCCTATATTGTCTCTTTTCTATTTTATTTTATAGGAGGTGATATATTGCCTTCACCCATAGCAAGAATTACATCTGATAAAAAATTAAAATTAAAAGGGAATCTATATACAATACAAGATGCTTATGATGATACAACACAATTTGATGATACATATCAGTTTGATGATACTTATCAAATTGATGATAATGCAGAAATTTTTGCATTATTTAATTATCTATTAGGGATTGAAAATACTTCAACACAGGTTGATACTTTTTATATTGATAATAGAGGTAATTTAGTTACTCCAGAAGTTTATACAATTTGGCAAGGATTTGATGGAAGTGAAAATATTGATACTACAATTGAATTAAATACTGAACATAGTATTGATTCAAGTTTAGGAATAGAAGAATTTATTTCATATTTATTTGGTGGATTAACAGTTCAAGATATTCCTATTGATAAATTTAAAATATTAAATGATAAAAAATTATTATGTAATGAATTATTGGAGAATCAAGTTTTGTAAATTATAACCAAACATTGCTTCTATCATGATTTTGGAAATTAAAAACCCAGTAAAATCAAGGGTTTACGAGATTGTAAAAATAATTAAAGGAGGTTATTACATGGCAATTTTCGCTCTCGATGATATACTTTCAACATTTAAAGATGGTATATCAAGAGCATTAAGAGTCAAATCAGAAACATCTATTACAGGTGGTTATTCCCCTGCAAATTTAACAATGCAAAGTGCTGTTACAGCAAATGGAAATGGAACAAATTTAGATGTAAATGATTATGCTACTGCTGTATTAGAAATTAGAGGTACGTTTTCTGCAACTATTAATTTTGAAGGTAGTATTGATGATACAAACTGGTATCCAATAGTAGCAACTAAAAATGATAGTATAAATGGTAGTGTTACTACAACAACTGGATTATATGAAGTAAAGGTTGCCACTATAAAATCTGTACGTGCTAGGGTTAGTGGTTATGCTAGTGGTAGTATTACTGTAATTGGGAAGGTTAGTCCGTTAGTTAATTCGGAGAAGAGTGTCCAACTAACTGGTAGTAATCAACCATTACCAGTTATTAATCAAGTAGAATTAATAACTACAGATACACTTATTGCTAATGGTGGAAGTTATGTGAGTGCGGTACAAACAGTTAACGAGGGCGTTGGAATTGTTGGCTATTACAGACCGTCTACATCTGTTTTATCAACACTAACACTTGCGTATTATGACTTAACTACAGGTCTATCGACTATATATCAAGACCAACTTGCTAGTGCTGCTAGATCATATGGAGCAGTTATATCCGCACGGATAGCAAGCAAAAAAATGCGACTTATTATCGGAAATACGGCTGGTGCAGATATTACAATTAAAAATGCTGGATACACAATAACAGGTTAGGGGGTAAATAATGGTTGATAAAACAAAGTTTTTAGACATAATTACTACCAGTTCTGCTTTTGTTGATGGTGAAGTTAGAGAGGTTGAAGTTGTTATTGCAGAGCAAAATATTGTCGCACCGGGAGATATGATTGTGTATCCTTGGGTCTTAGTAGCGCAAATTACTGATACACCTGAAATGCAAACTGGTAAATGGGTAGAGTATATTGCAAAATGGAAGGAAGAAGGCAGAATTTAGCTAACCGAGCTAACAATTGCATTAGTTTCATAATCACAAATAAATAATACTTGATAACAACTGAATATTGATTTCGCTATACATAGTAAAACTTAATATTTTATAAAATTAAATAAATAATTTAACAAGTAAATACTTAATGTAATGCAAAAATAATAGAGTAGTTATTTTAAATAATAACTACTCTATTATCATTTAATTATCTATTTTTTCTACTTATTACCAATCAAACCTTTTGTCATGATATTTTGATAATTATGATTTTACAAAGTGTTGATATTGTTGGGTTTGTGGTGTGTGGGTATTTTTGATTATTTTTAGTTTTTGATGTTTATTTTTAGTTTTTAATTAATTTTTAATATATTATTTATTTTATATCTATGTATATGAAGTGAGGTATAAAACCACTATACCTCACTTATTTTCTACCAATAATACTTCCCTATTATTGATATTGATTGAATTATATCATTATATAGGAGGCAATGTCAATATGGAATATGAAAATAATATTAATGGAGTTGATAATTTTTCGGAAGGAGATGGTTGTAAAGTGGATGAAGAATTGATAAAAGTTAAAATTGATGAATTTGGTAATATTCTTAAAGATCATGGTGATAAAATAAATGATCATGGAGAGAGAATAAATGAAGTAGAGTGGGGATTAAAGCATTTAATTAAAAACCAGGAAAATTTTAGTGACGATTTGAAAACCATGAATACAACATTAATGACATATCACAATAATGTTTTAGGATCATTGAATAACTTATTAATGAATAAACAGGACAACGAGGCAAAAGTGACAGTTGCTAAAATTGATGGAAAATCCAAGATTTTTGTACAAATTGCTATTACTATTGGAGTATTAATTACTGCTGGTGCAAGTTTTTATGGAGCAATAATTAAATAAATTACTAATATAAATTTAATAATATAAGAAGGATGATAAAATGAATAAAAAACTTCAATATTTTTACTCTATTCCATTGGTTAGTTATTTAAAAATGAATGGATTAGATATTATAAAGACTAATAAACATAAGGATACAGGCAAAACAATTTTCTATTTTGAAGTTAATGATAAATTAGAAATATTGATAGGTAAGTGGCGACAAGATAAATATTTACAAAAGTTTATATTAACAATGAAAGAAGTTAAACAAATCGTGAGAGTTTAACTTCTTTTTTATTTGCGTTTTTTGATTTTTATAAATTTTACTTACTAAAAGGAGGAATTATTTTTTATGTTGATTACTAAAGAAGTTGAAGTTAAATTATCAAGTGTCAATATTAAACATTTTGAAAATTTAGAATATAAAATACCAAAATATTTAGATAAAAGCAATATATTACGTGTTAAAAAAGGTACAATAATTAATGTTAAAGTTGAAGATTTATCAAAAGGTAGTAATGCAAAAGTTGATGTTAAATGTGATTGTGAAGATTGTAAAAATCCTTATTTAAAACCTATGCCTTGGTATAGATATATAAATCATGTACATAAAGATGGAAAATATTATTGTAATAAATGTTCTCAAAAATTATATGCGATTGAAAATGGTAGAAAAACAAAATTAAAGAATGGTAAATCTTTTTATGATTGGTGTTATGAAAATTTACCTAAAGAAGAAGCAGATAAAATAATGTTGCGTTGGGATTATGAATTAAACATAAATAAATATGGAGACAAATTAAGTCCAAAAGACATAAGTTATGGTTCTATGGGGTTTGATAAAAAAGGTTATTGGTTTAAATGTTTAGATTATCATGAACACAAAAGTGAATTAAAGAGTATTAAAGGATTTACAAAAGGTCAAAAAGGAAGTTTAGATTGTTTACAGTGTAATACTATATCTATAACACATCCTTACCTTATTGTTTATCTTGTAAATAAGAAAGACGCATATAAATATTCTTATAGTTCAGGAGTAAAAATTCCTATGAAATGCCCTGATTGTGGGTATGAAAAAGATATGAATTTAAATACATTAAGTAGTCAAGGTTTTAGTTGTTGTAAATGTGGTAGTAAAAAATCATACCCAGAAAAATTTTTATTTAATTTATTAGAACAGTTATTAAATAAAAATTTTAAAATACAATTATCAAATACAATTTTTAAATGGTGTGGTAAGTATAAATATGATTTTTATATTGATAAAATAAATACGATTATAGAAACACATGGGTTGCAACATTATAAAGGTGGATTTGAGAGAATTAAATCGTCTTCAAAACATATAAAGACATTGGAAGAAATTCAACAGAATGATAAAATAAAAGAGCAATTGGCAAAAGAAAATGGAATTACAAATTACATAGTTTTAGATTGTAGGAATTCAAATTTAGAATGGATTAAAAATAATGTAATGAATAGTGATTTACCGAAACTCTTAAATTTTAATGAATCTGATATAGATTGGTTGAAGTGTCATGAATATGCTTGTAAAAATTTGATTAAGGAAATATGTTATTTATGGAAAATTGAAGAAAGTATTAATAATATTGCAGAGAAATTTAAATTGCATAGAAGTTCAATTATAAAATATCTTAAACAAGGTGCAAAATTAGGATGGTGCAATTATAATCCTAAAGAAGAAATAAAAAAAGGTTCTTTAATGAGACAAAAAAAGAATAATATTAAAATTATATGTTTAACAACTAATGAAGTTTTTAATTCTATTATAGAAGCATGTAAAATATATAATATTTCTAATAATTCAAGTATATCTGGATGTTGTAAAAATAATAAATATTATAAATCAGCAGGTAAATTACCAGATGGAACAAAACTTGAATGGATGTATTATGAAGATTATCTAAAAATTATTTAATGTTTTAAATTAATAATATAATAAATGAGGTGTTTAACTAAAATGAGTAATTTTAAAATTTTAACCACAGATGAATTAATAGAATACATAAAAAATTTCAAATTTACTAGAAAATTCTCAGAATTCCAAATTCATCACTGTTGGAAACCAGAACACAAAGATTTCAAAGGTAATAACGGAATACAATTACAAGAAGCAATGAGAAATTATCATGTTAATAACTTAGGATGGTCTGACGTTGGACAACATCTTACCCTCTTACCTGATGGTAAATTCGTAACTGGACGTGATTTCAATAAAATTCCTGCTTCAATTACAGGAAGAAATTCATTATGTTTCCTTGCAATTGAAATGATAGGAAATTTTGATTCTGGTCATGATAAATTAGAAGGTGAACAATTAAATTCTATATTGAAATTAGTTAATTGGGGAATTAATTATTTTAATTTAGGTACAAAAGGTATTGTATTTCATAATGAATATGCTAGTAAAAGTTGTCCAGGAACTGGTATTGATAAGAAATGGTTTGTTGATAAGGTAATTAATTATAAGGATAAAAATATAAACAACAAGGAGGAATTAATTGATATGGCAATTGAAAAATGGATGAAAGATGCAGGAATTAATTCGTTAAATAGTTTAGTTAAAAATGGTATTATTAATGATGGTAATTTATGGAGTAATAAAATGGATGAAAAAACTGAAAATTGGTTGTTATTTACTATGATGGCAAGATTAATAGAGAAAATAAATAATAAACAAGATAAATAGTAAATATTTAGAATATATACTACTAAATATAATTATTATTGGAGGTGAAATTTATGACAGATAAAAATATTATTGCTTTTTTGGTTGTAAGTATTATAGTTATTTTATTTGCTAGTTTATTTGTTTTTAAAGCAGACATTGATATTGTAAAACAAATCATAACTGCTATGATTACAGGATTTACTGCCTTGATCACTTATTTCTTTACTAAACATAATCCTAATGGTGGAGATAAAGAATAATTTTGTTTAGGGAGTCCCCTACCTTTTACACAATGTCTCCTCTCGCTCCTCCCCCACTTTTATGTTGTGATTTAATTGGTAATTATTTGGAAAGATAGAGGAGGCAAATTAATAATAATAATTAATAAGGAGAATTAATATGAGTAAAATTATAAATATAATAAATAAATGTTTTGAGAAAGGCAATGTAACGGTGAAATATGATGATAGTTTAATAATTCCTACAGGTGGAATAGTAGCAAATAATAGTAAAGTAAAAGATATAATAAATAAATTATTTAATACTAAATCAAATGAACAAGTTGTAAAATTACTTAATAATAATGAATTAATAGTTTCTGCTGATACTGTGAAAAAATTTATACCTAATCTACAAAATTTAATAAAATCAATAAATAATTAGTAAAAATTAAAAAACAAAATAACACTAGAACGTATGGATACCCAATTCTAGTGTTATTTTGCAGAAAGTTAATTGTGCGAAGAATTAATATTATGTTAGAGACATTATAGTATAAATTGAGCAGGAAGTCAAATTTGGGTTAGGGAAAAGTAAAAACACTAGGATTTTAAATATATCTTTCCTAGTGTTTTTACGGATTTAAAATTAACTTGCAACTTGATATTCGTATTATATTATATTTAGTTTTATAAGTCAAGGATTGTGTCAAGAAAAATATTTGTTAATATAAATTTTAAAGAAATAGATTAAATAATTATAAAGGAGAATCTATATTTTAAAAAACATAAATAAGTTGAGAGAAATAATTTTAAATATATTTATACCTAATCTTTCAAGATTTAATAACTAGATTATTAATATAATATTTGAAGCAAATTGTTGTTTGGTTATGATTTTTTAGGTTGATGTTAATTTAGAGTGTAAATTAAGTAAATTTCATACTCAACAAACTATTGTATTATAAGGGTTTGTAGATTGGATATATTTGAAATATTAATAAATTTACGATATTTTATGGTTATTTCGAGAGTTTGTTTGGATTAGGATAAAATGTAGGCGTGGGAAATTTGAGTGGTTTATTTGTGTGAAATATTGTGATGAATTGATAATAATTTGATAGTTTTTGATTTATTAATAATTAAGAAGCGATGTTTATTAGTCTCTTCTTTTTGTTATATTTTATTCTCTCTAATAATTTACTAGAGAATGGTTTAATGACTATTCTGATTTATTTATATAAAATTAATATTAACATAATGAAAGGATGTGATTAATTTATATGGAAATTAAATACAATAATGTATATAATATGGATTGCTTAGAAGGTATGAGATTTATTAATGATAAATCCGTTGATATGATTTTATGCGATCTTCCATATGGTTGAGGAACTACAAAATGCAAATGGGATGTGATTATACCTTTTGATAAGTTATGGTTAGAATATGAAAGAATTATAAAAGACAATGGTGCAATAGTATTATTTGGAAGTCAACCATTTACAAGTTTATTAATAAGTAGTAATTTAAATATGTTTAAATATGAAATTATATGGGAAAAGGATAAAGCAAGTAACTTTACACAGGCAAAGAAAAGATTTATGAAATTTCATGAAAACATATGCATGTTTTATAAAAAGCAACCAATATATAATCCACAAATGGTTGATGTAGGTAAAAATTGGAATTCATTTAGTAAAAATAGAAATAATAAAAATGATGGATTATTTGGAAATAGTAGCACTGCAATATCTGAATATAGAGATACAACATTAAGATATCCACGTAGTGTAATACAATTTAATGTTTGTAGGTATGGAGATAAAATTAATGAAAATTTACATCCTACTCAAAAACCTGTAAGATTGCTTGAGTATTTAATCAAAACATATACAAATGAAAATGATTTAGTTTTAGATAATTGTATGGGTTCGTTTACAACTGCTGTGGCAGCAATTAATACAAATAGAAATTTTATAGGATTTGAGATGGATAAAGGATATTATGATTTGGGATGCAAAAGGATTGAGGATTTGAAATTGAGTAGTGAATTAAATTGATTAGAATATTAAAATAATTATACATATTTTTAAAGAGAGGATTGTTTATATCTGTCCTCTCTTTTTTTATTTGATTATATTTATTAAAAATTAAAAGGAGTGTCATTTGATTATGGAAAAAGTTTTGTTCAGATATTCTGATTCTAATTTTTGTGCTTATTTGCATTATTTAGGTTATGAGATTATTGGATTTGATATTGTAGAAAAACGTGGTAATAAAGCAAAAGTATTTCTGCATTTTGAAGGAATCAGAGAAGAATTAATTAGTTTATTTAAGGATTTTCAAAATAATGATATTCAAGTTAATCCTAAAAAGTTTGGTCAATCAAAAAATGTTGTATTGAAAGTTGTAAAGGGATATTTGTGTGATTATTTGAGAAATAAGAAGTAAGAAAATACATGATAAGGGAGGCATTTAATTATGCTAAGAGTAAGTGATATTGTAACAATAGAAGAAATAGAAAAATGGGGTGCAGGAGATTGTATTACTGTAAAAGCAGGAACAGGAATTGGGAAAAGTTGGTTAATTAAAAATTCATTATATAATATTGCAAAACAAGAAAATAAAAGAATATTAATGTTAATACATAGATGTAATTGTACTGAACAATTTATTGATGAAATTACAAGAGATAATAAAACTGATGTAATTGATATTAAGACATATCAAAAATTAGAATATAAAGAATTATATAGATATAAAAATGATTTAAGTGAGTATCAATATATTGTCTGTGATGAATTTCATTATTTTATGAGTGATGCAGCATTTTCAAAAACTACTGATATGTCACTTGATTTAATATTAGGTCAACAATTTGTTACAAAAATATTTATGAGTGCGACAGGTGATGATATGAAAAGATATATTAATGAATTTAAAAATATAGAAACTATAGATTATGAATTGCCAATTGAATTTAATTTTATTAATAGTTTATCTTTTTTCTATAATGATGATACATTTGAAAATTTTATGGAAGAAATAATTAAAAGAAAAGAGAAAGCAATATTTTTTATTCAATCTGCAAAGAAAGCATATGAATTATATCAAAAGTATAAAGATAATTGTTTGTTTAATTGTAGTAAAAATAATAGTGATTATTATAAATATGTTGATAAAGAAAAAATTAAAAATATGCTCACTAATGAAAAATTTGAAGATTTAATATTAATAACTACTACTTGTATGGATGCAGGAGTGAATTTAATTGATTTAGAATTAAAACACATATTATGTGAAGTTGAAGATACAGGTACGTTAATCCAATGTATAGGAAGAAAAAGAATTCAAAATGAAAATGATAATATAAATTTATACATAAAAATAATCAGTAATAATTTTCTAGGTGGTAAGGAAACACAAATAAAGAAAAGATTATTGATGGCTAATTTCTTAAAGAAACATACTATCAAAGAATTTATATTAGAATTTCCTCGTCAATATGATTTTTCAAATATAGTTTATGATGCTGTAGTTAAAGAAAATGATAAAAGTACCAAGAAAATAAATGGTTTAATGGTTTTTAAATGTGAAGAAGATTTAAAAGAAATTGAATTAATAAAGGATTTCGGAAAATATGGTTATTGCGAATATTTGAAAAATATCTTTGGAATTGATTTTTATAGAGTAATAGAAGAACAAAATAAAATAGATCAATTAGTAAAATATTTAGAATCTATTGTTGATAAAAAATTATTTAAAGAGGAGCAAAAAGAATTAGCAAAATTAGTTAATATAAAAAGAGATGGAAAATTGTTAAAAAGTTATGGTTCATTGAATGCTTACTTTTTAGAAGATAATATTAATTTTATAATTAAAACAAATACAGATTGGAACAGAAAATTAGATGATGGTACTAAAAATAAACAATATGGAAAAACATATTGGATTGTTTGTAAAATTGATTAATAATATTAAATTGCCAATATTTTAGAAGTAAGCCTCTTTAAAAAGGGTTACGTTAAAAAACTTGGCAATTTATAAAATTGTATAATTATGATTTTGAATAATCAAGGAGGAATAAAAATGATTAATAATGTATCAGGAATATATAAAATTACAAATAAAATTAATAACAAAATGTATATTGGTAGTAGTAAAAATATGCCTATTAGATTAAATCAACATTTAAAAGATTTAATCGCAGATAAACATCATTCTTATAAATTACAAAATGACTTTAATGAGTTTGGTATTGATGCATTTACTTTTGAAATTATCAGAGTAGTAAATAATGAAAGTGAATTAAAAGATATAGAACAAAAATATATGGATGATTATAAATGTTATGAAGATAATATAGGATATAATGTTAGTATATCGGCAAAAGAAAAGAAAACTAAATTAGATTTACAAATGGAACAAGAAAAAGAAAAAGGAATTAATAATGTTGCAATTAAAAATAAAAAATCTAAAATAAAGATAATCAAGCAAAAGACTAATCCTTTTTGTGAAATTGATAATGAAATAATTAAAGCAATAGTGAATCATGATGTTGAATTCTTAAAGAACAAAATAAATTATAAAGAAACATATTATGAATTAAAAGATGATTGCTTAGATGAAATCTATAAATATGATTTTTCTTGGTTTTTTAATAATTTAACTTGTGTATTTTGTGGTAAAAGTTTTGAAATTAAATTAGATAAAGATGATAATTATAAATATTTTTGTGATCATAATTGTTGGAGATTACCTTTAAATATATTACATGTTATTGAATTAATAGGAATATTTAAACCAACACATCTTGCAAAAAAATTTTTATTAGATATATTTAATATGAAATATAATGAAGAATATAGCAGGAAATATGAAATTAGAAAAATAAGAGAAATGATAGAAACTTACAAATTTATGGAAGAATTAGAAAGACATGAAAATCAAGAAGAAAGAATTAAACGGCAAAAATTGAAAGAACAAAGAATTTTAGAATAGAATATTTAAATACAGAATTTATTATTTTTAATTTTTAATTACACAGCAAATAATACTTTATATGATTTTACATTTTTTGCCCAAAATAAATAACACTCCATTAAATCAAGTGAAAAATTTTGCTTTTACTTTTTTGGAGTGCTTGCACGAACAAAAAATAAAACAACTTAATTTTGAACAATATAGATTAAACTTTTGCTTGCCAAAGGCATCCTCTTAATATTATAGAATTTCATTACACTTCGCTACACTTACGTTTCGCTACGTTCCATTTCATTCTATAATATTAAGATTGTCCTAATTAATTTTCGCTTTAGGCGAAAAGTTAATTCGTCCAAATTAGAATTTTTATTATTTTTATTTTGGTTGGATTGGATAGATAGTATTATTAGATTATATTTATTAGATAGTATTAAAATAATAGAATAATTAACAAAATAATAGGAGATTATATATGAATAATATATTAGAAATAAATAACACAGAATTAGAATCTACAGAAGAATGCAATTTTTGTTCAAAATCAACTGTACTCCTATCCTCCTCTAATTATAAATCCTCTACATCTTCCTCTACATCCTCTAACTTCAAAGATAAAGAATATTTCCTATATTTTCAGAATAATAATTTGAGTTTGTTTGAGGGTAGTGAGGAAGGGATGAGAGTTTTGGATGAGGTGAGGATTAGGTTTTGTATGTTTTGTGGTAGGGAATTGGGTGGTTAATTTGGTTAAGTGGATTGGGATTGAGTTTGATTAGATTATGATTATATTTTGATTGATAATTGAATATTTAAGTTTATTTTAAAGAGTGGGCATTTTTGTCTGCTCTTTTTGTTTTTATATGAAGTTTATGAAGATAGGTGAATCTGATCAATTTACTGATAAGAGGGATAATTCCGAATCCCTCTCTTCTTTTTATTTTTAATTAGATAATCGGAACATGCAATTGAGAGATTGTAAATATAAAAATCTACGGAAGGATTGTGATAATTATGGGATTGATTACTAAAGAGGTTGAAGTAAACGTAAACAAACATAATTATAAACACTATGAAAGTTTAGGACATATAATACCAAAAATGGAAAATAAATATACTGGAATTATAATTCCAAGAGGTACAAAAATTTTAGTAAAAGTTGAAGATTTACATGAAAAAAGTTGTGCTCATGTTGAAGCGGAATGTGATAATTGTGGTAAAGAAATTAATAATATAACATATCATAATTTTAATGATAAAATTAATAAATATGGTGGATGTTATTGTTTTAAATGTGCTGTAATATTATATGGTAGTAAAAATTCTGCAAAGACTAAATTATTAAATACTAAATCATTTGAATTATGGTGTATAGATAACAATAAACAAGATGTACTTGATCGATGGGATTATGAATTAAATAAGTTAAAACCAAATGAAATTCCTTTTGGAACAGATAAAAAATATTATTTTAAATGCCCTAAAAATATACATAATAGTGAATTAAAAAAGATTAGTAGATTTACAAGTGGTCAAGAAGGTTCTATGTATTGCAAAGCATGTAATAGTTTTGCCCAGTGGGGCTTGGATAATATTGGTATTGATTTCTTGGACAAATATTGGGACTATGAAAAGAATACAGTTGATCCTTGGGAAATTGCTAAAGGAAATAAATCTACTATTATTTTTATTTTTTGTCAGAAAAAAGATTATCATGGAAGTTATAAAACTAAATGTAGTAGTTTTCTTAAAGGAAATAGATGTTTATATTGTATTAATTATAGTGGCAATGTGCATCCATTAGATTCTTTAGGTACTTTATATCCTAAAGTGTTAAATATATGGTCTGATAAAAATAAGAAAAGTCCTTATGAATATGCTCCTATGAGCACTCAAGAAGTTTATTGGAAATGTCCAGAAGGTAAGCACGAAGATTATCCTAGAAGTATCAATGTCTCAAATATGTGCGATTTTCGTTGCCCTGAATGTAGTTATTCTAAAGGAGAAGAAAGGATTAGTAATTGTTTTATTGATAAAGGTTTTACAAAAATAGATCAAGATGATTTTAGTCAATTAATTGATGAAAATAAATATAATAAAAATTATTATATACCACAAAAAGAATTCAAAGGTTTAATAGGTTTGGGTAATGGTTTATTATCTTATGATTTTTATGTCCCTAAATTGAATCTTCTTATAGAATATCATGGAATGCAACATGAAAAATATATAAAAGGTTTTCATAAATCTAAGAAAGATTTTGAAAAACAGTTAGAACATGATAACCGTAAATGTATTTATGCAGAAAGTCAAAATATAAATTTACTTATTATATGGTATTGGGATTTTGATAGGATAGAAGTGATTTTAGAAAAAGAATTAAGCAAATTAATTTAATTTTACATATTTATACCCACTACTATTTATTATTTGTAGTGGGTATATTACTATTCACCTTTAACTTCCTCGTCACCCAATAATACTTTAATTAATGTTTTTTGCATATATTTTCTTGTGCTTGAGTTATTCACAATTAATTTATCTACTCCATTATTCTTAATTCTAAATATTGAATCCCACAACACACAATTTTTATCGTATATTACTCCTTCCCAATCTCCTATTTCCATTCTTTCATCAAATTTATTGATAATTTCTTTCCAGTCTTCCCTCTTATCGGCATACATTTTAGCAAATAAACTCAAGTATCCATAAAAAAACAATGGTTCTAATAACATATTGCGTTTTCTTAATGATTGTCTAGTTTCTGCATCAACTTGGCCGAAATATTTAGGAAATTTATTAATTAAAACATTAAACATATCATTTAATGCAATTGCATATTCCTGTGCAGATAATTTTGTTAATGGTTTGTAATATTGATATGAATCTTGTATTGCAGATGTCAATGTGCTAAATGTTGTAATGTTTGAATTATCTTTTCCTTTGAGTGTAGTTTTAATAGTCTCAATTTGAGATTCAAAACAATTCTTCATTAAATGTTTACCGATCAGGTTTTCATAACTACCAATATTTAGGTACTCTCCTCGTGATTTACTGATGGATAAATTTTTTATACAATATTCGCTGAACAGGCGTTGACAACTATCAATACTTAACTGTTCAATCAAGCAAGGCCAATAAAATTCATATGGATTAAAAATACCATCTTTTTTCTTTGCTTTTTTATATACTTTCGTGAGGTAAATACTAGCAAAAAGCCTGTGCGCACCGTCATTTATCAGCAAAATTGAATTTGAATAAATCGTGTTTGTTTCACTATTATAAATTACGTTATCTGGTTGAAAATCATGTTCACAAGGAATTGTAAGCGTTAAAACTGATCCATGAATTGTTCCATCAAGCATAGATTTCACAATTTCCATATATTTACTTTTATTTACCAAGGGACTTATTTCATTAGTTTTGCTATTTACCTGGAAACCACGTTGAACTGTAGTTAAATATTGAATTATATTTTTCTCCTCGTACATATCTGCTAAATCTCCAGCAGAAATTTGTGTAGAAAATTTAATTACTTGCCCATCTCTTTCAATTGGTAATGTGTTTGGTAATTCCCAGTCAACTATTTCTTTCTTTTCTAATACACTAGCGATACCCATCTAATCCACTCTCCTATCCATAAATTCTAATTAATTTAATAATTTTATTATTAATATTCATTATATCAGATTTTTGTGATTTTTATACCTAATATTCAATAATAAATATCAATTTTTTAAAATTTTTTAGTTCTAAAAGGATAAATACCTTCTCATATAGAATACTACTCTATAATATCACTCATCATCCCTAATAATATATTTTAAATAATAGGAGTAAATCACATGAAAAAAGATTTAATTCCCGCCGTAGCATACTGTAGAGTATCAACTAAATCCACCGATCAAAAAAATAGTTATGATGCACAAATTAAATTTTTTAGAGAAAAAGCTGAAGAGTTAGGATATGAATTAGTAAAAGGAATAGGTACTTTTGGAGATGGTATATTTGCAGATAGAGGAATCAGTGGTAAAGCATTAACTAAAAGAATTGAATTTAAAAAATTAACAGAACAAGTTAGTAGTTTAAAATTTAAAGCGATTCTCGTTACGAATGCAAGTAGACTAGCAAGAAATGCAGTAGATGGAATGAATGTTATTAGAGAAATTAAACCATATGATGCTTATATACATTTCCTTAAAGAAAATTTAAAAAGTTGTAATCATTCTGATGAATTTTTAATTGATTTTTTTATGATGTTTTCACAGAATGAATTAAGAGAAATGTCTAAAAAAATTCAAGATGGTGTAAGGAAAGCACAAGGTAAAGGTGTGTGGACAGCACCCCCTCCTTATGGTTATGATCGTTTAAATGGTTATTTACAGATTAATGAAGAAGAAAGACAAGTTGTTGAATTAATGTTTTTTCTTTATACAGAAATAGGATATTCTATAGATAAGTTAGTACGTGAATTAAACAGTATATGTATCCCTACTAAAAAAGAAAAGAAATGGCAACATACTACCATTAGACATATTATTGAAAATCCAATTTATTTTGGGTTACAAATAAATCATCAGACAGAAATGAAGGACATCTTCATTAATCTCATAGAGAAAATAAATGAACACGAACAAATTAAAAATCACTTTGAACATTTACAAATAATTGATAAAGAAATATTTATTAAAGCACAAGAAATTAAAAAAGAACGCTCACAAATGGTAGATAATAAAAAGAAGTATAGTTCGACTAACGTATTATCAAATATATTTTTTTGTAAGTATTGCAATGCAAGCATGAAACGTATGCAAAGGTCGGATAAAAAAGGTCAGTTTTATTATGTATGTAGCAATTGTCATAAAGATAGAGCAATTTGTAAATACTATAATTATATTAAAGAAGAAGAAGCTTTTGATAAAATTATGAAAGATGTTAAAAGTTTTGCTGAAAATATTA
>Ga0209728_1001062_pt1 | contig 18371 bp, 35 predicted proteins | sample RifGroD1_FD_183997 | JGI IMG/M metagenome (GOLD analysis project Ga0209728, IMG submission 183997) | Groundwater microbial communities from Rifle, Colorado, USA - Groundwater D1 (SPAdes) (version 2) | ecosystem: Environmental > Aquatic > Deep subsurface > Groundwater | place: Rifle, Colorado... | reverse complement strand
CAGAACAGGAAGTATTTGTACTTAAGGACAGTTGGGGAAATTATGTGGGAGTTAACGCAATTTTATATGATAAGCGAAAAAGAAAAAATATCTATTCCTATTCGGAAATACATACGAATGGATACCGTACATACACAAATATAGAAGATGCAAAAATAGTATTGAATCTTCTTCAAGAAAAGGGAACAAAAATAAAATTTGGAATCCATTTCCATATTGAAAAAGTAAACAGGCAAGACGTAGTAAAAAACGAATATAAGTTAGGTATTATTAAAACTTGCCCATTTAAACACATAGTAATTGATGAAATGAAATTTGATCAAATTGATCAAATAGTTAATTCTATAGGGATATCATGTATTTTAATGGATTATCGGGCAATGAAAGAGGTGGGAGTATAATTCTCCCTTTTCTCTTAGTAACTATTCAATAAATAATTATATCCAAAAAAGAAAGTGAGTCAACAATGAGAAATAAAATCATAATTTCTGTAATAGCATTATCTTTACTAATGACACCAAATCTTATTCATACAAACCAGATAGAATCAAGACCAACACAATTAAATAATTCCGCTAATTTCACTAATATAAATATCCTACAAAAACTTAGGCAACAATACATATTGCCATCAAAAGAAATTATAATTAATACGACTCAAGAAAAACCAAGATATGACATTAAACTCAGTCAAAAGTATCAAAATTTAGTTTATAAACTTTGTGAAGAAAATAATTTATCTTATGAAATGATTCTATCCATAATGTACCAAGAGAGTAGGTTTATTATCAATGCTGTAAATATCAATAACAATGGGACAATAGACTATGGACTATTTCAATTGAATAGTGGATTTATTTCGACACATAGGGATAGAGCTATTAAATATTGTGGATTATCAGAAAATGCCAGATTCAATGTATTAAATCCAGATCATAATATCAGAGCTGGAATTGGCGGAATAATTGAAAATAAAGAATATTATATAGCGAAAGGGGTGATTGATGAGGACATGCTTAAATATGTTTCAAATTCACTAAATATGGGTATTTCTGGTTATGAAAAGTATATCAAGAGGACTGGAATGACTAGTAGAAGTTACTCAAGGCAGATATACAAAAACAAAGCGATGTTAGAAAATACTCAAACATTAATCAATAAATAATTTTATACTATTACAAATAAAATTTAAGGAGATGTTTAAAATGTTAACAGACTGCACAGTAATTTATTTTGATGGTGATTTTAAAAAAAGATTAGTTGCACAAAAGAAACTTGAAAATGAAATGATTAAAAGATTTGGTAGAAATCAACCAAAGGATTTTCGATATAAGGTATCTGTTGGTGAAAACTGCATTTATGCTGAACATGTGAGTGAAAATTACTTAAAAGAAAAAGCAGAGTATGTTCTTAATTAATACATAAACAAAGACAAAATTAAATATCTCTAAACCTTGGAAATATTAATCTTTATTCGTATAAACAAGTTAAATAACAAACTAAATTTAAAGAAAAGAGCGTGGATTAATGAGAGTTTTTGAAAAAGTTGAAACTGTAATTGTAGAACAAATTTTAGTTGGCTCCTTATGTAATAAATGTGGAAAAGTATTTAGTCCACATGCTGAAAATATAAAAACATCAATTACAGATTTAGGTGAATATGGTAAATGTGTGTCAGAGATTTGTGATGATTGTAATTTAGAATTTATAAAATCATTTTTAATAGTACCAAATGGTTTCAAAAGCAGTCCACACTTTACTTCTTCTTTTGATTTAGATCATGAATTACATCAAACGTTATTTAAAGAATGGCAGATATCAGGGATATGGAATTGTGATGAAAATCCTTGGAAAGATTATTATGAAAATAATGATGATTTTTTACAAGAAGAAAATTATGAAGAGTATTATGGGGAGATTTCTGATGCAATTGAAGTTAGAAAACCCTTACATATCAATGTTTTAAAACTAGTAAAATCCGACCAATCATAACTTTTATCGGAGTGAGGAGAATTATAAATGAAAAAACAGAATGAAGATAAGTATCTTCCATACGCAAAGAAAGATTTTAGAAAATATTGGTGTTATCCAGATTCAACTTTCCCTACATTCCAACCATATGAAATAATTAGACCTTTCACTGAAGAAGAAAAATCAGATTGGGAGTATGGAGAAGATTATGATGAAGAAGTATATTTAATTAAAAGTTATGACGAACGAGGAAGAATAACTGAATATGGTGCATCCGATAGAGATATTCTTATTGAATGTGAAATTGATTCTGAAACATGGAGAATTTGTTTAATTAATCTACTAGAAAGCATGGAATATGATAATGACAATATTATGGACTTTGTAAGCGAATGTAAAATTGAACAATATATTAAAAGACACTTGAATGATTAAATAATTAGAAAGAAAGAAGGCATAAAAATGTTATTAGAACAAATTAAATCAGATTCCCTAATCGCACGTAAGGCTCGACAAACTGATACCGCAGCATTATTAATAACTCTATATTCTGAAGCAAGCATGGTAGGAAAGAATGCAGGAAACAGAGAATCTATAGATGCAGAAGTATTACAAGTCATTGAGAAATTTGTGAAAAATGCAAATGAAGTCAAGGATATATTATTGAAAAATAATAAAGATGCAAATCATGTTGAGAATGAGATTTTAGTTTTGAGTAAATATTTGCCTAAAAAGATGGGCTATGAAGAACTTGGTCATATTATTAGAGGAATAATAAAGGGGTTGACTGTAACAGAAGATAAATCTCCAAAATTAATGGGAGAAGTTATGGGGATGCTCAAGCTATTACACGGTGGGGAATATGATGGAAAGATGGCAAGTGAAATTGTAAAGAAAGGATTGGTTAATTAATGAATAAATCCGAACTTTGGGACGAACTAAAATCATATTTAGAAAAAACAGTTCCTTCGTTATATGATATGGCTTTTAAGGCAGGATATCAAATAGACGAAGAAAGACTTAATAATAAAGCAAGAGGGATGGATTTGGTTCTAATGAAAATGAACGAGTATGAAAGAGATTTACTAGATAAAGAACCAACAATTAAAAACTGTTTAAATTGTGATAACTCTTGGTATCATCGTTCTAGTACAACTACTGAAAAAGTTTGTATGTATAAAAATCATGATGAACAAGAATGTAAATCGAATAACTTTCAATATTATACAACAAAAATTACATGCAAATGACTATATGAAAGGATATGATTTTATGTTTAAAATGCTCCCAATTCAATATAAATTTCAGACAAAATTCAAACCAACAAAAGATATTTATAACAAATACATTATTGCAGAACCTTTTAAATGGGATAATGGCTATGGAATTTCATTTATAATTGAAGCAGAAATTCCACTTGAAGGAAAAATTATTGGTTCAAGAATTAAAACAATAGAAAGATATGATTATTTTGATAAAGATGTTAGTGAAAAAGATTATGGTTTATCATTAATGTTTTCTCCTTTATGTAATGGTGAAATAAGAGGTGAATATGCAGAAAGAATTGTGTGGAATATATTTTATAAAATGTGTGTAAACGAGGAATGGGTGATTAATAATTTTCAAATTCCTAAAATATAATTTAAGAAAGAAGGAAATAAAAATGTTAGAACAAATTATCAAAGATGAAATTGAAACTATTATCCAAGAAAAAGGATTAGCTGAAATTATAAAAAATGTTGTTAAAAAGAAAATGTCTGATGAGAATATTCAACAAATCATCGAAATGGAAATTGATAAATTATTGCCAGAGGCAATTGCTGAGAGCATAAGATATCAACTTGTGGATGATGGAGAAGTTAATTATATGGTTTATGAAAAATTAAAAGATATGGTAAAAGATAAAATTTCTGATTGGAAATTATAGAAAGGAAAGGAAAATGACAATGATTAATTTATTTCTTGATGACATTAGGAATTGCCCTGATAATTTTATATTAGTAAAAACAGTAAGTCAATTAATTTATAAACTTGACGAATTAAAAGAATTAGATCAAGAGGTGAACATTATTAGTTTGGATCACGATTTAGGCGAAAATGAGCCAACTGGATATGATTTTGTAAAATATCTTATTGAATCAGGAAATTATGATCCTAGTGTTTATCCAAAACAAATATTTCTTCATACTGCTAACGGAGTAGGAAGAGACAATATGTTTAAATTGTTAGAGAGATATAAGCCTGAATGGGTTAAATTGCATCGTGGGCCTATGCCAAATAATGATTAACAAAATTAAAAGGAGAAGACGTTGGGTTCTCGCCTTCTCCATAAACATGAAAAACTTGTATTAAATATAGTATAACCACTGTAAACTATTTTATACATTAGAAAACAACAATTTCGAGGGATAGAAAGGAATAGATTATGAAAATAAATTTTTCAATGGATATTGATAAAAGTGATCTTGACTATGTTGAATCTGAAATAATCCAAGAAGCAGCAAGACAAGTGATTAATGAGGTTCTATCAAATAGGTATGAACATCATGGAAGAACTTTTAAAGATAAATTAAAAGAAGAAATTAAAACTATGTTGACTGACATAATGGATACTGATTTTAAAAATGAAGTAAAAGATGCTTTAGTTTTAGATTTAGAGAAAAAGTATATAAGAACAAAACAATACAAAGAAGTTAAAGAACAGTTTGAAATTTTATCTGAAACTGAAATAAAAGCAGGTTTGAAAGATTTTATAAGTGATATTGTTAAAACTGAAATTAGAGCTAAATTTAAATAAAATACAGATTTCGTTTTAAATTAAATAAAATTTAGGAGGAAAATAAATATGGATAATAAAGAATTCGACATTAATTACATGATAGGTGATAATCTTATTAATTTTCAAATCGGTACAGAAGTATATTATATTGAAAGTAAATACTCTGAAAAATATGAGTATTGTAAAGAATGTAAAACTGATCATTCAACTGGAAAACAAACTTTATATTATATTAGACCATGTACTATTTGTGGTTTTGAAATAGAAGGAAATCATTCTTTTTCATATAATATAAAAAATAGTTTTACATTGCGTATCAAAGTAATTGATGAGAATGATTCGTCAAAAGCATTTAATGTGAATGAAGTTTATTTTACTGAAGAAGATGCACAAGAAAAAATAGATAAAATGAGAAACTTAACAAAATAAAAATGGAAGGGGATAAGGAATATGTACAAAAGTGATTTAATGGCCTTAGAAGATATTTTAACTAATACTATTTGTGTCAAAGAAGAAAATGGAATCAGAAAAATGTTTTGGGAAAATGACATTAATAAACAATTAGTTTATGTAAATAATTATGAAACCTCAGTACCTAAAGGGAATTATGTTCGATATTTAGAAATTAATATTACACCTAAACCACCAGATTTTAATAAACTTTAAATGGTTTATCTTTAATTAAGAAAGGATGCACTAAAATAAATGAGAAATAAATTAATTATCGAAAAAGATAAGCAATTAATTGATTCATTAAAATTCAAGCATAGTTATATTAAAGATAAAATTGAACAATTACATAATGAAAAATTTTACATAGAGCAAAAATTAATTGAGAATCTAATTTGTCCTGAATGTTATTCTGTATTAAACGTAGAAAAGCACGATGAATATAATTATTATGATTGTACTATTTGTTGGTATGAAACACATCAATAAAAAGAACCTTACCAAAAAGGTAAGGTTAGCAATAGGACGAAACAAAATTCAGTAACGATTGTAGTATGTTCCATATTGGAGATAATTATACAAGGGAGGAACAAAAAGAATATGAGTAAAACTGTTCAGACATTTGAACTTAGTTTGAGTGAACAAGACACTTTGTGGATACATAATCGTTGCCCTAAATGCGGAAGTATGATATTGGACATTACTTCAACTGTTGATTATGTTGAGTTTGGATGCTCTCGATGCGATATATTGTATTATTGTGAGTAAATAAAATACATAAAAGGAGATGAAAATAAAATTATGAAATGTATAAGAGAAAATTGTAGAATGCCACATTTTAGCAATGACGTTGGTTTCTGTAATGAGTTAGAGATATTTATCTCAGGTAGTGAATTTGAATGCCCTTTGCCGGATAGGATTTTGGAATTAGAAAAGCAACTGAGGGAATATAATTGCATTATGGATAAGGTGATTGTGTTTAATATGAAGAATAAAGAAAGTTTAGATGAAGATAAATGATTAAATTAGATTCCTATTCTTGGCAAGATGCTGAATATTGGTTTGAAGATGAGGAAGAAGTATTTGAGTTTATGAGAATAAATGAAGATATGATTGTTAAATATTCTTTAGAAAATGGAATGAATTTTAAGGATGGGATTAGGTATTTGTTTAAGGTGAGGGATTAAAGGAGAAAAATATGAAATGTATTGGTGATAAATGTTGGGAGTATTATGATGGAACATTTAGATTTTATTGTGGATTAATGGATTATCCAGTTAACTTAGAATCCAATTGTTTAATCAATAAGTATATTTTAAGAGAGAAAGATAAATTGACTGATTTATTTAAATTAGAAGATATTATAGAAGGTCAAAATATCTTGCGCGAAATTAAAGAAAAAGAGTAACCCATAAAAAATGTAATTCGAAGGATTAAAAACGAGGAGGGAATAATTAATGAAAACAGAAATTATCATTAATGGCGATTCGTATAAAAAGATAATCAAAGAGTTACCAAATCTTTGTTGTATAAAAATAAAAAGAACATGTTTATACTATTTAGTTAGCAAATGCGAACCAAAAGGAGATAAGGTTGTTTTAATTTCTTTAAATAATGGTAATTATTACGAAGGAACATGTATTGTAGATTTATATAATGTAAGAAATGTACTGGGATTTATAGAGGATGGATCATGGGAGATAATTGAGTCAAAAATTACTATTTAAAATCAGGAATTCGAACTATATTGAAAGGAGTTATACAATGACACGAACTATAGATTATGCTAAATGTCCTGAATGCAGTAAGAAATTCGAAATGGGATTTAATAATTATTGGATGTCTTCTGCCTTTGGTGAATATTCATCTCATCAAACAAATCATATATGTGAACAATGTGGATGTAACTTTAATATGACTGTAAAAGAACAAATTGTATTTAATACAAAAGTAATAAAATAAAAGGAGAATGATTAAAATGAACGATGTACAAATTTATGAAAATACTGAATTGGGTTTTAAAGTAAGAACAAAATTAAATGAGGACAAAAGTATTAGTATGAACTCAGAAGATACTGCTATAGGTTTTGGATGGTATGAAATGAAGGGTGATAAAATATATCCAAGATGGAGAACAATAAATGGATATATTAGTGATTTTGGGTTTTCGCAAGTAGTTGCGAAGGATGATTATATCCCAGAAAGCCTATTTTATCTTCTTGGAATGAAAGCAAATAATGAATCTGCTATGGAATATCAAAAATGGTTAGCTATTGATGTAATTCCTTCTATTCGTAAACATGGTGCTTTTATTGCAGATAGTGAAAATGTAGATGAGAGTTTTATTTTAAATGAATTAAGATTTAGCAAAAAGAGAACTATAAAAACTTTTACTAATGCGACTATGTATAGTGTAAAAAGTTTATATGATGAATTTAGAGCGTATATAGATGTTGAATATAAGTACAAGACAGATGAAAGAGTTGCTCGTTATAAAAGTGTAGAAAAAGGGTTAGATGGATTACATGATAGGTTAATAGGAGAGGACACCAGTAATGTTGGTGATTGCTATAATGTTAGAAAACTCAAAGAAAAAGTTATTCTAGATCGAACCACTTTAGAGAAAAGAATTAGTGGCGGTGAGAAGGCAGGGATGACCAGAGAGATAAGTAGGTTGAATGATGAAATTGAGAATATAAACTCTTCAAGTCAATATTGTGAATTAGAAAACGACTAATCATGAATGAATTTGAAAAACTAAAATATGATGGCGATTGGCGTACTTATGGATACTACAAAACCCATAAACTTAAAAACAGCCAAACAATAGGAATCTATTTCTGGAAACACGAACAAAGTAAATCTAATGATTATGTAATATTATTAGCGATTGCTAATAAAAAGAAACATCTTAGACAGTTAATATTAGGTGAGAAAGATATTTTAACTGATCATGAAACTGGAAAATGTGGACTGGAAGGTTTGTTGTGGGCTAAGAATCAGATTATTGAGTTTGAGAAATCTAGGTGTTGCAAAGATGGAGATTTTATCAGTGTGTGTTGGACTGATAATAGACGTAGAGATGTATATGAGTATGGTTTAAGAAAATTGGGATTTGTGATGGGATTTAGGGACGGTAGAAAATGTTTGAGTAAGAAGATTGTTAAGGATTAATTTTATAAAATCATAAAAGTAAGAAATAAAATTTATTTGACAAAATATCTCTTTTGTGTTATTATTAATGTAGTACAAAAGAGATATTAATTAAGAAAGAAGGAATGGAAATGGAAAAAGTATTGGCAATCGTAGAACAACTCCAAGGTACTTCGGGTAGAAACGATAAGGAATTCATTCTCAAGCAAAATGAGGAAAATGAACTATTTAAGAAAGTTATGCATTTCGTCTATAATCCTTACATACTCACAGGAATTTCAAAAAAGAAGATTAGTAAGAAACTAAAACTTCCAAAAGTAGCATCTACATTATCAATTATTGAAGTGATGGATTATCTACAATCACACAATTCTGGTAGAGATGAAGATATTATATTTGTGCAACATTTCATTCAGTCACAGCCGGAATTATTAAGAGACTTCTATACCAAAATCGTTTCTAAGGATCTCAGCATTGGTTTAACGGACGGAACTTTAAATAAGGTATATGGAGACTTCATTCCTGTTTTTGATGTCATGTTGGCTAAGAAATTTGAAGAACATAATCATAAAATTAAAGGTGATTATATCATCACTGAAAAACTTGACGGAAATCGTTGTGTGATTATTAAGGATAATAGTATTGTTAAGTCTTTTACTCGACAAGGAAAGCAATATGAAGGTCTTGAAGAAATTGAATCTGATATTGCCAATTTACCATTCGATAATCTTGTTTTTGACGGAGAATTGATTGCTGATATTCAGGGTAGTACGATTGAAATTTATGCAGAGACAACAAGTAAAGCTAGAAGTAAGGGGTCTAATAAAACAGGATTGGTATTTCATATTTTTGACATGCTAAAACTGAAAGATTTTCAAAATGGTAAATCAAAGGATAATTGTGTTACACGTAAAAGTTATCTGTCTAGTCTGTTTGAGAATAATAAAATGCCACATTGTAAAGAAGTAAAACCTTTATATATTGGAAATGATTTAGCAGAAGTTGAAAAATGGATGATTCATGCTAGTGAACAATCGTGGGAAGGTTTAATGGTTAACATGGATAAACCATATATTTGTAAGAGAAGCGATTCAATTTTAAAAGTAAAAGTTATGTCTACATGTGATATTCGCGTCATTGGTTTTGAAGAGGGAACAGGTAAGTATGAAGGAAAATTAGGGGCAATGATTGTTGACTACAAAGGGTTTAATTGTGGGGTTGGTTCAGGTTTTACAGATGCGGATAGGGAATATATTTGGAATCACAAAGAAGAATATCTTAATAAAATTGTAGAGATTCAGTATTTTGAAGAATCTAAAAATGCTCAAGGTGGAATTAGTCTAAGATTTCCAGTATTTAAGAAATTGAGATTAGATAAAAATGAACCAAGTTATAATTAACAAGATAAGAAAGGATTGATTAATATGGTAACTCTAATTGGAACCAAGGATGAAATTATAGCATTGTTAAATAATGACTTAATCAATTGTCCAAAAGATAAAAATATTATTTCTAATTGTCATAGTGAGATAGACACTTGTTGGGGATGTGTGGCGAATAGTTTAAGAGTGAAATTGTTTTATACAGACGAAACGTAAAAATACAGCTTGAAAGAAAGTGAATCAATAATGTTTAGAAAAACTCCATATTTATGTGAAATGTGTAGGAAGTATTTTGATGAACCAAATATAGTTAAAGAAAAGCATTGCGAATATAACGTATGCCCTCACTGTAATAGTAAATGGATTACACAACCATGTTTTATTAATTCACGATAATAATACTGTTTTAACTTGATTTAAGAAAGGAGAAAAGTTATGTGTAAGATATCATATATATTGCTTACGTTAATTATATGTATTTTCATTGCAATAGGATCATTAACAAGTAGTAATTCAATCGGGAGTTTGCTATTATTTGGAATACTATTTTCAATATGGTTGGGCTTTCTAGAGTGGGAATAAAGAAGCTATTTGAAGGGATGAAAATTTTATGAATTCATATGATAATTTACAGGACGAAATAGGAATGTTGTTCGAGAATGTTGTTCGAGATAGATAGAGGTTTACATTATGGATATTATGATGAAGAAGAATTACAAAAGTTAAGGTTAAAGATTGATTTAACAGAAAGAAATAATGAAATAAATTTTTTTGAATATATGAGTTTAGAAGATGAAATTGAAAACTATATTGCTGAAATATATAGATTAGAAAATTATTCAGACGAAGACGAAGATGATGATTAAGATAGGATAAGTCACAATTTTTAAGGGATGATAAATAAAATATTAGAAAGAAGGATATAAAAAATGAAAGAAAAACAACAATATATTTGTGAGAAATGCGATAAAGAATTTAACTCACAACGAGAATGTGAAAGACATGAAGAAAATTGTCAAGTAATACATAATTTCCTTTGTGATAAATGTGGAAAAATAATTAAATATGTTTTAGATATGGATGGTATGAATGGTGACAATATTAACTTATATTGGAATTCCGAAGAATGTCACCATATTAATTTAGGCAGACCTGGGTATGGTAGTGGATTAGATGGTTGCGAAGTAGATTTTAATCTTTGCGATGACTGCTTGAGAGAATTAATTGATTCCTTTACAATTGAAGGTCAAGAAAAAGTCATCAATAGTGGAAGTAATCAATATTTATCTTCTGAAGATTGGATTCGTCTTCATAATGGAGAAATGTCTGATGAGGAAATGGAAGAAAATCATATGTATAGTCCTAGACAAATTAAGGCTTATGAAGAAAGATTTCCTGTCTGTAGCAATGTAAAAATAATTGTGTATAATGATGAGAGTAGTGGTGCTAGATGTCCTTATGGAGCATCTGGAGATAAAGATGGAAGCACAAGGAATGGTAATGGTGACAATCATTGTTTCGGATGTGAATCATTCAAAGAAAGAGAAGAAGGACAGGAAATCCCAATTGTGAAAGATAAAGAATATAAGAAAAGAGGATTAAAATTAGCTTAAGTGTAAAATACAATAATCTAGTTTCTAAAACTCTACTCCTGCAAGGGAATAAAACAATGAATAAAGAATACATACCACTATATGTAATCTATTATCATAATCAAATATCTGGAAAGTTTGAACCTTATCAAAGTGTATGTGGAATTACGGTTTTTTATATGGATATAAAGGACGCTAAAAAGCAATTAAAAAGAATAACTAATTATCCAAAGGATTATGAAATAGTTGAATATGTAAAGAAATAAATAATTATTGACATCATTACTATATGTAAGATATAATTATTTATATTAATGAAATTTAGAAAAGAGGTATTATCAATGAAATTAAAAGCAATTTATGAACCTAAAGGACGTGCAAAAGAATATTCAAACTTGGCACTCAATATTTATAATGGTTGTTCTTTTAAATGTAATTATTGTTTTGGGCCTGATATTTTAAAAAAAGATAGAGAAGATTATTATGAAAATCCTAGTACACGAAATGATTTATTGATAAAGGTAGAAAAGATTGTAAGTTATTAAAAGAAACTAATAATACTGAAAGAGTTCTTCTTTGTTTTGTTTGTGATCCTTATCAAGACATTGATATTGAAATAAAAATGACTAGAAAAGTTCTTGAACTCTTTAAAGAATATAATATTCCGTTTCAAATGTTAACCAAAGGTGGTTATAGGGCTAAACGAGATTTTGATCTTTATAAGAAAGGTGACGCTTTTGCTTCTACCCTTACTTTTCTCAATAATAGAAAAAGTCTTTTATGGGAACCCAAAGCAGCAATACCATTCGAAAGGATTAACACATTAAAAACTGCTCATGATTTAGGTATTGAAACTTGGGCATCTCTTGAACCAGTTATTGATCCATTAGAAACATTAGCAATAATTGAAAATACTCATGAATTTATTGATCTTTTTAAAGTTGGTACTCTTAATTATAATGAACATGCCTTAACTATTGATTGGATAAAGTTTAGAAATGATGTTGTTGTTTTGTTAAATAAACTTGGAAAAAAGTATTATCTTAAGAAAGATTTGCTAGATAAAATTTAGAAAAGAGTTGATACGTAATGGGAAATAGTTTAGCAGCGGAAAAATCCCTCATGTTTTACCCTACACAAGAATTCGAAACTCATCGCTTACTAGGACTCTTAGGAAATATTGAAATGGATTACATAAAACAAAGAGCATTAAAAGAATATGTCATGAGTAAAGAAGAATATAACGAATTCTTTATACAGAGTGCAGACAATAATATTCCAATAAGATATGCTATTTTTGATAAGTGGCTTAATGAAAAGAAATACGATTTAATCAAAACATATTTTACATATCAAATGAGTTTTAAAAATGATTTTCCTACTACAATCTGTGATGGTTTTGCTGGAGAATCAAAGTGGTTAGAGACATTTAAAACAATAATCCCAAAAGATGATAGAAGCAATGATATTTTATTAATTGCTAATGAATTGGAAACCAATAGATATAATTCTTTTAAAGATAATGAAAATATTGATGACAAATATAATAAATCATTTGAAGAATTAAATCTTCCACGTAATTCAGTAGCATTATTTTTGTTCAACCCTCCGTACTCGTCTTCTAATGGTCAGAGGAATTGTAAAAGATATCTCCAAATGATCTTAGATAAAGGAATCCTCTACAACCCCTCAACATCAAAAGACTACAAATCAGGATACATAGCATTCGTTATCAGAAAAGATGATTTCCTAGATTCTCTAGATATCCTATCCAAAAACTTTGACATCCTTAAAAACTCAATCTACAAAACCAACAAAGAAGAATATGCTAAATTTAAACAATACATTTTCGTAGCTCATCTAAAGCGATTCCCCTATGACCTCTCAAATACTATGCAAGCAATGGATTTTCAGAAACAATACAATGAAGTTAAAGAAATAATTCTCTCTGAACCAGAATTTAACTTGCGACAATATAATACTTATCAGTCAATGAATTATCCCTACATCGACTATGATACAGCAAAAGAAAACAATAAATATACTGAATCTCCAGAAACTCATATCAGTAAAAATGATTCTATTTGGAAATGGGTAAAAGGAATTACTGAATTAAAAGATTTAGGTGAGGAGAAATTAGTTGTACCCAAACCACTTAAATTAGGTGAAATTAGTAATTTATTAGCATCAGGAATGATTAATGGAGAAATATCATTAGAAGATGGCACTGGTAGGCATGTTGCTATTGGAGGCACAAAGAGTATTGAGAAGAAAGAAATAAGCAAATATAAAGATGAAAATAACGAGAGCATCACAGAAACCAAAATTATTAAAATGAGTCTTCCATATCTTAATATTTTGTGTTCTGATAATGGTAAATTAATCATAAAAGAGTTAGGAGGAGAGTAATAATTTGATACCATATCTACGAACAACAGATAAAAACACTATCAACTGCAATTCAGATTTAGTTATATTAGATTCAGGTAATCCAATATTAATTTCTTTATGTGATTTGCATATCAAAAATAGGAAAATATGTTCTGATTTAATCTCTCATTCCTATTCAATTACATTAAGAGATAGAGAAGATATATTTTTTGAGCAAACATTATATGGTAGAGAAAATCATTATAGATATAAATCAGACAGAATGGAAAATGATTTAACTCACACAATTATTTACAATACAAAAATAAATGATTATTGTATTAATTGGAATAATGAAGATAAGAATGAGATAATCACAAAATATTTGAGGAATATTCATTATTTACCTGTGACAAGTGAAATAGTTAAAATGATTTTAGATAAAGATGAAGAAACAAATGTTAAATATAAAAGTAGTTATAGTAGTAGTTATGGTTGTGTTAGCGAATGTACTGTTTATACTAATAATCCTTTGTATACTGATTTAAAGGTTTATAAAATTAATATTACTTGGTTTAAGCAAAGTTTGAATGCTTTGACATTAGATGGTTACGAGGATGATTTTGACTGGTCAGAAATTGACGATATAGAAGAATACATATTCGCTTTTCTTGGGCAAATTAAAGAAAGATTGAAGCAGAACGTAAGAGTTTTGTTTGATCCTAAGAATATTAATCAGAAAATGTTTGAAGGCAAAATGAAACCATTTGATGGTCAAATTCCAATTATTCAGGCAGGATTAGAAGTTTTGAAGAGAAGTAGGTTTGTATACTTGGCTGCTCAACAAGGATTTGGAAAGACAGTTTCAGCGACAAAAATAAACCACTGTCATTTATATCCTAATAAAAACAATTATGCTACGTTAATTATGGCTCCTGCTATTACATTAACTCAATGGAAGGATGAAATTAAAAATAGCATAGGAGAAAAAATTGATATTCATATCATCAAGAAAACATCTGAATTTATTCAAATATATAATAAGACTGGATTGAAATTTGATAAACCAACTTATTTTTTAGTAGGGAAAGAAACATTTAAACTTGATGCAAAAAGAATATCGGGAATAAATATTAAAACAATGGAAATTAAACATAAAAAGGAAGTACAAAGTGGTGGTTATTATAATTATTCACAGATTAAGGAAGTAAAAGAAAGAATTACACTTGCTTGTTGTCCTGACTGTGGTAGGCCATTACAAAATGAATTGAGAAAAAGAGAAGATGTTTTCTTTACAGAGAAGGACTTTCAAGGAAATCCTAAGAAAAGTAATTATAAATGTAGTAATTGCAATGCTGTGTTATGGCAGAGTACATATGACAAGACTAAGAAAAGTAGTTTGATTAGATTTATTAAGACAAAGAATATTCATTTTGATTCTGTCGGGATAGATGAGGCACATCAAAATCGTAATGGAGAAAGTTTAATCGGAAACGCAACAAGAACATTATTTAATTATACAAAGAAAATATTGCTACTTAGCGGTTCGAGTAATTCAGGATATAGTTCGAGTTTTCACAGTTTGTTATTAGGATTAATTCCTAATAAACTCAAAGCAAACGAAGTCATGGAAATGGAACAATTCATTAAAGCATATGGGACATTAATGGCAGTCAGTAAAAAGAAAGATGGTGAATACTATCGTTCAGGTCGGAGTGAAATCAAAGATAGCGATTTTAAAGAAATCGAAGGTGTAAATTCAATTGTCTATGCTAAATATCTTGCAGAGAACTACATATTTGCCACTCTGGACGATCTAGGAAAGGATTTGCCGGACTTAAATGAAGTATATGTACCAATTAGTCAAACTCAAGAAATGGAACGCTTAGAAAGTAATCTATGGCATGAAATTAAATCTGCTAATGCTTTTAATGCTAAGATGTATGAAGATTCAATTGTAAAACATTATATTAATAACCCATTTGAATGGGATAGTATTACAATTAGCAAAGGAGAAGAAGATAATAAAATTGTTCAACCTAAATGTATTGTTGATTGTATCTTACCAAAAGAACAGAAATTATTAGATATTGTTTTGCAAGAAATTTCAGAAGGTAGAAAATGTTGTATATATGTTGACTTTACTGGTGGCGGTGAATATATGCAGGGAGATACAATTGCAAAAAGAATTGAAACTTTATTAACGAAAAATGGTATTAAGTGTTTTACTCTGAAAACTTCAACCGCCACTTATGATCGAAAAGAATTATTAGATAAGAAAAAAGATGATTTTCAAGTATTAATTACGAATGCCAAATTAGTGGAAGTTGGTTTAAATCTAACATACCTTAGTTCGTTTATAAATTTTATGCCTTCTTATCATTATGAAACTGTTGCTCAGAGTAATAGGCGTGGATATAGGGCTAATAGTGTATTGGAAAACAGAATTTATCATCTTTATTATGATAATTCATGCGAGAATGGAATTATTAAACGTTACCAAAGGAAAATGGCAGAAGCACAAGCAATCGAGGGTAAATTTAATGTATGTTTAGAGAATGATGATACAATTCGGACTGCTAGTAAGTTAGGGAAGAAAATTAGTGAAGGCGTTGTGTAAATTGTAAAATAAATATTTGACACAGATTATGTCTGTATGTTATAATATTAACAAGAGGTAAATAAATTCCATCGAAATATTTCTTTGAAAGTATTTTGTGAAGGAGGTAAGCAAAATTATTAAAATATACACTCAAGAAGTTACTCATTGCTTAAACTGTCCAAATATCTTTTCAACACACAAAACCACTAAGATTGGTAAATATATAAGTGAATATCGATGCAAAGCCGTTGGAGATAGAACTTGGAAATTCATACATATGAAAACAGATGAAGAGGAAACTTATTTTCCAGAGTGGTGTCCATTAATAGATGCTGAAGATTATTCGGATTGCAATTGTAATAGTCGTATAGAAGATGAAGATAAAAGAAAGGAGAATACATAAAATCATGAAATACCGAGAAGGAGATAAAGTAGAAATCATTGATCAATCTTCCGAGTTTTACAAAAAGAAAGGTTATGTAATGATTGTAGAACTCAATGATAAACTATGGGTTGCTTTTCCACCATCTAAATCAACTGGACATGGTTTTAATCCAAAACAAATAAAACTTATAAAAAGTTCTATCAAAGGAAAAGAAGTTGAACCTTCTGGTTGTTGTGTATCAAGCACTGGTGGAACTTCGGCCAGTGTATTACTTGAAGAATGTCCAATAAAGAGAAAAATTGGACAACATGAGGATTCCGTTAATATGAATTTCAAAGAAACAGTCACAGTATGTACTTGTATAAATTCTCATTACAATTGGGGAGTGCCAACTTGTGAACATTATAAGGGACTTAGGGAAGTAACTCGTGGTGGTAGAAAAGTATGGAGAGTATTTTGTGATGCAGTAGAAGTTTGATTATTTAAAATTTAAGGAGGTAATGGTTACATATGAAAGGTTATTCTATAGATGATCCAATAGTTAAAGAACTTGCTGAAGAGTATCAAATGACATTAGAAGAAACACAAAAATTTATGAATGATACCTTAATATATAATGAAGTAAGTTTAATAACCTGTATGGATTGTAAAATAATTAATTGTGAACAATGTTGTGATAAGTGGGATGTAAATTTTAATAATTTTATTTTAGAATAAAATAAAAGAGGTGATAAAAATGGATACAATTACGTTACAAGACAATCATAAGAAAATTTTTAGCAGCAAAATAACTAAAGCCATTAATTCTATACCAGATGAAGACATTCAAGAAATGTTTTTAAATTATATTGAAAATGAGATTGACAACTTGTATTCTGAAAGTAATTTCCAAGACATTGTAGAGTCTCAATTAAGAGAAGTTGTTAGAAATATGTTTATTGAAAAGGGATTATTAAAAGCAACGAAAATTGAGGAGAGTGTATAATTAATGAAAAAAATAGTAGAATTAAATTTCCAAACTCCATTAGAATTTGTAGCAAAGTATATGCACGATGATTTAGCATTTGACGCTGTTAATTTTGATGGCATTGCTAAAATGACTATCAAGAAAATGATAGCAAAAATTAGCAAAGATGATATTGATGATTTAATTGAAGCATTTGTGAAATTTGCACCAGAAGTTGGATTTCAATATTGTGTAGTACATAGTATTTTTCATGAATATGAGAAATGTCCATTTTGTCAATTAGGTATGCGATTAGATTATAAAACAATATAATCAATTCAATAGTCGATTTTAATTAAGAAAGGAAGATTAAATAATGGAATCATATGAAAAACTAAAAGAGCAAAAGGATAAATTAATTAACAAAAAGGCGAATTATATAGACACAGATTTAAGTACAGCACTACATAAATTCGCGTTAGGATACAAGATTGAATGTAGAATCAATTTTTCAACTTGGGAATTTGATTTCTCTAAAAATAATGCAATAGTAATATTGAATCAAAGAATGATAGAACATGGCAAGTGGTCTGTATGTTCTGAGAAGTAATCCCTCGAAAAATTAGTTTCGAGGGAATGAAAGGGGAAAAATTAATAATGGATTACACAGGTAAAAGAGTAAAAGTAGTTAATTTTGACGGATGGAGAGAAGACTTTAGAGAAGATTATAGTAGAACAAAT
>Ga0209728_1001061_pt1 | contig 18374 bp, 22 predicted proteins | sample RifGroD1_FD_183997 | JGI IMG/M metagenome (GOLD analysis project Ga0209728, IMG submission 183997) | Groundwater microbial communities from Rifle, Colorado, USA - Groundwater D1 (SPAdes) (version 2) | ecosystem: Environmental > Aquatic > Deep subsurface > Groundwater | place: Rifle, Colorado... | reverse complement strand
GTGTGATCTAATGGTAGGATACAGGTCTTCCAAACCTTGAAGTAGGGATTCAAGTTCCCTCATACGCTCCATTTTATATGCTTGGATAACACTGGTGGTTAGTGTGTTTGCCTGAAGAGCAAGAAAAATACGTTCGACACGTATTCCAAGCACCATATGCGGAAGTAGTGTTAATGGCAGCACTCCAGGTTGTGGCCCTGGCAGTATGGGTTCAAACCCCATCTATCCGAACCAAATAAAATCGTAATTTTATTCGGAGGCTCCCTATCCTTGCGAAAGCTAAAGTTCATAGACGAGAGTTCCTGCGTATGTAAGGGAGAAAGTGGAAAATAAAATATGTCAGTCTTCCGAGGATGACGGTGACATTAAAATGTAGAATATCATCCACTAGTATGAGGCGTAGCTTAATATGATATGTGTTTGGTTTATTAAGAAAAGGTTTTTCGTGAGGTGACACGTATGAATCTTTTAAATTTATTATTGAAAGGTTAAAGGTGAAGAAATGGCTTATAAGGTTAATTTTGAAGTGCGGATCTTTGATTGGAATGGTAAGGTTTTGAATTTTGGATTACCAAATCCGGTGCAGACTTTGGATGAAACCAAGGTAAAAATGCTCCAAATTATGGACTCCTTTGTTGAGATGTTTGGAGAAATTTCATACTCTGGCCTTGAGGATATTAAACCTGAATGTTGGGGTTGCGATGGACGTTTTGAATGTAATAGAAAGAATTTTCAGATGTTAGTTTGTCAGGCTGAAGGCTCTATTATAGATGATGATCAGACGGAAATAATTGGAAAGTATTCGATTAAGATATATGAGAATTTGAGATAAGAAAACATTTAACATTTTAAATATTAAGTATTTGGGAGAGTAGTGGAAGTCATGAGCCACGATGCTGCTTTCGGTTCGTAGCCTCTCCCTGTTTTTTTATTTAAGGACCGAAAATTCAAAATTGAAAGGAAGAACCGAAAATGGCATTAATAACTAAAAAAGTTGAGATTAAAGTAGTTTACAGTACTATTGAACATTATGAGAATTTGGGATACGAAATAATAAAGAAGAAAGATAAAAAGGGTATATTAAGAATTCCTAGTGATTTTAAAATATTGGCGCGAATCGAAGATTTAACAAATAATAGTAGTGTGAAAGTTGATGTTGAATGTGATGGTTGTGGATGCAAACTAGAAGGTATAAAATGGCAAGATTATAAAAAATGTGTTAAGGAAGATGGAAAATATTATTGTAAAAGTTGTGCCAGTAAATTATATGGTGCAAATAATGCAAGAAAAGCTAAATTAAGAAATAGTAAATCATTCTTCCAATGGTGTATTGAAAACAACAGAAAAGACATATTAGATAGATGGGATTACAAATTAAATACATTCATACCAGATGAAATAAGTTATGGTTCTATAAAGAAATATTATTTTAAATGTCCTAGAAATATTCATGAAAGTGAATTGAAAAATATAAACAGTTTTGTGGTAGGACATGAAGGCAGTATGTGTTGTAAAAAATGCAACTCTTTTGCTCAATGGGGAATTGATAATCTCGGTGAAGATTTTCTAGAGAAATATTGGGACTATGAAAAGAATACAATTAATCCTTGGGAAATAGAAAGATGTTGCCATAATAAAATATGGATTAAATGTCAAAAAAAAGAATATCATGGTAGTAATAAAATGTATGTTAATAATTTTACAATTCAAAATCAAAGATGCCCAATTTGTAATGGTTTAAAAGTTCATAAATATGATTCTTTAGGTTGGCTTTATTCAGAAGTATTTGAAATATGGTCAGATAAAAATGAGAAAACCCCATATGAATATACTACAAATAGTGGCAAAAAAGTTTGGTGGAAATGTAAAAATAATAAGCATAAAGATTATTTTAGAAAAATAAGCGAATCAATGGAAGCTAATTTAAATTGCCCTGAATGCATAAGGGAGCGAGACGAAAGTTTTCTTCAAGAAAAAGTTAGATTATATTTGAATCAATTAAAATATATTGTATTGCATGAGAGAAATTGTAGTATTATTCCTGTAAATCCTAAAACAAGAGGAACAAATAATACAATGCCATTTGATAATGAAGTAGTAGAATTAAAACTAATTATCGAAGTACATGGAGTTCAGCATTATGAGATAACTGGATTTCATAAATTACATTCAGAGCGAAATAATACAACACCAGAATATGAATTACATAAACAACAGCTTTATGATAGGTATAAGCGTATACATGCTAAATCTAAGGGTTATGAATATTTGGAAATTCCATATACTTCAGAAAAAAATAATGAATATAAAAAATTAATATATGATAAAATCGAACAAATTTTGAATAATCAAATATTAAATATAGATAAAATCAAAACAGCGATTTAAGGATGGTATTTAAACCATCCTTTTTTATTTTGAAAAGAAGGTGGTAAGATGCCAAAAGGAATACGAAAATCTAAAGGTCCTCAAATAAAGCAAATCAGCAAAGTCTGTATGAAATGTAACAAAAATAAGCCTCTTATAAACTACTATGTCAATAGCGAAAATAGGAATGGCTTGTTTAAAGAAAATTTTTGTAAAGATTGTTTTAATGATTTCGTAATAGACAAATCTACTTTGCAAGAATATTGTAAATTAAATAATAGAGAATTTAGAGAAGACTTGTGGATTTGGTCTTGTAATAAAGCAAATGAAACTCTGAATAAAAATGATGAATATTTAAGCATGAAAGATATTCAAGAAAAAGAAAAAATATATTTTGATACTGTACGTAGAAATTTTGCGTGTCAAATGAACCAGAGCCAATATTACCATTTTATTCCATTTACTGATAATGAAAATCTTATTAACTCTGTAGAGAAAGAAATAAGAGCCTCAAAAGGTATAGTATCTGATATTACAGATGAAGATGAGGAAAAATTTTATAGTCAAAAATGGCATGGCAATTTTACTCAGAGTGAGTTAGATTATCTTGAAGAATATTTCGAAGGTCTTCAGCGAGATTTTGACATAAATAATGCAAATTACGTAGATACGGCTAAGAAGGTCTGTAAAGCCAGCCTCCTAGTAGATAAAAGCTTCAATGATATGTTAGCCGGTGTTTCGGGCGCAGATAAGAGATGGAAAGACGCTCAAGGTGTTTATAATACATTATCTGAGGCTGCAAAATTTTCGGAAAAAACGAGAACGGAAAATGATGCTGCTGGACTCGGTAGTGTGGGAGAGATAATTAAACGTATCGAAGAATCTGGCTGGTTTGGAAAGAAAGAAATATATGAAAAAGACACTATAGATATAATTCTATCTGAATTTAAACATACAATTAAAGCATTTAAAGGAGCGATGGACGATGGCGACACGTCAGAAATATAGTAGAAAAAAGCAAATCGCTCAAGATGGTGGTTTTAAGAATTCAGATAGTGCATTTGCATATGACCCACTAAAAAAAGTTGAAATTAAAAATATAGAAGAATGGTATAAACAAATTTCTTTTTATCGAGAACATTTGGATATATACCTTGAGGAAGTTCTTGGAATTAATATATTTGATTTTCAGCATGTAATTTCACGAGCCATAGGTAATTATGATGACTTGTGTATTATTGAAAGTCGATCTATGGGTAAGAGTTGGTTGGTAGCAGCCTGTCTTATCGCTTTAGCGACATTGTATAGTAATTTAAAAATAGGTGTCACTTCTAAAACTTTAAAACAAGCAAACTTGATTATAAGATATGTTAAAGATTTTGCAAGTCAATATCCAAATGTAAGTCGTGAAATTATTCATCCAATACGTATTCAAAAAGATGGATCGGAAATTAATTTTCGTTCAGGCTCCTATATTAAAACTTTTAGTATTGCTCAAGAAGGCGATAGTGCTAGAGGTGAGCGATTTGGCGTTATTGTACTTGAAGAAAGCAGACTTATACCGGATAAAGTCAAGGGCGAAGTAATCAAGCCAATGATGCAATGGAATAGGCCGCTTTATTATTATATGCGTGAAAAACTTGGATATAAGGATTTTGAAGATGATTTTAGACCAAAGATAATTGAAATTAGTTCTGCATATTTAAAGTCCTCTACTCTATTTGATAAATTTAAATTTAATTTAGAAAATATGGATGAAAATGGCACTTCTCATTTTTCATGTGCATTAGACTATGCTCCTGGTGTTAGGGTTGGAGTTGTAAAACCTGACTTTGTTGCCAATGAAAAGAAATCATTGCCAACAGTAACATTCCTATATGAGTGGGGTTCTGTCTTTTGTGGTGTCGGTGAAGGTTCATTTTTTAAATTTAATGAAATTGAAAAATGCAGATTGTTAAACAAAGTCGAATTACAGCAGCCCAAACATAGTAAAAGTAGATATATTATAATTGTAGACCCTGCCGTATCTTCTGAAAAATGGGGGGATTTTACTTGTATAGCTGTGTTAAAAATTAAAGAAAAATCTGATGGGACATTCTGGAAGGAATTAGTGTATATAAGAACCTATAAAGGTTTAGAAATTCAAGAAATATGTGACGAATTAAAACGCATGTATTTAAATTTTCCTAACACAGAACGGATCATAGTGGACATAAATGGCGTAGGTAGAAGCATACCTGGTATATTGGATTCATCATGGGTTTATGAAGATAAAGAATATCCAGCATTGATTGACCCAGAGGATGAGAAGAGACAGAATATACCGAATGCCCTAAGCATAATGAAGTATATTAAGGCAGACAACGAAATGAATAACGATATGGCAAACTATATGAAGGTTTGTTTTCAAGATGGAAGTTTTAGGATGCCTAAGTCGAGAAATGATTATCGTGAAGATAATTCTATTGATGAGACAGACGATGATGGTGAACCGATTAAGAAGAAAAAAGATAAATCGACATTGATTCAAGAGGAATCCATCCTATTAGATTCCGAAGCTGCCATATATGAGATTTTAAATATAAGAAAAAAAGAAACCAATTCTGGTAGATTTATATTTGAAAAAATACAATCAAGCATGAGGAAAGATAGGTATTCTGCATTATGCATGGGTTTAATTCATGTTAAAGAACTCGAAGAAGTTAACAAGCAAAATTTGTATAATGCTGGTGATATGTGCATCGGAGCAGCGTTTTCATTTTAACAATTAAAATATTAAGTAAGAAAGGAGTGTTGATATGCCAAGAGGCGTATATGAAAGAAAGAAAAAAGATTCAACGCCTGAAGTGGCTCAGGCAATTCAACCTTCTGAAATTTTAGTAGGTGCAAAACTTGAAGATATAATGACATTATCTTCTTATGAAAATAAAAACATCACCTTTCAGGGCGAAGTCAAGGGTTATGATTATGAAACGCTTCTCAAAGATAAACAAAAAAATATATATAAATTCTATGAGCTTTCAGATTATTTTTGTGACGAAGATTCTCTCTACGGTGGAATTATAAAGCGTGTTCTATCACCCTTTTCTGTTTCTAGTGGGTTTAAACTCAAGGGAGTTTCAGAGAAGGTGAAGCAAAGGTATTTAGACCATTACAAGGCTATTGGATTTTATGATGTTATGAGAAGTATCTTTTTTGAGCTATATAAATACTCTAATGTTTTTATATATTTTCATCCAGAAAACGGCTCTATAGTTACGCTACCACAACATAGATGCAGAATTGCAGATATATCTATTAAGGGAGAGGCTTTAGTTGAACTCAATATAAGAGATCTTCTTAAATCTAGTAGATCTACACTACCAAAGCAACAATTTATTGATGAAATTAAAGAGAGAGCGAAAGCTTATCCTGTAGAAGTTCAGAAGGCAGTATCTTCTAGTGGTAGTGGCGAATGGATTCAGCTAGATCCCGAGAATACCTTCGTCCTGCAAGAAACAAAGGAGTCTTGGCAGCGTTATAGTGTGCCTATGGTTGCAGCATGTTTGAAGGCTTTCTCTAAAAAGGCTTTGATTTCGAATTATGAAAATTCTCAATTAAGCATTGGGGCACGTTCTTTTCTCCATGTAAAAATTGGCGAAAAGGAAAAAATGACCAAAATTGACCAGAAGATGATTACAGACACTGCTGCAATATTTAAGAGTGCTTTAAATACATTTCCTCTAGCTGTTACGAGTTGGTTTGTTTCGTCTGAATTTGTAGGTGTTGAAAAACAACAAAATCTTTTTGACAAGAGTAAATATAATGAAGTTAATAGTGCTATTTTAAGTGCTGGTGGAATTAGTTCGATTGTAGTTTCGGGTCAGAATGAAGGTGGTTCTTCATTTGCACAGGCACAAATAAGTATAACTACGGCTGCTGAAAGAATTAAACAGAATCAAGATAATTTCGAAGAAATGATGTATAAATTTAATTTAAAATTAGCAGATATTTTGAAGGCAACTGGAAATAAAATCCCTCAGTTTAGCTTTGAAAGAATAGATTTGAATAATGATGGTACGATTAAAGAAGAAGCTTTAAAATTATATAGCCAAGGTATTATTAGCAAAAGAACTCTTTCAGAGGCATATGACTATGATATGGATCAAGAAGTTGAGCGTAGGACCGAAGAGGCTAAAGAAATTGATGAGATACTAATCCCCCCAATTAATCCCAACACATCGGGCGGAGATCCAAATGCTAATCCCGAAGGCGGAAACCCTGGAAAGCCAATTAGCAAGTCTAAGACGGACAAGAACAATTCAAAGACTTCGGCCCAACCGAAGCCAAGTTCTGAATAAAATCCAAATTTTATAGGTAGGTGTTCCCTACCTTAATTTATTTTAAGGAGGTGACAATGTTGCCTGAAAAATTACAATTTAATGCTTCGAGAATACTTGAAATAGCGGATTCTTCTCAAGGATCAGATATTTATATGTCTGTTAAGCTTATTCTTCTGGATACTCTTACCAATAAAAACGGAGTTTTATATTCTGAAGATTTTATACATGACATAGCTGAAAATAAGCAGGAGTATCTAGCAATCCCTTTAGTAGCCGAAATCAATAAACTTGAATCGGGAAAGACCAAAAATTTAGGTCATAAATACGATAAAAAAACTGGCTCTTTCGGGACACAAATGATTGGTTCTTTTGTGGATTTCAGCACTCAAAAAAATGGAGATGTGCTAGAACTTGTCGGAGAGGCTCGGATACCCAAGAGATTCGAAAAAGTATGTGCTGCTATCCAAGATCTATATGATTCTGAACAGTTAATGTTCTCGTATGAGATCATGGTAGCCGATTTTAAAATGGAAAGCGGTGTTAAACATGTTGATAAATCTGACAATAATAAGCTATTTGCAATGGCTGTAGTTTCAACCCCTGCGGTTGAATCTGCGAAAGCTCTTGCACTTGTAGCTGCAATTGAATCAGATTTAAATATAGATCAAGGTGGTGAGGAAGTAGTGCCAAAGATTAGAGATATAAATATAACTGTTGAAGATATGTTTGCCGAAACCAAGACATACTTCGAGAATGCAGAATTAGATATGAGTCAAATTCGTGCAAAAATATATCAACAGTTAAAAAATATTTTCAAAGATAGCTGGTACAATTATGATATAGCTTTTCTTTTCATGTCCTATATCATAGTAAAAGATTATAATCAGGGCGACTATTACAAGATTGCATTTGAGGTGGGAGATAGTGAAGTTACTTTAGGTGATCCTGTAAAAGTTACAATTAGTTTCGTAGAAACAGCAAATAAGGAGGTACAAACCGCAATGGAAGAAAAAATTAAAGAGTTAGAATTGAAGCTCGTAGAAAGCGCAACAAAAATATCAACTCTTGAAACAGAGGTGGCTGAAGCCAATAAAACTGTTGAAGCAAAAGATGTGGAGATTGCAGCTTTAAACTCAACGGTCACTACTTTGAGTGAAACAGTTGTGACGAAGGACACAGAGATTGCCTCTTTGTCAGAAGCCAAAGCGTCTTACGATGTTCTTATGGCTGAAAAAGCTGAAGTCGAAAAGGCTGAAAAAGTTACGGCTCTAAAGGACAAGTATTCAAAATTGTTCTCAGCAGAGGTTTTAGCTGAAGCTGAAATAGCTACGGCTATAGCAAATCTGGACGAATCAGTCTTAAAAGATAAGGTGACTGAATTGGCATTGGCATCTGCGCTGAAAACAAAAGTAGATCCCAAACCAGCCGAAAAGAAAACCCTAATCGCCTCAAGAATGACCGATGAGATCAGAATAGAAGGCTCTGGCTCAAGTCTCATTATGAGAAAGTAAAATAACAAATAACAAATCAAATATTAAATATTTGTTATTATACCCTATACTCTATCCAAAAATTAAAATTAAAAATTCTATAAGGAGGATTTTAATATGGCTTTTTTACTTAACAACGGAAACGATCAGTATGTTGGCATTTTGACTCTTACTGACGCTACTTCTAAACCAGGTATGGCAGTTAATCCTGATTTCTCTGCTGGTACTGCTACTCTTTGCGCTACTGATGACGCTGCTGATGGTGACATATATATCATAGCAAACGAGAATGATAACGCTGCCGAGCAGATGATCGATGATCTTGATTTTGCTGTAACAGTAGGCAAATATCTCAAGCTTCACAAACCTGTAGATGGTGAAATAATCACTACAGATCAGTTCAAAGGTGTTATAGGCGATTTTGCAGTTGATGATATCGTTGCTTATGGTAACGCTGGGACTCTTGAAGCAATTGGTGCAAGAACTCCCAAGAAAGCATTCACAGTAATTGAGAAACCTACATTGTGGGGAGTTTCTAATCTTAAAGTCAGAGTTAATGACTAATCAAAATCTAATTTCTAATTTATTATAAGGAGGATATTTTAATATGGCAAAGATACTTAAAGAAAGCCCAATTGTGACTCTTTTTGCTGAAGAAGTTTTAAATAATACATACAGCAAGGACAATGATAAAAAGGTCGAATTGGCAGAAGCCAATAGAGAGATTTCAGACATGTTGGATGATTATGCTAATCCTGTAACAAGGTCCGAGATTGCTCAGATAGTTGGATATACTGTTGATACCATTCTTGATACGAGAATGAGTTATGTTGATTCAATCGCAGATGTTAAAAGAACTGAAATTGGAGCAAAGGCTGAATTTAAAACTGAGCTTGATGGTATTCAGGCGTTTATTCAGGCTAAGGGATCTACTACTCAGAGAAGCACAATGAAACAGAGTTCTCAGTTGCTTGATACTGAGGCTGTTTCTGCAAGACCTTGGATATCATTCTTGGATCTTAAAACTGGAAAGTTTGATTTCTCCAAAATGGTATTGAGTGCATCTTACAAAATGGAACTTGCTATGCTTCAGAGAATCGAAACTGTTATGTATGCTGCATTTGCTAACTATGCTTCCCCCAACTATGCTGCTGGCGCAGGTGTTGTTAAGGCAACTCTTGATGAGCAGATCAGGGCTTTCGCAAGACTTGGCGGAGTTTCATTGATGGGAGACATCGACATACTTTGGAAACTTACTGCTCTCACTGGCTTTAATGGCGTTGTGTCTCAGGATATAATTAATGAAGCCAATAGGAGTGGTTCAATTGGTACTTATAATAGTGCTAGTGTTGTTAAATTGGCAAATCCGCCTGTTATGGGCAGCTTAACTACAACTCAGCTTAGAAAAGATTTGCTCTATATACTTCCTTCTGGTGCTGCCGAATTCAGACCTTTGAAGGTTGCTTGGGAAGGCGATATGATGTCAATGGATGCCAATAACATCAATGACAGATCTTTCGAAATCCAGATGGATAAATATTTTGGAGCTGGTATTGTTTTCGCTATAAATTACATGGGTCTGTATGAAGATACTACTCTGTAATTCTAATAATTAAAATATTAAATATAAAAGGGAGCTATGATTTTCATAGTCTCCCCTTTTAAATTCAAAGAAGGAGGTAAAATACGTGGCTATGGATTTAATTCAAAATAATGAAACGGCATTAGAGAATGTAGATGCTGGAGTTATTACAGCCAGCAAAGCTATTATCGTAGGTGCTAATAAAGAAGTTGATGAGCTTCACATAGAAGACATATATCTGGGTGCTGGAGCTGGGACACAAGTAACCGCAACGGCAGCAGATTTGAATAAAACTACTTCATTGGCTGCTCCTACATCAGCTACTCCTGTGAACGCAGTAGCTGCTACTGAAACATTGACTATATCGGGAGTTGTTATTGACGGTGAGACTGTTAGTATCGGTGATGATGTGTATGAGTTTTGCGCTGATACAGCTCAATCATTAACAGCCGGTAGTACTATCGCAGTTGATATAACCGCAGTTTCAACGGCCTCAGAAGGTACATTGACCATTGACACCAATCCAACCGCAGGTGACACCATGACCATAGGTGCGAAAGTATATACTTTTGTTCCAAATGGTACAGCAAATGCAGATGGTGAAATTGATATAGGTGATGGGGGTTCTGCACTCGCAGATGTTAAAGTCAGTATAGTTGCAGCTATTAATGGTACTGATGGGTACAATGTCGCACATACTCTTGTATCTGCTGGTGCTTTCGCAGTCAACGATTGTGTTATTACCGCTTTAGTTGGTGGTGTAGCCGGAGATTCGATTGCAACTACTGAAACACTTACTGCTGTATCAAACATATTTGATGGCGTCACTCTTGGAACTACAACTCCAGGTGTTGATTGTGTGCAAGCTGCTGCTGTTACGGCTTTAGCTGCTGCTATAACTGCAAGTGATACTCAAGGTGTTGGTGGTGCTGATGGCGCTGGAGATACGGTTGTACTTACTGCTGACACTGCTGGTGTTGCTGGCAACGCTATAGTTATTGCTGAGGCAATGGCAAATGGTGCATTTGGTGGCGGAGCAACGGAGCTGAGTGGTGGAGTTGATGGTACGGTTGGTACTGTAGTTGGTCAGATACTTCATTATGACGCATCGTATCTCTACTATATTGTTGCTGCGAACACAATCTCCAATGCAAATTGGAGGCGTGTAACGCTAGGTTCAGCGTATTAATTTTTAACAATAAAAATTTAAGGAGGACATATAGATGGCAAGTGTAAATTATACTTCAATAGAAGTTAATGCAACAAGTACTGTTGCTACTTCTCAAGTTAAAACTGCACACATTGTTTATTTAATAAATGATGGCGCTGAAAGTATAACTTTTAATATCGACAATCTCGTAACTGGTGATAATAAATTTACGTTGAAAGCTGGCGAGAAGATGGTAGATCTTCCTATAGCGATTGACACGCTTTATTATAAAACCGTGACCAACCCTGCTGCATTTAGATTTTTCGGCTTAAAATAATTAAAATAGTAAATAGTTTATTGAGCCACATCTGAAAAAGGTGTGGCTTTTAAATTTTAAAGGAGAAAGGTAGAATTCGTATGAGTGAAGATAGAAGAATTAAAGTAATAAACCCCAATAAATTTAATGTTGGTGTAAAATTTGATGAGTCTTTTGGTAGACCGAGAGAAGTAAATATGAGAGCAACTGTTGATTCTAAAAAACCCACATTTGCTTTGTTTAGTCTTGATGAGGTTTATTATATAGATTCTCAAAGTGCTTTATTTAAGCGCAGAATGCTTGATATAGAAGATATCGAAGAGAATCAGAAAATAAGAGAAGATGTTGGATTGGCAGAAGCAAGTCCAAATCATGTAACAGATGAAGAGATTAATGAAATGCTCTCTGGTAATCCGCTAAAAATGAAAAAGTGGCTAAAGTCAATTACCGAGCCTCATGTAATAGAAAGAATATATATCATAGCTTGTGATATGGATCTGGCTAAGAGTAAAGTAAAAGATATTGAAGAAAAAGCCGGTAAAGAATTAGTTGAAAAAACTAATAATGAGTAAGGGGTGATAAATTATGCCCCGAAAGAAAACACATGCTGAATTTTGTCAGCAATTTTATAATATACTTGATAACGAATTTACGATATTAAATGAATATATTAATTCAACAACAAGAATATTAATTAGGCATGAAAAATGTAATCATGAATTTCTTGCACTTCCTTATGATTTTTTAAATAGAAAGGTATGCCCAAAATGTTCTCAAAGATATAGAAGAACAAATGACGATTTTATTGAACAAATAAAAGAGTTGGTTGGAGAAAAATATTTGGTATTATCAAGTTTTGATGGTGTTAATAATAAAATTCGATTTAAGCACAATATAGGAAGTTGTGGACATGAATTTGAAATGATCCCATCTGCATTTTTGCGTGGTAGCAGATGTCCTATATGTGTAAGAAAAGACAAAAGAGGGCAATATAAATTAAAATATGATGAAGTAAAAAAAATAATTGAGATTGATAGCAATAGTGGATGTATACTAAATAGTCTTGAATATCATGGATATAAAGAAAAATTAGATATTACATGTTGTGATTGCGGAGAATCATTCCATGTATCACTAGATAATTTTATGAGGAAAAAAAAATACAGATGTAATAGATGTCATTATATAGCAAGTGGCAAAACCCAAGCAGATACTATTGATCTTATAAGAGAGTTTGTAAAAAATAATAGTACATGTAAATTAATTACACAAGTTTATGAAAATGCACATCAAACATTATTATTTGAATGCGAGTGTGGTAATGAATTTACAACCACCTTTAATAAATTTAAAATGCGATATAAAAGACAATGTAATGAATGTACATCTTCTTATGGAGAACAAGCTATTAGTAGTTATTTGAAAAGAAATAATGTTATTTTTATTTATGAACTTAACTTTGATGATTGTAAAGATATAAATGTTCTCCTGTTTGATTTTGCTATATTTAATAAACAGGGACAATTGAAATACTTAATAGAGTTTCAAGGCCAACATCATTATAGCCCCATTAGGTTTAATGGAATAGATCAAAGTATTGCAGATGAAAATTTTAAAAGAGTAGTTAGACATGATAATATGAAAAAAAATTATTGTTTACAAAAAAATATTCCATTATTGTGTATTTCTTATAAAGATTTAAGTAGAATTGATTCTATTTTAAGTAATTTGCTTTTAGGAGGTGATGGGGATGTCTACTTTGTTAGCTGATATAAGAGATGAATTAATTGATATTATTAAATTTTATCAAACTCCGATAACATATGTCTCTGCTGATTATGATAAAATTGTATTAAGGGGAACTAAAAGATATTATGTAGATGTTGGAATTGAAGATAGTTTTTCTAGTAATTATTCCGCAACTCCTTCTCCACAACTTAGTTCAGACCTCTCTCTGTCAGAAAAGGAATATATTCTAGTATCATCTCAAATAGAATTTATGAAACAAATTTTGGGAGATGTGGCTCAAATTTTATCCTATTCAACTGATGCGCTTTCCGTTACAAATGCCGATAAACCATATTTACATTTGAGAACTGATATATTGGCTTTAGAGTTAAGATTGAGTGAACTTTTCTATAAAATTACATCTGGAGTTGGGACGGTGAGTACGGATGAAAGTTAAAATAGAATACAAAAATCGTAGAATGGAAACCGTTGGTATTGATGAATTTGAGTTTGATATATATTGCCAAAAACTATCTCAGGATCTTACTGGTTTGTTATCGGATATAGAGTCTTTTTTTGACAATCAGTTAGATAAACATAATATTGTATCTGACGAGTATTATAAAAAAGTAAAACATAGAATTTTTGATATGGCTGGTGCGATTAAAAGACTGCCTGAAAATATTGTTTTTGACGAAGACTATGAGGATTATGAAGAGTTTTCTGAACCTATAATAGAAAAACCTTCTAGAAAGGCTACTCTGCCTAATATATTTGGGCTTTTTAAGGAGGTGTAAATTATGGAATTTTATATTCCTAGCACTCTAGCGAGTGATTTTAATACTTTCCTCCAAACACCAATATGTCCGTCATTAGGTAAGATAAGGAACTGGGGTGCTACACCTCAAGTAGCTGAGACTATCAAAGCCGAAATATCCAATATGGATTTTAAATCCAAAATATCGAATTCTGATAATGCTGTTGTATGCAGAGTCTCTAAAACTGCTGATTTAAAAAAGGGCGATATGCTGTATGACAGCACTAAGGGCATATATTATCTTTGCACTTGGAATGTCTTTGAAGAAGTGAATTGTAAAAAGACCCAGCTTCAAATATGCAATACTAGTATAACAATTAAAAGATATGTGCCTGAGACTGTTAATGATACTACTGGAATAGTTATAACTGCTGCTAGCTGGTCGAGTATAGTGACCTCAATGAGATGTTGGATATCTAGAACTGGATATTATGATTTTGAGACTAAAAATGCCACTCCTGGTACGATAACTAATAATAAAATGGTGGTAAATTTTCAGGCTAATTCAACTACTCTTGGATTTAAAATTGGTGATGAGTTTGATTATTTTTCAAATCGGCATCAAGTTGTGGATATTGAGTATAACGATCTTAATGTTGATGGGACATCTGGATTGATAATATTGTACGCCGAAAAGAAGGTCGGTGGTGTTTAATATGCCGCTTAGATTTGATAGAGTTAAATTAATGGCTGACTTTTCTAAAGGATTAGCTAAAGCCTTAAAACCTATTGGTGAGAAGGCTAAACAGGCTATGATATATGAATTATCAAGTCATTCTGGAGCTGGAAGTAGTAGCACTGGTGCAAGCGATTGGAATAGACAGGTTGGAGTTGCAATTGATTTTATTGCTGTCAATACCGCTAATCAGGTCATGGTCAAAGTTGGGTTGGTTAATAGCCAGAAAGATGAAGATTTGATGTTTAAAGCCATGCTTATTAATTATGGTATGGGGTCTGATGCTGATCTTAGCGGTAATCCTTGGCTTGCTGAATACTTGTCATCGGAATACTATAACTCAGGACGAGATGATTTTAAGGTTTATAGTAGACCTGGAGAAATGGTTTATGACCCTGATACAAATTCTTGGAACGAAAGTACTGCACAAATTAGATATGAAATAAAAGGGTTTCATCAGATGCCAACTCATTTTTTCGAAAATGGATTAAGAATGATTATATCTGATTTTGAAAGTGCAATAGATGGATATATTCGGGAGTTTTCATTTGATAAATATCTTGCTTGGAAAGGACGGTGATTGAGATAGGACAATTTGATATAGGTAGAACTATTTTAACTATGCTTCATGGGGATTCAACCTTAAAGGGCTATATGGGAATACCGAGTGCTGATTTAAGCAATATAATTACATTTCGAGATAAATATTGTGTTCAGGCTGTAATTTCAGATGCCCTCGTTATAAATGAAGTTTCAAGATTGGTCTATCGCAATACTAGCCTAACCGAGACTGGAAATTCAGGCGTAAAGTTAGACCATTTGGTATTTGATATATTTGTGAGAGGTCTAAATGAATATGACGTTGATGTGACTAATCGGTTGATACGCAGACAGGATAAAATAGCTCGAAGATTAATAAAGCTATTAAATAAACAATTGGTATGCGGATTTAAATTTAGACTAAAAGACAAGGGCGATCTCTATAGTGCTATCAAAGATTATAAACGTTCATTTTTAATTTTCGAATACAAATTCATAGGCTAAAAAGAACAGAGAGATCTGTTTAGATAAATTAAAAAATTAGACACTGAAAGGTGTCTTTTTTCATTTCAACGAAATCAATTTCAATTCAATAAGGAGGAATTTTAATATGGCTGAAACTGCTGTAAGGGGCTTCATTATAGATGCTCCGAGAACGCTCATAAAAAAGAACTATGGTAATAGTTATTACCTACCTGTTGTTCATTCTCAGTCTGGTGAAGTAGCTTTTTCACAAGATGCGATAAATATTAACGGGGGCTGGTCATTGTATGAAATCGCTGTTATTACTAGTAAGAAGTCAATTGATATCACTTTGACTGATAATCAATGGTCACTTGATTATTTAAGCTTACCATCTGGTAGCGAATTGGCAACAGGCTCACAGACATTTACTATTTTTGGTGATGTTTATACTATTGATGCCACTACCTATGATATAACATTACCCAACGTGGCAATTGCTTCTAGTGTAAAAGTTAATGGTTATACCGAATCTGTCGGCGCTCCTGGAGCTGCTGAATTTCAGGTTACTATTAATGCTAGTACAACGACTGTGCTTTTTCATTCTTCACAGGCTAGTGTAAATGTATATCCGTCATATAACATCACTGTTACGAATTCGACTTATATCAATTCGCTTACTACCGACTTCCCGAAAACTGCTGAAGTTTTAATGATGTATCCTGTATATAGCGAAGCAGACAGTGAAGATAGTGAAATAGTCGGATACTTTGAGTTGATAATTTATAAAGCAAAAATAATGGCAGATTTTACTATGAGTGGATCATTCAAGTCTACTTTCGCTCCTTCGATCAAATTCAAAGCTCTCGATCCTAGAAGATCTGATGGTCTTATGTGGAAAGGAATTTATAGGCCAATAAGTGCGGATTCTACCGCTCCAACTGTAACCGTTGTTCCCGCTGATGCCGCTACTGGAATAGCTGTGACCGCCAATGTTGTATGGACATTTAGTGAAGCTATTGATGCTGCCACTATAACTAGTTCTAATTTTATGTTGATTAAAGCTAGTGATGGAACCGTTGTGGCTGGCGCACTTTCTAGTGCATCTGGAAATGAAGTCATAACATTTAATCCGACTTCGAGCTTAGATACTACAACTGCATATATTGCAATCGCTTCAAGCAATGTTAAGGACGTAGCAGGTAATAATTTGGCCGCCAATAGTATTACAAATTTTACTACTTCAGCTTAATAATTTTAACAATTAAAACACTAAATAGAATATGGGGAGATATTCTCCCCTATTTTATTTTTATCTAAAATCTTAATACAATAAGAAAGGTATATAAAGGTGAATTCAAATGGCAAAAAAGGTTGACATTAATAGCTTAATAAAGGCTCATGAGATAATTATAGGAGATCACAAACTTTCAATTCGTCCTTCAAAAGTTAGGTACTTCGAAAATAATTTTTATAATGTTTATATATTGATTAGAGAAATTGGATTTGTTACCTTGGTATCAAAATACACAGATGGAAAAGAACTTATTAGCAAATTTCTAATTGCTGTATTTAATTTGTTAGATAAAGAAGGAAATATATCTGAAGAAAATCAAAAATTATTGGACGACATATATTCAGAGTTAGATGTAAAAATATTTAATGATATTATAGAAAAAGCCAATATAGTTAATGAGATTAAAGACGATGAATCAAAAAACGTGCTGGAAGAGCCAAGGGGGGTGTGACACTTCGGCGTGGCATGTCAATGTTAGGATTGAGAGGTTTCAAAAAGGAAGATCTACTTGAGATGGACTATATTTTTTATAAAGATCTTCTTAGTGAGTTAGCAATTCTCACAAACTTTGGTGCTGTGTCTCATATTCTTAGTAATCCTTATGCTGAAAAAAGTTCGGAGCTTGTAGAGCGTGCCAACCCATTCAATATAGACTTAGATGATCTAAAAGATACTGGTAAACCTAAAGCTACGCTATCAGTAATGAAACAATTTGGATTGATTACAGATCAAGAAATTCAAAACTCATAAAATTATCATTTTATATAATTAATGCCTTCCTTACAATTGAAAAATTTGTTATTTTTATATTGATAATTGTTAAATTAATAAGTATAATATAAGTAACAAATGGATATTTATTGTAAAGGAGGAAAATAGTCGAAATGAGTCGAATTTTAAAAAATGCATTATCAACCTATGTCTTGACTGTGTTTTTAGGAATTATAGTATGTTTAAGCTTAATATATTTTGGAGTCAAATATTATGCTGAATCAAAACTTATTTTTGAACAAAACCAATTTGCTTTCTATCTAATTTTTGTTCTGTTGGTTATTTGGGTATTTGGGTATATGGTATATCAGAATAGGCAATTGAAAAAATCAAATATGGTTATAACTGATTTGCTACAAAGTATATTAAATGAACAGATTTTGTCTCAAGATGCTACAGAACGTTTACACCAAAATAGTCGGCAAATTATTTTGACAGCAATAGAGAACAGAAAGGTAGCCAGCTAATGCACAAAACTACAATGTTTAATATCAGGGATAAATTATGGTACTCTCGTAATTGCCTTAGCGATGATAATATTGAGTATATTGAAACAATGTGCAGGACTTATGGTATTAATTCTAAGGTTATACCGGATGGATATGGTGAAAATGCATTAATCTTAACTTGTAATATGGATACATATAAGGTTGAAGTCAATAAAGATGAAATTTGTTTAAACTTATTGAAACGCAATCATGTTATGAATCTAAAACAAAAAGAATATTATCATTTTGTTAAAGGCTTTAAAGAAGATGCATGGTGTGAATGTTTAAAATTTATTGTTAGAAACGTGAGGGTTAAAGATGCAGTTGTTGTTTAATATTGGATTAACTTTTGGATTATCAAGTATTTG
>Ga0209728_1001058_pt1 | contig 18411 bp, 31 predicted proteins | sample RifGroD1_FD_183997 | JGI IMG/M metagenome (GOLD analysis project Ga0209728, IMG submission 183997) | Groundwater microbial communities from Rifle, Colorado, USA - Groundwater D1 (SPAdes) (version 2) | ecosystem: Environmental > Aquatic > Deep subsurface > Groundwater | place: Rifle, Colorado... | reverse complement strand
ACATAATTTAATATAAAACAATGAGTTTATTGAAATATAGGAGGAGATTTATTATACATAGAAAAGAAAATATTAATTATTTTAATAATTATAAAATAAATGAAGATGGATATTGTGAATTTTATATCATAAATAAGAAAAAAGAGAAATTTACAGTAAAAATAGATACTGATATATTGGGAAAATTAGTAGAACTCAACAGGTCTTGGAACGCAAAGTGGGCGGGATGGGGATATTATATTTGTTGTTGTGAATATATAGGAAGCATAAAAGGTAAATCAAAATATAAAATTCATTATTTGCATAGATGGATAGTCGATGCAAATAAAAATGAGTTTGTAGATCATATCAATCATGATACGTTTGATAATAGAAAACATAATTTAAGAATAGTTACGAAAAGTAAAAATGCCACACATAGGAAGGGTGCGAACAGCAATAATAAATCAACAGGGGTTAGAAATGTAACCCATATAAAACAAAGTGACGAATATTGGGTTCAGTTTATGAAAAATGGAGTTAGACATAAGTGGATATTTCCCAATACACAATTTAATGAAGCTTGTGAATTTGCAATACATAAGCGAAAAGAGATTTTTGGTAATTTTGCAGGAGAGAGCTAATGAATAAAAATATAAAATTTAAAGGAGAAAATTATTATGGTGAGATGTAAATTTAGGTGTACGACAAAGAATGAATATAAAGTATTAACATCAAATAGCAGATTTATAGTAGTATAGGAGATCAATATGAGTAGAAGATTAACTTATAAACCAAACTGGCTTAAAAAACTAAAGAAAAATAATAGCATTAATGCATCATATGCTGACGGAGAAGTAAAAGCTTTAAAAATCCAGAAGAAAAAAGCACAACTTAGAAATTTAAATGTAGACGAAGCAGTAAATCAAATTTTACAAATAATTCAATAAAGTAAAATATAAAATAGTGAGGTAATTCCGTGAGAGATCCAAACAGAATAAAGCCATTCTTGAGTGAGATTGAGAAAGTTTGGAATAAAGTACCTGATTGGAGATTTGGTCAATTTATGGTCAATTGGTTAATGTATTTAGAAAAAGACCATTTTTATTATGAAGACGATAAAATGTTAAAAGAATTAAAAAATTTTGAAAATGAAGTAATTGGATAAAAAATTGGTTTCATAGAGAGGTATTTGCAATGGAATATATACCACATAGTCATTTATGTGAAATAGTCATGATAAAGAAGAATTGGAAGCAGTATTGCCCGTACAACGGTAAATTTTCAGAAGATTTACATGAATGTGATAATTGTGAACATCAAGTTATTGTGGAGTTTGAAGATAAAGAAATGTTGAGAATCAAAAATATAATAAGATAAAGGAGGTAAATAATGATTAAAGAAATTCAGAGTGAAAAATTTACTATAAAAAAGCGAAATGTAAGTACTGTTGCAATCCATATTAACGGCTACTCAGATTCAACTCATGATTTGGTTCTATCATTGAGTGAAATAGATAAATTGGTATATGACTTAAACAAGTCAAAAGAATTATTTATGGCGAGTAATGTTTAAATCAAATTTATGTTTTAATCAAATATTGAGGAGGAATTAGATATGAGTTTAACTACAGATAGAAATAATCCTGATTTAAAATATGGTGTAGATGATGAGCCAGTTGAACAAAATAAGGCATACTTAGTACTTTCAGAAGAAGAATTGTCTAAAGGTTATCTAAAACCACTTCGTAAAAGCTATATACATTTAACGTGTGGTACGGTTACGACAATGCCAGAAGCAATTGCAGCTACCTATGCGAGTGATCCTTGGTTCTATGGAGCTACATATTGTTGTAATTGTGCTATGCATAGACCATTGATTGAATTTGTTTGGAATCCAGATGGCGAATCTATGAGTCCTTCAGAATGGTCAGATGAAGAACTTGACCGCATTATTGAGTTAAATAAAAGTAAATAAAAATTGTGTTTGATTTAGAAAGGCGGATTATATGTTTGATATAGTTGAAAAAATAATGAAAACAATAAGCGAAGAGGAATGTCTTTTATATTATGGAGATAAAGCTGACCTTTTGAATCTTCTTGAAAAACTACCATATGAAGAATTATATGAAATTTATGAAAACAGAAAAAAGATATAAAAATGGAGTTATACCAATTTGGGTAGATAAAGAAATTGAATAAACCTTGCATTTTAATGAGATTGGAGGATTGTATGTTAACGGAATATGGATGTCAATGCAAAAAGTGCCTAGAAAGAACTAATACGGAACTCGAAAATGCTAGGAAAAGGTGGATAGATGGGAAAAGAGAAATTATATTTAAGCCTTACAATCATGAATGCTCTGATGTATGAAAAATTATACATATAGAGGATGTATTAACTCAAAATATCCTATTGTAAGCTCAGAAACAGGAAATAAATATGAAGTTGAAATATCACCATATGGTCAAGATGATGCAAGATATTTAGAAGGTTGTGTCATAACGCTTAATAAGAAAGGAAGAATATTTTCCACTCAGTTAATTACGCGTCACTTTAGTAACAATAATGGAAAAATAAAATTAGAATATTTTCGAAATCCTGATTGGCAAACAGAAATTAACTATAATATGGTAGATATGACAAAATTAATAGTACGGATATATGAAAGTAGCATAAAACAAAATATAAAAGATACAAAGCAAATGGAAAACGATTATATAGAGTTTGCTACTTGGAATGGAGAAATTTGATTCAAACGCATATTTGATTGAAAAGGAGGGTTTTAATTATGTTTTTACACTGTAGAAATACAAAATGCAAGAAATATTGGGAAGATAGTTGCACTGATAGTTTAGAAAATACTTTGGTAGTAATTAATGAGTTCGGAGAATGTGAAAATTTTGAAGAAGGTGTAAGCGACTATTATAAGGAGGAGATAAGTTATGTGGATAAGAAGTCAAAGTAAAGGTGGGTTGGGAGATTTTAAATTGATATCACTTGCTAAAAATAATAGTAAATAAATAGTTGGCTCAATAGAAAATATAATTGTTACATTAGGCATTTATGACACAGAGGAAAGGGCGTTACAAGTAATGGACAATATACAGGAAACATTACGAGATATTCAACCAGCACATGACCATCAATATATTGTAGTTTATGAAATGCCAAATGAATAAATAAAAGGAGATACTTATGTCGAATGGAATTAAACAATTGACAAATGTGATAATTTTAGTAGCACTTACAAGTTATTTAATGAAAGTAAATACATTTAATCATTTTGAAATTAATGTATTGGGAATATTGGTTTACATAGGTTTAAATTTGCAAGATATATCAAGTTATTTATTTAATATAAAAAATAAAATTAATACGAAATAACTCTTTTGATGAAAGGAATAATTAAATTTATGGTATTTGGACGTAGTTTTAATATATTTTTTAAAGATAGTACAGAACTATTAAATGAAGAAAAATTAAATAAATTAAGTCAATATTCGACAGGAGATATGCTAACTCTCTTACGAAATATAGAGGAATCTCCAAGAGAATATGATGAAGAAATTATTAAAGGCTTATATAATTGCCTTCATGCCAAAGGTATCGTATGTATATAAAATCACGATAAAGTGTGCTTTTGATTGAAAATATAAAAGAGAGGAGAATATATGAAAAGTAATATTTTTATTCCAGAAAAAATTAATGTAGGCTTTCAAAATAGAAGTGATACATATACAAAAAAGTTAGCTTACATAATTTATTACGACCAGAAAGGAGTATTGAGAAAAGAAACATCATGGAATAGCTGGAGAGAAAAGAAAATTGAGAATGTTATTACAGAAAATGTCCCAACATCTGGATTTGTCCTTAATAAAAAGGCAGGTGGTTATGATACTGGATGGAATCACAGACAAACATATTGTAGAGTTTATGATCCAAGGGGATTTGAGTTTGAAATTACCATCCCCAACCTTCTATACATTCTAGAAAACACTACCTCTACAAAAGGTAAGGGGCTAGAAGGCGATTTTGTATATGGGTGGGATGGAAAGGATTTAGTTTTAATCCCAACGGACTCGCCAGACTATAAAGAGCTTACTGAATTTAACAAATTAGTTCATTCTAAAAGCTCAATCAAATCAAAAGATTTAATTATAGGGGCGACATACTTAACAAATCAAAATGAAAAGATTATTTATATCGGGAGATTTGATGCGTATGGTTACTATGGAGAAAATGAAGGATTGCATTTTTGGTTTTACAAGCAAAACAAAGATGACAATTTTATAAAATACAAAAGCATTGGCGGAAAAATAATTTCTTGTATCGACGATAATTGTATAGGTAATTATTCGGAAATATTTGATAAGTTAGAATGCAATTCATATTATTCGCCTTATGATGTAAATAAAGACATATATGAATTAAGAACATTAGAAGATTTCGAATTGCAATTTAAAGAAAAAACTTCATATTGGTGGGATCGTGTTTTTTATGGAAATATTAATGGATATTATGAAAAATTAGAAGCAAAAGAATATAGCAGCTTAAATAATACAGAACTCAAAAATAAAAATGGTTTTTATGTTCGTCCTAAAAGTCAAAATGATTATACTTACGAAGGTGATTATTGGAGAGGCAATAGAAAATACATTTTCATAGAGCCTTTATTTAGCGGAACTATAGAAGAAATTTATAATAATTTTAAACCATCATTGAAGTGCCAATATTTAAAAAATAATAAATTATATAGAAAGGATAAGAATTAATTATGAATAATGAAACAAATGACCAAAGAATTATGCTTTTAAAGAAGCAAATAGAAAGTAAGAAGGCTCAATTGAGTAAATCAACGAGGTTTTCGCCAATTACAAATTGTTCTCTTGAGATTGATGCTGTCAGATATAGTATTCAAGTTTTAACGAAGCCAGATTTGATTTCACTTATGGTTAAGCTAAACTCCTATGTGATTTCCGCAAAAGATTTAGATGTATTAGATGACTACATAATTAGCGGGTATAAAGCAGAGGATTGGATCACAGACATTAAAGCCAGAATAGCAATTATTTCACATAAAGCAGAAGAGAGTAAGCTAAAATTGATGGAAGATAAGCTTATCAAATTGTTATCAGATGGCAAAAAGGTTGAATTAGAACTTAATGAGATTGAATCTATCTTAAATTAATTAAAATAAGACTTTTAAATAAAAATATAAAATTAGGAGGAACAAAATGAAAGAAAATTTAACAGAAATAGTCTTTATTCTAGACAGAAGTGGTTCAATGAGTAATCTTACAAATGATACAATAGGTGGATTTAATTCATTTGTTGAAACTCAAAAACAAGAAGATGGAGAAGCGGTTCTAACAACAGTATTATTTGATGACCAATATGAAGTTTTACATGATGGAGTGGACATTAAATCAGTAGAAAAGTTAACCAATAAACAATATTTTGCTAGAGGTATGACTGCACTATTGGACGCAATAGGAAAGACAATCAATACTGTAGGCGAAAGATTAAGTAAAACTGAAGAAAATGACAAACCATCTAAAGTTATATTCGTAATTACTACTGATGGTCAAGAAAATTCAAGCCGAGAATTTACTCAAGCTAAAGTTAAAGAAATGATTGAGCTTCAAACTAATCAGTACAATTGGCAGTTCTTATTTTTAGGAGCAAATATAGATGCAGTTGATACTGCACAAAACTTTGGAATCCAAGGACAATTTGCTTCAAATTATACTGCAAGTAGTGTTGGTACAGATTCATTATACTCAACTTTAAGTAAATCAGTTGCTAGTTACAGATCTGTTGGAGAAATAGACAATTCATGGAAAGATGAGATAAAATAAGCAAATTTTAAAAATAAGCAAATTTTAAAAATAGGCAAATCTGAAAACCTAGTGAAAGTAGGTGTTCAGAAATGCAATTTGCAATAAAATCGGATTTTTATAGAAAGGAGAAAAACAATGAGTAATGAAATTAGAAAAGGTAATTTAAAAAAATATGCGGGCTATATTACAAAACAAAGAAGAATTTACTTCTTTCCAATGCGATATATTAGCACAATGTTTTAATGTTCTTGGAAAAGAAGACTTAAAGCATAATGATTCAATTATTGTAGATAAATTAATTGCAAAAGGGAATTTTGGAGTTATGATGCCGTATTAGTATAAAAATGAGAAGAAAAAATACAGTAAAATTCTCGTTTTAAAGCAATTAAGTAAAATATAAAACAGTGAGGTAAAAATGAATGTATTAAGTTTGTTTGATGGAATTAGCTGTGGGCAATTAGCTTTACAGAGGGCAGATATTCCAGTAGAAAAATATTATGCAAGTGAAATTTGTGATTATTCTATTAATATTACAAAGAAGAACTTTCCAAATACGGTGGAAATAGGTGATGTAAGAGATATTAATGTGAAAGATTATAGAAATATAGATATTATAATTGGGGGGTAGTCCATGTCAGTCATTTTCATTTGCAGGGTCAATGAGAGGAATGTCTACAAAAGACAAAATAGATATTACGGCATTAGACCAATACTTGGATTTAAAAGAAAACGGATTTGAATTTGAAGGTTATTCATATTTATTTTGGGAATATATAAGAATTTTAAAAGATGTTAAACCAAAATATTTTTTATTAGAAAATGTAAAAATGGCTGAAAAATGGAAGAGAATTATCACAAATGCTTTAGGTGTTAGCCCAATATTGATTAATAGTGAATTGGTATCAGCTCAATCAAGAGAAAGATTATATTGGACAAACATACCAGATATAACGCAGCCAAAAGACAAACATATTTATATTGATGACATAATTGAAAATAATATTGTGCATACATACTTGCCGAGGACTAGATTAGATTACACTAATTATGATAAATCAAAAGTCAACAAATGTATATTTAAAAATACAGCAACACAAATAGGAAATAGTAAAAAATTTGGAAATGCAGTAAGAAGTAATGGCAAAGCTTTTACATTAAGAAGAATTAATCCAAATGGTATTATTGATGAAAATTATAATATTCGTGAGTTTACGCCTATTGAAGTTGAAAGGCTTCAAACATTGCCTGATAATTATACATTGATTGATGGAATTAAGAAAAAAGAAAGATATGAAGCATGTGGTAATGGGTGGACTGTTGATGTAATTGTTCATATTTTAAAACATCTTAATAAATAAATTTGTAAAAATGAAACCCTTGCAGGAGTAAGGATGTAGAAATCAATATTTCAATAAAATTTTCATTTCATAGCAATTAAGTAAAATATAAAATTAAAAGGAGAAGAATATGACAATGCAAAAAGAAGGATTCACAATTCGAGAAATACTAGGAGAAGATAGGTACACGGGAATAATGGCTAAACTGCATGGGTATAAATTAGAAAAATTAACGCAAGAAGAATTGAAAAATATTGAAGATATAAAGAGAGGAAATAAAAAATGAAATTTAACATCACTTACACAGAAAACACTCGGTATAATGCAATGACAAGAACAACTTTTGTTGAAGCGTTGAATGAACAATCAGCAGTTAGAATATTTATGGGGGTAACTAGGTTTAATAAAGATGGCAAACACGAAAACGCTAAATACATAGTAGATAAAATTGAAGAAGTTAAAGAGGAGTTATTGCCAGAAGAAATTGAAGTAGAGAAGGATGGAATATGGCAAATAAACAACATGTATTATTTCGATATGAAATAATCAGATATATAAAAGATGAAATTTTAGGAGCCTTAAAGAGTTTAGACGATAGAAAAATGCATCATAAATATAAGTATTTAGATGAACAAATGAAAGTTTTATCAGAACTTGTTAGAGAATATACTAATTTGTTAGAAATGTTTGACCATAATCCAGAATATTATTCTAATTTATGCGTGAAATTAGAGACTGAAGCATTAGAATTGGGACAAGAAATATCAGGATTAAGATTACAAAAAGAATATAGTGATTATAAGTATGGGTGGAAGGCGTTCAAAAGGCTATTAAGCACAATTTATAGTTTGCACAAATGCATTTATTCCGCACTTCCATTGCGAGACACTATGCAAACTAGGAAAAATAAAATTGAAGGTTACGAGATAGTTAATATTGATATTACTGAGGAACTTTTTAAAGTTTGGGATTAGAGTAACGGGGGAGATTTATGGTGGCGGATGGTGGGTTAATATAGATTGCTTTAAGTTTTAAATTTACATAGATTTACTTTATTAATCCCGAAAGGGTTTAAATATAAAAATAAAAGAAAGGAGTAAAGATGAGCGAATATAAAGAAAAAATACTCAATGCTTTAAATTCTGTTCAAAGAGAAGGAATTGATAAGCTAATTGATTACCTTGAGAGTAAGACAGATTATTTCACAGCTCCAGCGAGTACCAAGTACCATTGTAATTACGAGGGTGGATTGGCTGAACATTCTTGGAAAGTAAAAGAGCTTTTTGAAGAAAAAAATAGATATTTTAATTTAGGATTATCTCAAGATACAATAATTATTTGTTCATTGCTGCATGATCTGTGTAAGTGTAATTTTTATAAGAAAGGATTAAAGAACGTAAAGGATGGTAAAAAAATTAATGGATATGGCAAAGAAGTTGATAACTGGATTGAAAAAGAAGTGTGGGAAATTGAAGACCAATTGCCTTTAGGGCATGGCAGCAAATCAGTAATTCTTCTTCAAAAGTTTTTGCGACTATCAGAGCTTGAGGTAATGGCAATATTGTTTCATATGGGGATACCAGAGGAATATGAAATGAAGCAAGCCTATAATAAATCCAGCGAGAAATATCCAGCAATTATTACCTTACATACTGCCGATATTGAATCAAGTTATTTACTTGAAAAAATAATAAAATAAAATATAAAACAGGAGGAAACATGAGCGAAATATTAAGCGTTAAAAAAAGGATAGTAAAAATTTGTAATGCTTTTAGAGTTGGAAAAGATGGGAAAAACACATTTAGCAATTATGATTATTTTAAGCCTGACGATATCTTAAAAACTTTAAATCCACTATTAGAAGAACATGAATTGATATCAATCTTCAATTTAAAAACTCACGAAACAAAAGAAGGTTATTATACTGCAATATTAACTCTAGCCGATGCTAATTCTGAAGACAAGGTTGATTATCAATTCGATATTGAAAAAGCAGAAGTTAAGGGAGCAAATAAAGCACAGAATAGTGGAGCAACGCTTACTTATGCAAAGAGATATAGTTTGATGAATGCATTTAACATAGCGGATAATGATGATGATTTTGATTCTGATAAATCAGCAAAAACACAAAAGAAAGAAAATAATAAACCGAACAACAAACCCAGCAATAAGCCTAGCGAACCCGTAGATGAAAAATTAAAATCATTAGTATCAGATATTATGGTTCTTGCAAAAACAAAGGCAGATAAAGACGAAGAAACCAAAACAAAGATAAAAAATGTCTTAGCAAGTTATCATGTTAGTGGAAACCCTAGCAAAATTGAAACCGTAGAACAAGCAACAAAATGTTTGCAAGACATAAACAAAATATAAAATATTTTAATGGAGGATTAATAATGAACAACATATGCCTAGTAGGAAGATTGACAAAAGAACCAGAAGCAAGATACACCAGTGGAAATAATACATGTGTTTGTAATTTCACACTAGCCGTTGATAGAAAATTTAAAAAAGATGGGCAGCCAGAAGTAGATTTTATTCCTATTGTATCTTGGGGGAAAACCGCAGAATTCTCAAGCAAGTATTTTACAAAAGGTTTGCGTGTGTCTGTATGTGGAAGTTTACAAACACGCAGTTGGGAAGATACAGAAAAGAAAAAACACTTTGCAACAGAAGTTATAGCAGATCAAGTTGGATTTGCAGATGGTAAGTCAAATCAAGTTAATGACAAACCAAGCCCTAGCTCAAACCAAGATGAGCAACCGTTTGAACTTTAATTTTAAAAAAGGGGTAGGTAACTACCCCTTCTCATTATAAATAGGAGGTGTTATTTTGTCAAAAAATCCAGTTGTATCAGACACTCAAGCAGAGGCAGGAATAATCGCAACTTTGATTTATAATCCAACATTCTGTTTGCATAGTGACCAATTAAAATATACACATTTTTACAATAAAGAATCAGCAAGTCTATATTGGGGAATCAACCAACTAGTTAAGCAGGGAATTGAAACAATAGATAGTTTTAATCTTTCTGCGATAATGAACAGCAATGAAAATATGAAAAGTACTTTCGATAAATTTGGAATAGATTTAGAAAATTATATAAATCTTTCTAAGAGTGTTTCAAGAAATTCAGTAGAAGAATATAAAATTCTAGTAAATAGAGTTTTAGCGTTGGCTTTTAAAAGAGAGCTACATAAACAGCTAAAAAAGTTTGATAATATTTGCTTAGATGTAGACCAAGATAATATCAGTATTTTAAGTGGAGATATATACGATGCCGTAAATAAGCTAAGTGAAGAATATATTATAGGTAGAGAAGAAATCACTATTATGGCAGACATAATTGACGGAATTTGGGAAGATATCAAAGCAGACAGCAATAGTAACAATAATAATTTTAAGTCTAAAATACCTTTATTCAATGATTATTTTGATTACTCTCCAACCAGTCTAATATTAGTTGCTGCTAGGTATAAAAATGGAAAGTCGGCTTACAGTCTCAATGAAACAATTAATCTGCTAGAGCAAGGTGCTGTTGTAGGATATTTTGATACCGAACTCTCAACCAAAGAATTTACAGTCAGGGCATTGGCAAATTTAGCGCAAGTTAATGTAAGAGATATAAAAAACGGTTCATATAGCATAGAAGAAGAAATAAGATTAAGAAAATCTCTTACATGGATAAAATCTAAAAAACTAATACATATTTACGATCCATCATGGAATTCTGAAAAAATATATACTACAGCAAAAATGCTTAAATACAAGTATGGTATGAATTTCTTAGTTTACGATTATCTAAAATGCACAAGTGCTACAACCGCTAGTGAAACTTATTTAAAGCTAGGATCGTTAACCAATACTCTTAAAAATGAAGTCGCTGGTGATTTAAAAATACCAGTATTATCATTGGCACAGTTAAATAAACAAAATGAAATAGGCGATTCTGACCAAATTGCACGATACGTAAGTACAGTAGTGTATTGGAGCAAGAAATCTGATAGCGAAATTGCAGGAATGGACTGGAAGAAAGTTGGCAATTATAAGGCGAAAATTAAAGTAAATAGACTTGGCGCACAAATGAATGATGATGAAAGTATTTCTTGTGTATTTGATGGTAATAAGATGACTATTTATCAAGCTCCAGAACAGCCAAAAGAAGGAATAAATCTATAATATAAAAGGTGGCATTATGGAATATGCTTTTGAACAAATTACACAAATTAATAATTCAATATCAATCGTAGAATATGCCAGCCAGTATTTAGAATTAAGACAAGGTGTGGGCAGGAGATCTAACGAATACTGGACTCCTTGTTGTTTTCACGGAGGAGATATTAATCCATCGTTGAGTTTTAATTCAGAAAAAAATGTTTATAAGTGTATGGGCTGTGACAGTAAAGGGTATTTGATTAATTTTATAATGCAATATCACAAATTATCTTTCCCGAAAGCAGTAGAACATGTTCTGCAATTGGTTGACATAGATATAGAAGAAAAAGAACCTAGTAAAATTATGGATTTTCTATACAAAAGCAACATCAAAAAAGATCCTAGAGATAATTTAAATCGCATTTATTTACCAGAGAATATTATGAATCAATATACTAATAAGCCAATAAAAGAATGGTTGACAGAAGGGATGTCTCAAGAGATTTTAGATAAATATGAGGTAAGGTATGATGAAAAAAGCAACGCTATTGTGTTTCCTATAAAAGATGTAGAACATAAAATATTGGCTATTAAAGCAAGGACGTTATACCAAAATTACCAAGACCTCGGTATTGCAAAATATATATATTATAACTCTATTGGCACAAATGATTTTCTTTTTGGGTTAAATCAAAACATGAAAAATATAAAATTAAAAAATGAAGTAATTGTGGTTGAAGCCGAAAAGGGAGTTATGATTTTAGATAGTTTTGGATTCGATAACGTGGTAAGCATTTCGACAAAAATAATGACACAAAAACAGGTTGAATTATTATTGTCATTAAAATGCAATATCATATTCGCATTTGATAAAGATGTTGCGGAGAAGGAATTATATAAAATAATCACTCCTTTTTCTTTGTTTACAAATGTGCAGTATGTTTATGATAAAGACAATTTACTGAAATCAAAAGACTCTCCTTATGATAAAGGTATAGAAATATGGCAGAATCTTTTTAATAACTATAAATATAAAATTAGAGAATAAAAAGGAGGAATTGTATGTCAGGATATAGCTTCATTATAGAGGATATGATTTGGTCATTTTCAAGATTATCGAGCTTCCACCAATGTCCATATTCGTGGAAATTAGCATACATAGATTGTATTAAGGGCGAAAATAACTTTTTTGCGGAATATGGAACTTTAATACATGAAATACTTGAAAAATATGCTAAAGGAGAGGTTGAAATATATGAATTATCTTCTATTTTTCAAGAAAGCTTTAAAAAAGCAATACCACATAAAGCTCCGCCAAATAAGTACGTAAAACTAGATCAAACATATTTAGCTAGTGGTATAGCTTATTTCGAGGGATTCGAAGGTTTTGGAGATTTTGAGATTATAGCAGTTGAGAAAGAAATCAATTTCAAAATAAACAACTTAAATATAAAAGGCTTTATAGATCTGCTTGTTAAGGATAAGGAAGGCAATCTACATATAATTGATCACAAATCCTCAGACCCTAAAAGTGTGAAAAGTGCAAAGGCAAAAGAGTATTGGAAACAAATGACGCTCTACGCAATGGCAATATACGATGAATACGGCATATATCCAAAGCAACTACACTTAAACGCATTTAGAAAACAACAGTGGTTTACAATTGATTTTGACGAAGCTCAAGTGGATGTAGTAAAGAATTGGGTTATTGATACTGCAGATAAGATAATGATAGAAGAAAAATTTGCACCATTAAGCGATGGATATTTTTGCAATTTTCTTTGTAACTTCCGAAATAAAATTTGCGAATATAAGGAGAAACTATGAAAATATTTCAAAATTATCATAGGCATAGCTTTTATACAAATATTAGAGTTCCAGATTCGGCAACATATAATGAAGACTATGCTAAAAGAGCAGTTGAATTGGGTCATGGAATAATTAGTAGTGTTGAGCATGGAACTCAAGGAAGATACATTGAGGCTTATGAATACGCTAAAAAATATAATTTAAAATTTTTATTTGGGACTGAAGCATATTGGGTAAAAGACAGAAAAGAAAATGATAGAACTAATGCTCATATATGCTTATTGGCGGCTACAGAAAATGGCAGACAATCAATTAATGAAATTTTATCCGAAGCTAATATTTCAGGATATTATTATCAGCCAAGAATTGATTTAGATTTAATATTTTCTCTGCCAAAGGAAGATGTTTGGGTAACCAGCGCTTGTTTTGAGAAAAATACAAAAGTTTTAACAAAAAATGAAACAAAAAATATTCAAGATGTAAAATCTGGAGATTTAGTTCTTACACACAAAGGGACTTGGGAAAAAGTAATAGTTCCAACAATGAGAAAATACAAAGGGGAAATGTATAATTTATTTATCGAAGGATGTTTTGAAAGCATTAAATGTACAAAAGATCATAAATTCCCAACAATAAATAAAACTCATTCAGATGTAACAAAACAAATAATTTGGAAAAGAGCAGACGAATTAACTCTTGATGACAGGATATTAAGTGCTATTGATAATACTATCGAAAATATTGATTACATTAACATTGATTCAATATTAAATAATTATAGGGAAGATTGTAATCTAGGTAGACCTTTAAAATCACCTATTACAACTTCAAAAATAAAAGTTGATGCTTTGTTTTTACAGATACTTGGGCTATATGCGGCAGAAGGAAATATTAATGACGAGCATAATTATATTTGTTTTACCTTGAACAAAAAAGAAATAAATTTATTTAATCTTATCAATGAATTTAGTTTAAAATACTTAAACAAACAGGCTGTGATACAAGATAAAAAAAATACAAACGGTATGTCTGTTTTAATACATAGTAAAGAAATGGCATTATTATTTTCTTATTTAGTGCCGTCAGGAGTAGCAAATAAAAAATCTCCTAATTTTATTTTAAGATTGCCTCCACGTTTACAAATGGAATATATTAAAGGGTTATTTTTAGGCGACGGACATATATCTAAAAATTCAAATAGAATTAACTATGTTACTGTGTCTGAACAATTAGGATATGAAGTTGGGTACATCTTAGAAAGAAATGGATTAAAAAGTTGTTGTTCTGTTAGACAAGAAAAAACTGATAAGAATAACGTTCATCATAGAAAGTGCTACGTAGTAGAAATTAATTCTAAAGAATTTCATGAATATTGGAAATTATATACAGGCTCCAATAATAAATATGATTTTGTTCCTTATGGTTGGAATTCTAAGAAACCTGTTATTATTGACGGAGTAAGTTATCTTCATAGAAAAACAAGAAGAATAGAAAAATACTCATATGACGATAATGTATATTGTTTAAGTGTTGAAAATACTCCTTCGTTTAGGGTTGAAGGTATTTCTGTTCATAACTGTTTAGCTTTCTGGAAATATGGCAAAGATACAGAGGAAATTGTTAAATCGTTAAAGAATCATTTTGGCAAAAACTTTTATTTAGAGGTTCAAAATCACAATACTCCAGAGCAATCGCAACTAAACAAAGAAATTTTAGATTTTTCAAAAGTTTATAATATCCCTATTATTATGGGGTGCGATAGTCATTATATTACGCCAGAAAAGGCTTGGGAACGAGATGAATATGTAAGATCAAAGGGGATAAATTACGACGATGAGCAAGGATGGTTCATGGATTATCCAGATGGTGAAACAGCCTATAATAGATTTATAAGTCAAGGCATATTAACCAAATATCAAATAGAAGAAGCTATGGATAATACTAATATTTTTCTCAATGTGGCAAAATATGATAACCCAATATTCAACAAAGAAATTAAAATGCCCACACTCTATCCTAATCTTACACAAGATGAAAAAAATACAAAATACGAAAATCTAGTTTGGCAAAAATGGAATATAGAGAAAGCTAAAATTTTGCCAGAATTGCATTCTCTATATGAATCTGAGATAGTTAAAGAAATAGATACTGTAAAAATTACAAATCATGCAGATTATTTTTTGCTGGATTATGAGATTATTAAAAGAGCATTAGAAAAAGGTGGATTAATTACTGAGACGGGACGTGGATCTGGAGTGTCATTCTATACTAATAAACTTCTAGGGTTTACAAAAGTTGATAGAATAGCTGCTTCGGTAAAAATGTATCCTGAAAGATTCATGAGTGCTACTAGAATACTTGAATCAAAATCACTCGCAGATCTTGACTTAAACCTTGCGAACCCTTCCGTTTTCGCAGAAGCACAGAAAGAGATATTTGGAGAAAATCATGCATTTCCAATGATTGCATACGGTACATTAAAAGCAAAATCAGCTTGGAAGATGTATGCAAAAGCAAAAGATGTTGATTTTGATTTAGCAAATGAAGTTTCTGAACAAATAGAAAAGTATGAAAATGCCTTAAAGCGAGCTGAAGAAGATGAAGTGGATGAAATTAGTGTATATGATTATGTAGATGAAAAATATCACGAAATATTAAAAGATAGTGAAAGTTATCTAGGCATCGTATCTGATATTAAGCCTCATCCGTGTGGCAGCTTGATATACCAAGGAAATATTAGAAGAGATATCGGATTGATTAAAACTAAGTCTAAAACAGGCAAAAAAGAGTTTCTTTGTACAATAATGGATGGGAAATGGGCAGAAGATTATAAATTCTTAAAAAATGACTTGTTAAAAGTGTCCGTTGTTGAAGTAATTAAAAGCGTATATAAGAGAATTGGAATTGAGCCACATGATGTTAATGAATTGATAAATATTTCAAAAGGAAATGAAAAAGTTTGGGATATTTATGATAGAGGAAACACAATAGGAATCAATCAAGTAGAGCAAAATGGCACAAAACATAGAGTAATGCAATATAAGCCAAGGAATATATCTGAGCTTTGTGCTTTTGTTGCAGCAATTAGACCTGGCTTTAAATCTATGTATAAGACATTTGCCAATAGAGAAAAGTTTGATTACGGAATTCCAACATTTGATAAGTTAATACAAACGGAAGAAATGCCCAATTCTTTCATGCTATATCAAGAAATGGCAATGGCAGCACTTAATTTTGCTGGCGTTCCAATGTCAGAGTGCTACGAAGTTATCAAAAATATCGCCAAAAAACGAGCGGAGAAAGTTTTAAAATATAAGAAGATTTTTTTAGAAGGGTTTGCTAATAAAATACAAGAGACTGAAAATAAAACAGAAGAAGAGGGAAAAGAGATTGCGGATAAAGTATGGCAGATAATATCAGATTCCGTAAGATATTCATTTAACGCATCACATTCGTATTCTGTTGCAGTAGATTCATTATATGGAGCATATTTAAAAAGTCATTATCCACTAGCATTTTACGAAGTATTTTTAAACATTCTTGACTCAAAAGGTAATCAAAAAGATAGAATGAATGGGGCTATGACCGAAGCAAAAGAAGGATTTAATATAAAATTTGTTCCTTTCAAGTTTGGGCAAGATAATAGAAAATTTACCCTTGATGAAAAAACAAATACAATATCTAGAACATTAAGCTCAGTTAAAGGTTTTGGAGAATCAGTTGCAGACATTTTGTTTGATATAAAAGACAATAAATATAATACGTTTGTTGATTTATTAATTGATATTGAAGAAAACACTACGCTTGGTGATGCTAAAGAAGAATCGTTAATTAAACTAAATTATTTTAGTGAATATGGACGTAATAAAAAACTGTTAGATATATTTAAAGAGTTTACCGAAGGTAAAAATAGATATGATAAAAAACATACAGCAAAAACTAAGGAAAAAAGAATTATTGCCCTATATGATTATGAAAAAAATGTAGAAGATATGGCTTTGCCGATTGCCGAACAAGTATCTTACGAAACAGAACTGCTTGGCACTCCAATGAGTATATATGACATGGCAAGAGGAACTTCCTTTATAGTTGAATTAGATATAAAAAATTCTCCTAAAGCTACTGTATATGGATTATCTACAGGAGTTTTGACTGAAGTTAAGGTGCGAAAAGCACATTTTAAGAAACAACCTTTTGAGCAAGGAAACATAGTTCAGTTTATGAAATTAAAAAAGAAACCAAAAGTAAGTTATGCAGGGAAAGATGAAAAGGGCAAACCAAAATTTGAACCAATAGATGGCGAATACGATGTATGGTGTCTTGACGAGAATGATGATAAGGCTATTTGCTATAGGCTTATAAAAATTTAATAAACTAAAATATAAAATAGTTGACAAACAAAAAGCACAATGGTATATTTAATGAGGAAGGAAAACTTTGGATAAATATTTCAATAAAAATGGTATTTTAAAAGGAGAAAACGAATATGAAAAAATTTGAAAATCTTGGGTTTACTTCAAAACTTACAAGCAAGAAACTTATAATCGAAATACCAATTAAAAATTTAGTTGCTGCATTTGAATTTTGCCCAGATAATTATGACGAATCTAAAGTTAAAAGAGGCAAAAGACAATTGTTTGCAGAATTTGTAGCAAAGCAAATTCTAAATGAATGTGATAGTGAAACTGGTGACACCCCAATATCTAGAGCTTTTGATAGTGTTTTTGAATTATTATTTGAAGGATATGAAGACGGGGCAGAGTTTATAAAGTTCGGAGAAGAAGAATAAAATGAAATTTGGCATTTATTCAAATAAAATAAAATATAAAAGGAGAAATATTATGGGTGACGGTATTGCAAAAGCAGTTATAGGATCAGTGGGGGTGTTTAGCTATTGGAGTAGCATGTTATGTTACAAAAAGTGGGTTGCCATTATGGGGATTATTTTTATTGGCACTAGTTATTGAAAGTGTATGAAAAGTATATTTCATAGAAAGGACATAGTTATGATTATAAATCTAACCATTAGAGAGGTTGAATTAATAACGAGTGAGCTATATTCGGCTTACGATATGGCAAAAGGAGACCTAGAAGATAAGAGAGCGAACAGAATAGCTAAATTAAGAGATAAAATTTTGCTACAATATAGAAAACAAGACAAATAAAAGGTATTTTTTATTGAAAGGAGGATTATATGGACGATTTAAAAATGTATGATAAAATTCTAATAAATACTTTTACACACATACCAGCAATTAGTTTTTACAATCATAGTTATTATATTGGAT